>ERZ827488.1764-NODE-1764-length-24127-cov-4.518652_pt1 | contig 24127 bp, 20 predicted proteins | sample MGYA00519771_ERZ827488 | MGnify/ENA primary metagenome ERZ827488 (study PRJEB31778, sample SAMEA3449323) | human gut metagenome | biome: human gut; feature: human-associated habitat; material: faeces | place: United Kingdom | collected 2010/2012 ... | reverse complement strand
ATTCCGTGTACCGATCGCTCGTCTTGCAGCAGCACAGGCAGCAATCGCTGAGAAGAATGCATAAGTTGATGTTGTTATAAGGCAAACTAAAATAGCCTAATATTTGTGTCCCAACAGAGTAATACCTACCCTCACTTTACAGGAAACTGTATCGTGAGGGTTTTTTTTGTCGGTCTGTTCTGCTTATGGCTTGAAAAAGAAAATTCATACCTGTATAATGGCATATGGAAATTGATAGTATTAGAAACTTAGGGGGAGTAGTTTTGAAAAATAACAAATATGAAATTGATATGTGCAACGGCACGATCATGGACAAACTGGTTTCATTTTCCCTGCCATTGATGCTTTCTGGAATCCTGCAGTTAATGTTCAATGCAGTGGATATCATCGTCGTCGGTCAGTTTACAGGAAGCGAAGCACTTGCGGCAGTTGGTTCAACGACTGCGCTGATTGCTGTTTTTACGAACTTATTTATTGGAATATCCCTTGGTGCCAATGTGCTTGCTGCACGTTTTTATGCTTCGGGAAAAAACAAAGAAATGTCGGAAACGGTACATACATCCATTGCCCTGGCATTCGTAAGCGGTATGATCATGGCAGTTGTAGGACTTCTTTTTTCACGGCTTGCATTGGAAATCATGGGTACTCCGGATAATGTTATTGACCAGTCCACACTCTATATGCGAATTTATTTTCTGGGAATGCCATTTTTTATGCTTTATAACTATGGTGCAGCTATTCTGAGAGCAGTAGGAGATACGAAACGTCCGTTGATCTTTTTGATCATATCTGGTTTTGCGAATGCAGGTCTGAATATGCTCCTTGTCGTTGTTTTTAACATGGGTGTAGCCGGAGTTGCTATCGGAACAATTGTTTCTCAGTGCATCTCCTGTATTCTGGTATTACGATGTCTTTACCGTTCAGAAGGAAGCTATCAGCTCAGATTCTCAAAACTCACGATAAAAAGCTTTTATCTGAAACAAATTTTTCAAGTGGGCATTCCGGCTGGTATTCAGAGTACCGTCATCAACCTGTCAAATGCTTTGTTGCAATCTTCTGTGAACTCTTTTGGTTCGATTGCAATGGCAGGATATACTGCAGCAAATAATATTTTTGGATTTCTGTATGTATCTGTAAACTCTGTTACACAATCCTGTATGAGCTTTACCAGTCAGAATTATGGAGTACGGAAAACAAAACGTATGGACAAAGTGCTTCTTGACTGTATTATCCTATCCTTTACATTTTCCTTTACATTGGGATGTGGAGCTTATTTTTTTGGTAATGAATTGTTGCGTCTGTATACCAGTGATCCGGACGTTATCCAGTGTGGGATTGAAATTCTTGCCTATACAACCGTACCGTATTTCTGTTGCGGAATCATGGATCTGATTCCCGGTGCACTTCGTGGAATGGGACATTCTGGCGTACCAATGATTTTGTCTATCATAGGTACCGTTGGAACACGAATCGTATGGATCTTTGGATTGTTTCCTCATAATAGATCCCTTTCTTTCCTTTTCATTTCATATCCTGTGTCCTGGATTCTGACAATTCTTATGCAGGTAATCTGTTTCTATTTTGTCAGACGCAAAGTTCACAGAAACATCCTGACACAGGGCTGAAGGGATGACTCGAGGAGATTATTATGAATTATATGATAGCAATCCTTCCCAAAATGGCAGGATTTCTTTTACTTGTACTTATCGGCTTTACCGCATCACGCATTGGTGTGATCAAAAAAGAGGCCATGCCATCTATTTCCGGTTTCCTTTTGAAGATTGTGTTGCCGGCATTGACAATTTCGCTGATCTGGGAAAATCAGACTACCTTTTATACAATGGCCCGTTATGGCAGAATGGTCATTGCACAGATTCTCATGTACTTCATCATGGCAGCAGGAGGTATCCTTGGAAGCCGAATCTGCCACTTAAGCGGAACAACATCTAATGTACACCGTGGTTGTTCTGTTGGCGGTAATTATGGATTTCTTGTGATTCCTCTGATCATGACTCTGTTCGGCGATCAGGGCGGTAATGTTTATATCCCGATTTGTTCGGTCATTGATACTACTTTGGTCTGGACTCTTGGATTTACATTATTTACGAATGGAGTAGGACAGAAAGAAAATCCGTGGAAAAAAATCATCATGAATCCGATTTTCATTTCTATCATACTTGGATTATGTCTGACCAGTTTTCACATTCCAGTTCCTGATATGATCATGAACACCATAGATTCTGTTGGAAACACCTGTTACAGCTGGGGACTGATTTATCTGGGATGCAGTCTTGGATTTATGAAGCTCACAAATATTTCTAAATACAGATCTATCCTTGTACTTGTGTTTACAAAGTTACTCGTGATTCCATTGATTGTTTATTTTATTTCCCATCATTTTCTCACAAATGTTGAAAGTATGATTCTTATGTTGATCAGTGCAGCTCCATCCATGACAACTTCCAGTATGATTGCGGAACAGTATCATCTGGATGAGGAATATGCTTCCACGGCAGTAGTAACAACAACTTTATTTTGTATGTTCATCATTCCATTACTTTTTGGTCTGATTTCACTTTAAAATAACGTTTCTTCAGGAGAATAGTGAGAATATATAAATGAAATTACGTGTTAAAGATATTGTAAAAATATGGAATAATGGTGCTGCTTCCCTGGTAGCAGGTCAGGAAGGACTCATGCGCAGGATAGAGGTATTTGATATGATGGAACAGCCTAATATCAAACCATGGCTCAGGGAACACCTGCTCCTGATCACTACCGGATATGTGATTCGAAATGACAAAGAAGCTCTGCTGAACCTGATCCGCGATATGAATGAGGTGAATGCATCTGCGCTTGCCATCAAAACCCGTTTTTTTGAGGATTTTCCCAAAGAAGCACTTCAACTGGCGGATGAACTGAAGCTTCCGTTATTTTTTCTCGATAATAATGCTGGCTTTGTGGAACTTGTTTTTCCTGTCATGACAGCAATCGTAGAATCCAGAAGCAGCATTGAACTGGATACTCGTTATCAGATTGGAAAAGAAAACAAATCAGAACTTGATAACAGACTATTCTTTGATCTTATCAACCGTAAAATTACACAGCCAGAGAAGGCAGAATATCGTACAGCCTCTTTACAATGGCCATCAGAACCAGTGCGTATGATTGCGCTGTCTCTGGAAACTGAGAAAAATTCTTTTCTTCTTGAAATGAAAAAAGAACAACAGACAAAAGCAATTTCCAGAATTCTTGAAAAAAATCATATACGAAATGCTGTAATATGTAGCAAAGAAATGTGCTTTGCGCTCATGGGAATATCCATAAATGATACACTCCTTGATACAATTGTAAATGATATGATTCAAAAAACTGTCGAAATTAATAATTGCGCATGTTCTGCAATTATCAGCAACCCTCTGTCAGATTATCTTAAACTGGCGGATACTTATCAAAAACTCAAAGAAGGTTTTCATATTCGCATGATCCGAAAGCAGCAGTGGCAGTGTATTTTCTTGGATGAACTTCAATATGATCGTATTATGCTGCATATATCCAAAGACACGGAAGTACACCAATTTATCAGGTGTAAGCTTGGCCCATTAGTGGAATATGACCGTGCTCATGATACGCAGCTGCTCGAGACACTTGAAGCACTCATTCAGAATCATAATTCCCGCAAACTTGCTGCGGAATCCCTTTTTTTGCATAGAAATACTATGGTACATCGTATCAACAAGATCGAAGAAGTGTTGCATTGCAGCCTGGATGATACAGAAATAATGGAACAGCTGGAATTTGCTATAAAAATGAAAATGTATGCACATTAAAAACAAATGTGCATCGTGCACAATATTTTGCTGAAAAAAAGTGATTTCAAGCCGATGATTTTATCGATGTAAAGTGATATTATCTTAAATCATGAATGTGAAGCCGATGTGGGCATTCCTACATCGGCTGATTTTGTATTCTGGCACGCTGTTATCCGGAATATGAGCACATGAACTTTTTACGAATGGAGGAGATAATATGGCTAGTAACACAAACAGGGATTACACACAGATGCATATTAAAGCATCTGAACATCCAAAAGCGTATGCACCACATATTCTTATTTTGAATATCGTGATGAGCATACTCGGTGCAATTATCGGACTTGAACTGATCGTACGTACCGGTGTCGCACCAAACACATCTATCGTAGGAGCGTTATTTGCAATCGTTATTTCACGTTTACCTGTCGCATTTTTAAAGAAATACCAGAGTATCCACTGTCAGAACATGATTCAGACATCTATCTCAGGAGCAACATTTTCAGCAGCAAACTGCTTCCTGCTTCCAATCGGTGTTCCGGTAATCATGGGTAGAATGGATCTTATGTATCCTATGCTTGTTGGTGTATTTCTTGCAACCATCATTGATGCAACAATTCTTTATAAAACATTTGACAGCGAAATGTTTCCGGCAGAAGGAGCGTGGCCTCCTGGAGTTGCATCTGCAGAATCTATTCTCGCAGTTGTAGAAAAAGGAAAGAAAGCCCTTCTTCTTATTGTAGGTGTAGTTATTGGTGTCGGTGGTAAGATGATCGGTATTCCTACAGACCTTCTCGGCGTATCATGGTTCGGCGATTTCGCAGCTATGACAGCTCTTGGCGTAGGATCAATTGTAATCGGTATCATTAAGACAAATGGATTTATCATTGATATCTTCGGACACAGCTTCCCGGTCATTACAAATATCTTCGGCGAAGGTGTAGACTTAATGGCTTCAAACATGTTCAAATACATGCCTCACGGTATTATGATTGGTGCCGGCCTTGTATCCCTTATCCAGTGTGGCCGTATGCTTTTCAAGAAGAGTGACGGAGACAGTGCAGCTGGTAAATTTACATCCAGTATGGCAAACATGAAAAAAGCCTTAGGCGGTGGTTATGTTGCATACCTGGTAGTAGCAGTTCTTCTGGCTGTAATCACAGGTATCTGGTCAGAAATGGGAGCTGTTCAGCTGATCATCTGGGTAATCTTCTCAGCTTTTGCAGCAATTGCTTCCGAGCTTATTGTAGGTATTTCTGCAATGTATTCAGGATGGTTCCCGGGATTTGCAACAGCGCTTATTTTCCTTATCGTAGGTATGTTGATCGGATTCCCGTCACTTCCACTTGGAATTCTTGTTGCTTATACTTCCGCAACAGGTCCTGCTTTCTCTGATATGGCATATGACCTCAAATGTGGCTACATCCTTCGTGGATGCGGACAAGATCAGGAACTTGAGCTTGAAGGAAGAAAACAGCAGTATATCAGCGAGATTATTGGCTTTATAGTAGCATTTATACTCGTAGCTATTATGGCAAAACAGTACTTCTCCCAGGGCCTTTTTGCCCCAGTTGATGCTACTTTTGCAGCTACGATTGAAGCAGGTGCCGGCGGAGATGTTGCCAAATGGCTGCTTATCTGGGCTATTCCGGGTGCAATTATCCAGTTCCTTGGCGGTTCCAGACAGGTTGGTATCCTTTTTGCAACTGGTCTTCTTGTTGGATCCACTATCAACGGTCTGACAATCCTGATCGCTTTACTTATTCGTTATATTCTTGTTAAGAAGAACAAAGAAAACGAGCAGACACTCAATATTCTGGGTGCTGGTTCCCTTGCCGGAGCTGCTCTGTACAGTTTCTTTACAGCTACACTATCACTTGGCAAAAAGAAATAATATTTTAAGAATGGTATTTTAATATATTTATTGCAGGAGATGAGTATTAAAATGAAAACTAAAGGAATTCGTCTTACAAAAGATGTCCTTGATGCTGCACTTGCCGGGGGTACGATCCTCGGCGGCGGTGGCGGCGGTGATCCGAAAAAAGGCAGAAAATATGCAGAGATTGCAGTTGATTATACAGACCTTCGTCTGATCACAATCGATGATCTGGATGAAGATGATGTACTGTTAACCGCCTCTCTGGTCGGTGCCCCGAATGCAGCGAATCAGTATATGACACCAAAGGATATCGCTAAAACAGTTGAAATTCTTCAGAAAAACTGTGATTTTCATATTGGCGGCATCATCACAAATGAGCAGGGTGGAGAAGCTACTGTAAATGGCTGGCTTCAGGCTGCCGTTACAGGACTTCCGGTTGTGGACGCACCGTGTAACGGACGTGCACATCCGACAGGAGTAATGGGAAGTATGAATCTTCACAAAATCCCAGATTATACCACCGTTCAGGCATGTGTCGGCGGCAATCCGGATACCGGAAATCATATTGAATGTTTCTTTGAAGGAAATATCGATCATACTTCTAAAATGGTGCGTCTTGCATCTATCGAAGCTGGTGGTCTGGTTGCGGTAGCAAGAAATCCGGTCAAAGTATCCTATGCCAGACAAAATTGTGCCATTGGTGGTGTCAGCTTTGCAATTGAAACAGGAAAAGCATTCTTAAAAGGACTTGAAACTTCCGTAGAAGAGGGTGTAAACAGTCTCTGTACTTTCCTGAATGGACGCACACTTGCCAGAGGTCCGGTACAGAATTTCTCAATTGAGACAACTGGAGGTTTTGATGTAGGTTATGCAACCGTAGACGGCTGTGATATGACTTTCTGGAATGAATACGCAACTGTAGAAAAAGATGGTGAACGACTTGCTACTTTCCCTGACCTTATCATGACGATCAACGCAAAAACAGGTGAACCTGTAACAACAGCCATGATGGAAGAGGGCCTTGATGTCTACGTGATCACCACAGACAAGAAGAATCTGAAACTTTCGCCGACCATGTATGCGCCGGAATTGCTGAAAGCAACAGAAGATGTAATCAAAAAAGACTTAATCAGTTATTTGGATAAGTAATCAGGAGGAAATAATAACATGTTAATGAAACAGATCATCGATGCTTACGAAGTACTTGACAGTTCATTCGTAACAGGAGAAGCAGTAAAAGAATATCTTCTCGGAATTAAAGCGGATGCCAACGTTGAGGTTTATGAACTGGTTGGACCTAAGGGAAGCACAGATATGCTTAAAGTTCGTATTCCTGGCAAAAATGGTAAAACAAACGGTGGAGATGCTCCAACAATCGGTCTTCTTGGAAGACTTGGTGGAATCGGTGCACGTCCGGAACGTATCGGATTCGTATCAGATGGTGACGGTGCTCTCTGTGCAGTAGCTCTTGCAGCAAAGCTGCTTGATATGCAGAACAAGGGAGATTATCTTGACGGTGATGTATTTATCTCAACACATATCTGCCCACATGCTCCGACAGCCCCTCATGATCCGGTTCCATTCATGGGATCTCCAGTTGAAATGGCACAGGTAAATAAAGAAGAAGTTTCTCCTGACCTGGATGCACTGCTTGTTGTAGACACAACAAAAGGAAACCGTGTAATCAATACAAGAGGATTTGCGATTTCTCCTACAGTAAAAGAAGGATATGTATTAAGAACTTCTGAAGATCTTCTTGATCTGATGCAGATCACTACAGGACGCCTTCCATATGTATTCCCTCTTGCAACACAGGATATCACACCATATGGAAATGATGTTCATCATCTGAATAGTATCCTGCAGCCATGTACAGCAACAGATGCACCAGTTGTAGGTGTTGCGATCACAGCAGAAACTATGGTTCCTGGATGTGCTACAGGAGCAACACATGCTGCTGATGTTGAAGAGGCTGCAAGATTTATGTTGGAAGTTGCCAAAGCATATGGAAGAAAGCAGTGCAGCTTCTATGATGCAGATGAATATGCACGTCTTCAGAAATTGTATGGAAGCATGAAACATCTTCAGACTCTCGGAAATGAATAAGAAGGGGGAATTTCACATGAAAATAGGAGCAATTACAATTGGACAGGCACCACGTACAGATGTGACCGCAGATATCTTACATATCTTTGATGATTCACTGGAACTTGTTCAGGCCGGCGGTCTCGACGGTCTCACAAAAGAACAGATTGCAGAATTTGCTCCAGGCAAGGATGATTATGTTCTGGTATCCAGATTAACAGACGGAAGTTCTGTGACATTTGCAGATCGTCATATTTTGCCAAGACTTCAAGACGCAATTAACCGTATGGAAGATGAGGGATGCAGTCTTATCATGATGTTCTGTACAGGCAGTTTCCCTGAAACACTTTCTACCAGAAAAATCCCTATGATATATCCATGTGAACTACTGAACCGTCTTGTTCCACTAATGACCAAAAAATCCAATATTATCTGTATGACACCATCACCACTTCAGACTGAACAGTGTGAAAACAAATGGAAAAAATATGTGGATCATGTCAAAGCAGTTTCCGCTTCACCATATGGTGAATGGGATGCTCTTGAAAAAGCAGCAGAAGAAATTAAGAATTCTGAAGCAGATCTGATCGTTCTTGACTGCATTGGATATACACAGGAAATGAAGAAGATGTTTGCAGAAAAGACAGGTAAAAAGGTTGTTCTTCCACGAACCCTTCTTGCCAGAGTTGTTTCTGAACTTACAGATATCTGAATTAGCAGCTTTTATATAAAGGCAATATTTTACCGGGCATTTCGCAGGGTACTTCATAAGTCCGGCGAAATGTCCGAAATTATTTTTATGAAAAGAGGAAATCAACAATGGAGAATTTAGTGAAAATTGCAGAAGATGTTTTGACTTCCTGTCTTGCAGTGAAAACAGGAGAAGAAGTACTGATTATCACAGATGACAGCCGTAAGGAGATTGGCGAAGCTATTTATGAAGCAGCAGGAAATCTTGGTTGCGAAAAACTGCTTATGGTGATGAAAGAACGCGAAGTAAGCGGGCAGGAACCGCCAAAAGCGATTGCAGCAGCTATGAAAGCAGCTGATGTCGTGATTGTTCCGACTGCACAGTCTCTGACCCATACGAATGCCCGTATTGAAGCAGCAAAAGCAGGCGCTCGTGTGGCTACTATGCCTGGTATCACAAAAGAAATGTTTTCACGCGGTGCAATGACTGCTGATTACAATGAAGTTGAAAAATTAACTGCAAAAGTAACAGAAATGCTGACCAGAGCATCCCGTGCCCGCATTGAAAAAGACGGTTATGTGTTAAACATCAATATTAGTGGAAGAAATGGTGTTCCAAGCCCTGGTGTATACAGAGAAGCTGGAAAGTGCGGAAACCTTCCTTCAGGTGAAGCCTATATTGCACCGCTTGAAGACGGTTCTGATGGAGAAATGATCATTGACGGTTCCATGGTAGGCATTGGTAAGCTTGAAAGTCCGCTTCACATGACGATTTCCGGCGGAAAACTACGTTCCGTAACAGGAGAGAAGAGCGGAAATCTTGATATTCTCCTGAAAAATGAAATCAACGGAACAGTCTGTGAACTTGGAATCGGAACAAATGAAGCTGCAATTCTGAACGGTATCATCCTTGAAGATGAAAAAGTATATGGAACTGTTCATATCGCCTTTGGTACCAACACTTCTTTTGGCGGAACAAACAAAGCAGAATGCCATATGGATGGAATCATCCTGCGTCCGACTTTATATCTGGATGATACAAAAGTTATCGAAAACGGAGTTTTTCTTATCTGATTTATTTCTGAACAGATAAAAATATGACAGGAGGAACTGATATGAATAAAAAGTTTAAAGTTGGTCTGATCCGTGTACTTACAACCGAAGATGAAGAAGTGCTTCAGTCACATGGAAAACAGATTATGGAATATTTCCCTGAACTGGAGGTAGTAACCAAATGCATTCCGGATCAGTATGAAGGAATACACAGCCCTGAGCTCGGTGAAATTGCTATTCCCAAAATTGTTGAAACAGCACGTTCTTTTACGGATGTAGATATGATCATCGTAAGCTGTGCAGATGATCCGGGTGTTGCAGAAATCCGTAAAGTTCTCCCGGACATTCCTGTTACCGGCGGCGGTGAGACAACTGTAGCGCTGGCTCTCAAATATGGAAGCAGGATAGGTGTGCTTGGAATTACAGACTATGCACCTCAGGCATATATGAGAATGATTCCTGAGCAGATGATTCTCGGCAGACCAGAAGGTGTACACAGCACACTGGATCTGATGACTCCGGAAGGAAAAGCAAGTGTACTGAAACTGGGTATGAAATTAAAAGAACAGGGTGCAGAAGTAATTGCTCTTGCCTGCACCGGACTTGCAACAATCGGCATTGCCAAAGATCTTGAAAAAGAGACCGGACTTCCAGTTATTGACCCGGTTATGGCAGAAGGTATGTTTGCTTATTTCGAATATCTCAGAAAAAAATAATATAGCTCAGACTTATAATAATCGGCCATATGCTGCCAGAAAGGTAATAAAGATATGTTATTAAACGAAGCTATTATGGGCCGTCACAGCATTCGGTCTTTTCGTCCTGATCCTGTAGAAAAATCCTTACTGCTTACTTTGGCTGATGCGGCTCAGCAGGCGCCTTCAGCCAGCAATCTGCAGGCGTGGAGATTTCTGTTCATCACTGATCAGCAGCTCAAAGAAAAAGTTGATCTCTTTAGTCCTGGACTTTCAGGCAAGCCTCCGGTCATCCTTGTGATTTGTTCAGATATGCATAAAGCAGCCAGAAAGGGTGGTAAAAATTCAGAAGTATACGGTTGTCTGATGGATGCTTCCATGGCTGCTGAAAATCTTATGCTCAAAGCTGTTGAATTAGGGCTCGGAACATGTGCAATCAAATCCTATAATGATTCTGCGATACGTAAGATTCTGAACATCCCTGAACGATATCGTATTGAAATGCTCATGTCGATCGGATATCCCCAGGGTGAACCACGTTGCCCCAAACGTCCTCCGTTAGAAGAGATATGTTTTTTTGATCATATTACAGAATCAGAGAAGGAGAATCATGAATAATCCAGAATTTGAATTACTTGTCTATCTGATCACAAGTGCAAAAGCACTTCCGGAAGAACCTGCATGTTATGGTTCAATCAGACTGACAGAGGCTGCATCCAGACTTTGTAAGATTATCTGTGAAAAATATCCGGAAAATGATGCTTACCGTGCACTGCTTGGTTGTATTGACGCAGACAAAGGAAAGGCATTGACAGAACCGGAAGGTTTCGCCAAAATGTTGGAAAAAGCATCTGAGATGCTTGTGGACTGTCTTTAACAAAAGCTCTGGAAATTCCTGAAATAGCAGGAATTTCCGGAGCTTTTTCTGAAAACAAAGCGGATATATGATTGTATATTCGACAGAATCATGGTAATATGTTTATATATCTACATAAATCACAAAATGGAAGGAGATTTATCATGAATCGAACCAGACAGATTTTAAAAAAATCAGCTGCAGCAGTCTTATGTGCATCCCTGATTCTCTCAGGAAGCAGTACAGCATTTGCAGCAGGTTCCTATCAGGAAACAGAAAAGGCTGCCCTTAACAAACTCACAGACGGTATTCCGGAAACCTGGGATACTTATCTTGAGAATTACAAGAAATCTGCCGCCGGAAGTAAAAGCAACATGACACTTAAAGTAGAGGATACCGGACGTGCTCTGATTGGTGCACTTATGGGTGGAACGGATGTTTCCTGGCTACAGAGCATCAGCCTAGACAGTAATATTTCCATCAAAGATGGTGTCGAAGCAATCGTGTCTTCTGTTCTTCTGAATGATAACAAACTTTGTGATTTTAACGTATATATGGATCTTGCAAATATGATGGAATATATTCAGATTCCGGAATTGTCAGATTCCTATATGAAAGCTCCTGTTTCTTCAGATTCTGAAGAAAATTCAGAAGAAGCGCAACAGTTCCTGAACACTTATATGACAACACTTTCAGATCTTACTTCTGTGCTTCCGGATTCCAAAACACTTTCTACATTGCTGGATCGTTATGGAAACATTATAATTGACAGTTTTGAAGAAGGTTCTTCTGTAGAAGAAAGTGTATCTGTAGATGGCATCAGCGAAGAATGCACAGCATATGAAGGTATTATTTCTGAAAAAACAGCGTATACAATTGTCGAAAAAGTACTGACAACAGCCAAAGATGATGAAGAGATCAAGGCACTTTTTGACCAATGGTCAGATGATGCATCAAATGAGGAAAACCAGTACAAAGATTTCCAGAATTTAATCACAGATGCACTGGATGATATGAACAGAGATGACGAAGGCTCCACTGATAATGAAGCATTTTCCTCCAAAGTGTGGGTGAACGGAGATGGTAAGATCGTAGGTCGTCAGTTTGGTATAACGGATGGTACTGATACAACGCCTGTCTTTACCTGGAAAGCACCTTCTGAGGGAGAAGATTCTGCATTACTGCTTGAGCTTGCAGCGGATGACTCCTCTTTCACGTTTACAGGAAGTGGCAAAACAGCAGATGGTCTTCTGAATGGAGATTATATCCTTGCGGTAAACGGTACAGAAACTGTTGATATCAATGTAGAAAATCTGGAAACGAAACCTGCAAAAGCAGGATATTATAACGGAACCTTTAATATTTCCTTCCCTGCAGCAGAAACAGACAGCAGCGATTCAGAAGCAGGAGAAAGCACAGAAGATGATACAGATACCTCGGCAACAGATATGCTGGCTGGATTTGGTGCAGTTATTAAACTTACATCTGATGCGGATGCAGATACGTCTACATTGGATCTGACAGTGACAACATCTGGTGCAGCACTGGCAACATTGTCTATCACAGGTTCCTATGGTGAAGGTGTTGAAATTCCGGATTTTGCATCTCTTGATAAAACTTACGATGCAACAGATGATGAAGCTATGACCGAATATCTCACAGAAATAAACTGGGATACTTTCCTTGCTAATGTCAAGGCAGCAGGTGTTCCGGATGAGCTGGCTACTCAGCTTGAAGATGTATTAAAAGCAGCGGTTGAAAGCGCTTCACAGCCAGCAGAAGAGGAAAATGCGGATACTGAAACAGACACAGATACTAACGCAGAAGATGATGCAGCATAACATAACAGCTGATAGCAGAAGTGTGATAATTGAGTCTTAATTTAAAAAGAGGATATCCTCTCAGGCAGAAGCCTTGAGGATATCCTCTTTTTTTACTTTACACCTTCCATATTCTACATTACATAATAGAAACGCAGAAACAGTTGGAAGAATTCCAATCCAGGAAGCCTTCAGATCCAAGATCTGTGTTGCCAGGAAGGAAACGGCAACGCCCCCATAAAAACTGAGCAGTACTTTTCCAAAATAAATTCCTCTGTGAAGAGACTGTTCATCTTTGCTGCACAGATATTCTGTAAATCCTGTTACGCACTGACGAAGATTGTTGCTACAAAAAATACTGGAGCTTGCAAAACCATCTGCTTCTTTAAATGAACACCACTGAAAAGCTGTAGCAAAAAAGATTGGAAACAGAGCAACAAATGGATTCATTTCCGCCGGATAAAAACCAATGATCAGCAAAACAGCTCCATCTATCAGAATACTGAGTCTTTTTTGACTCATCTTTGAGATCTTATGAGAGAGGATCACAGTCAACGATACTGATGCAACATAAATTATCAACGCTATGATACGGAAAAACCACTCCTCATCTGCATGTCCTACGGCATCCATAGCCAACGAAACCATATTTCCAGTCTGTGCAGATCCAAGTATATCATGGCGATTTATAACACCATATCCAACCATAAACCCACCAATCAGAGTCATATTCAGATGCAGCCTTCTTTCCAGCGTTGCTTCATCCATGAAAATCATTCCTTTTCTTATTTTGTCATTTTTTATTATAATCTCGCTCATATATATTGTAAAATTGATATTTTGTCTATATAATATAAATTATGTTTATATTTATGTTTTTACATATGGAGGAAAATACATGACATATCAGGATATACACACGTTTCTTACCATAGCATCCAGTTCTTCTCTTTCCAAAGCAGCAGAAAGTCTTTTTGTATCACAGCCGGCATTAAGTCATCGTCTGTCAGCACTGGAAGAGGAGCTGGGGACAGAGCTGATCATACGTCGCAAAGGATCCCGTACACTGGAGCTTACCGATGCGGGCCAGCGTTTTGTCCCAATTGCCAGAAAATGGGAACAGCTGTGGATTGAAACCGGAAAGATTAAGTTCGAGCGGCCATCCACACAGCTTCGAATTGTAAATGTAGACAGCCTTAATTTTTATTTTATGCCACAGGTAATTGAGAATTTTCTGGAGAGTCATCCAAAATGTAGTCTGCATATCAACACCATGCAGTCAAATCTTTCTTATAAATCTATCGAAAATAAAGAAGCAGATCTTGGCCTGATCACCAATCCCCATTTCTTCAAAAAGGTTCAGACAATCCCGCTTTTTGAAGAACAGCTTGTATTTGTGTGCCACAAAAGTGCTTCCTATCAGGATGGGATTCTCCCGTCTCAGTTAAACAGCACCGATGAGATCTATATTCCATGGAGCAATACTTTTCTTATGTGGCATGATTACTGGTTTGGAAATGATCCTGAAGTCAAAGTTATGCTGGATAATATGGCATTATTGCGTCAGCTGCTTGATCTGAAAGATGCTTGGGCAATCATGCCGGCAACTCTTGGACATAAATTAGCCGAAAACGAAAACTGCCGGATCGTTTCTCTTGAAAACGGTCCGGAGTATCGTACATGCTATGCAATTATGAATGACCAGCGAAATGCGCATCCTCTGGTTACGGAATTTCTGCAGGAGCTTCTGAATACAGTAAGCAAAATTCCTGAGATCAGGCTTCTGGATCCTCAGTATCATCAGAATCTGTAAACGCATCTGAATTTTCATCATATTCTTCATCTGATTCTGTAGCTGTTTCAGAATCACTTACTGTACCGTCCTTGATCCAGGAACTTCTTTTCTGGATCTTTTGCATGATTCGAGTAGCTTCTTCGCCCTCAGCAGGAGTTGGCTGGTAGTTATTATAATCAGAATCAGATGAGATGGAACATGGAATGATATTGGTCACATTGTCATCTTTTACACCATTCTGATCAATCGTGAATGTCTGCTGGAAAATTATAGTGTCCATATCACTTGGATATGCATTTCCACCAAAGCAGAAATTTCCAAGGCTGTATACGATATTCTTACCTTTATATTCTTCGATTCCCTGCAGAACATGTGGATGATGGCCGCAGACAAGATCTGCCCCCTCATCAATTGCCAGATGTCCAAGTGTTTTCTGGTTTTCATCCGGAACTTCCTCTTTTTCATTTCCCCAGTGAAAGATAACAACGATCAGCTGTGCACCATCTTGTTTTACTTTGGCAATATTCTGTTTCAGCTGTTCTTCCCGGCCAAGATGATCATTCAGCTCATAGATTCCTACCAGCCCTACTTTGACACCCTTTACTTCTGTAACAGCAGTCTCATCATAGCCAAAATGAAGGATATTCGCTGTATCCAGAGCCTTCAATGTATCATTGAAACTTTCCTCACCATAGTCATGGCTGTGATTATTTGCTGTATTAACAGCTTCTACAGAGCCTGCTGTAAGTATATTTGCGTAGGAAGCGGGTGCCTTAAAGGCAAATTGCTTGTCTTCTCGTTCCGTAGATTCTGTAAGAGTTCCTTCAAAATTTGCAATTGTCAGGTCATCCTTAGAAAAAATACTTTTTACATTTGCCATAAAATAGTCCGCGCCATAATTTTCGTAATATGCATTCAGGCTGGTATCATAATCGAAGTATTCGTCAGTTCCCAATGTACAGTCGCCGACAACACTGAGTGTTAACGATACCGGATCCATCTTTGGTTCTGGTGTGACAGTGAGTGATCCTGTCTGACTGATGTTTTCTGCTTTACTGGAAGAAGCCGCTTTTGATTTTCGGGAACTGCATCCTTTTATTGCAAAACTTAAGATTAGAATAAGTAGTAATATGCCTGCACCAATTCCGATATATAAAATTCGCAATTGACGTTCACGATAGTATCTCGATTTCTTTACCATTTTTCTTTTACGTTTTTTTGAATGTCTGCCGGTCTGATTCATTATATACTCCCTTTCCTGTCTGGAATTATTTGCAAAATTCGACAAAAAATTCTATTTAAAAAGAGTATAAGAAGTTTGACAGATTCCGTCAATCATTTTAATATAAAGAATACAAAAAGATAAGAAGGAGAATCAATATGACTGTTTTATATATTGGAAACCACACTTCATCATCTAAGGGGTATGCCGCAATGGCAAGGCAGATTATAAAAAATGGAGGAAATACGTTTGCATTTTTCACAAGAAATCCCCGTGGAGGTAAAGCAAAAGCCATTGATGAAACAGATATTCAGAATTTTCTTGTACTTGCACAGGAAAATCATTTTGGAAAGATCGTTGCGCATGCACCATATACGTTAAATGCGTGCGCTGCAAAAGAAGAACTTCGAACTTTTGCGCGTGAAACATTTGCAGATGATCTTCGACGAATGGAATATACACCGGGAAATTATTATAATTTTCATCCGGGAAGTCATGTAGGTCAGGGCAGCGACATTGGTATTCAGAAAATTGCTGAACTTCTTAACGATGTTCTTACCGAAGAACAGACAACCACTGTTTTACTGGAGACAATGTCCGGTAAAGGAACGGAAGTTGGAAGAAATTTTGAAGAACTCAGAAAAATATTGAATCTCGTAGAAAAGAAAAGCAAAATGGGAATTTGCCTGGATACCTGTCATGTCTGGGATGGAGGATATGATATTGTACATGATTTAGATGGCGTTTTAAATGATTTTGATCATATCATTGGTCTGGAGCGTTTAAAAGCCATTCATCTTAATGACAGTCTGAATGACTGCGGAAGCCACAAGGACCGCCATGCCAGAATAGGAGAGGGAAAAATTGGCATGGAGGCTCTTGTCCGTATAATAAAACATCCGGCTTTGCGGGAAATCCCTTTTATCCTCGAAACCCCAAATGATGATTCTGGATGGACAGAAGAGATCCGTGTTCTGAAAGAAGCTTTTTATAAATAGATTTCGTTTTTTAATTCCATTCCTGTCCGAAAAGCTTCTGCATTTTGCAAGGTTGTTTCTGCAATATTGGTCAGAGCTTCTTCGGTAAAAAATCCCTGATGTGATGTCAGCGCAACATTTGGAAAAGAGAGCAGCCGCTGTACAGTGGAAGTTTTTAAAATATATTCGGACATATCTTCATACACAAAATCAGATTCTTCTTCGTAAACATCAAGCCCTACTGCCCAGAATTTATGATCACGGATACCGGTGATCAGATCTTCTGTACAGATCAGTCCTCCGCGTGATGTATTTACGAGAATTACGCCATCCTTCATCCGGGAAATCGATTTTTTATTTATCATATGATGCGTTTCCGGTGTAAGAGGACAGTGCAGACTGATCAGATCACTGATTGCCAGCAGTCTGTCCAGAGAAACATATTCCAGTCCGGAGCTTTCGTTTGGATAAAGATCATAAGCAACGATTTTCATCCCAAATCCCTGACAGATTCGTGCCATTGCAAGACCAATCTTTCCGGTACCTACGATCCCGGCTGTTTTTCCATACAGATTAACTCCCATGAGCCCATTCAGTGAGAAGTTATTTTCTCTGCATTTGATATATGCTTTATGGGTATGACGATTTGCGGTAAGTACCAGCGCCATAGCGTGTTCGGCAACTGCCTCGGGGGAATATCCGGGAACACGAAGAACTTTTATGCCACATTCTGCAGTTTTGTTCAGGTCTACATTATTATATCCTGCACAGCGCATCAATATCAGTCGTATTCCCTGATGTCTCAGTTCTTCAATGACTTCTGCTCCGAGATCTGCATTTACAAACGCACAGATTCCATCGTATCCTGCGGCCAGAGATGCAGTTTCTTTATATAAGTTTGATTCAAGAAATGTAAATTCAATATCTGGATATTCTGGCTTTAACCTGTCGAAAAATATCTGATCATAATCTCTGGTTCCATAGAATAAAATTTTCATAAAGACCTCCTGTAAATTTCATCTGAATCTACATATATAGCGCAGACTCTGTTTACTGATAGAATGTCTCACCAGATAAAAACGTATACATTTATTCATAAAAAACCTGCCTTTTCCATTTTTATGTAAAGACAGGTTTTCTTATCTATATTTGTGATTGGATATTTATTTGTCTCCCAGGCTGTAAAGATCCTGATAAAAATTCGGATAAGAAATCTTTACACAGTCACCATGCAAAATCTCCATCGGACCGTCACAAATCGTTCCTGCAACAGCAAAAGACATCGCTACTCTGTGATCCAAATGAGAATCAATGGTAGCTCCATGCAATGGTTTCCCTCCATGAATGATCATACCATCATCTGTTCCCTCTATATCAGCACCCATACGCTTCAGATTTTCAACCATAACTGTAATACGGTCAGATTCTTTAACTTTGAGTTCCTGTGCATCACGAATAACAGTTGTTCCATCAGCAAAAGCTGCCATAACCGCAATCATTGGAATTTCATCGATCAGTGTAGGAATAACAGCTCCCTCAACCGTGGTTCCCTTAAGGTTGCTGGTGCGAATCAGAAGATCGGCAGTCGGTTCACCTTCTGTACTCTGATTCAGAAGGGTGATGTCAGCGCCCATATCCATACACACCTTAAGCATTCCGGCTCTTGTTGGATTGATCCCGACATTTTTCAGCAGAATTTCGCTTCCTGGAGTCAGAAGTCCGGCTGCGATAAAATATGCTGCTGATGAAATGTCACCAGGTACTTTTACAGCTCTGCCTTCCAGTACAGGTTCCGGAAGAATAGAAGCAGTTGTTCCCTCGGATGTTACATTTGCACCAAAATAATTCAGCATGATCTCTGTGTGGTTACGGGATAAAAACGGCTCTGTAACACTGGTTACCCCATCTGCATACATACCGGCAAGAAGGACGCAGGATTTGACCTGCGCAGAAGCCACCGGAGAATCATAATGAACTGCGTGAAGTTCCTTACCATGGATCAGAAGAGGAACACAGCCATTGCCTCTTTTGCTTGTGATATCGGCACCCATGGAAGCAAGCGGTGTCATGATACGTTTCATCGGACGAGTACGGATGGAGTCATCCCCATCAAGTTCTGAAATAAATTTCTGTCCCGCAAGGATACCTGAAATCAGGCGGGTGGTTGTTCCGCTGTTACCGACATCCAGCAGCGCCTCCGGAACGGAAAGACCATGAAGTCCCTTTCCGTGAACCAGAATCTCAGACTCTCTGCGTTCTATTGAAATCCCCATTTTGCGAAAGCAGGAGATCGTAGAAAGGCAGTCTGCACCCTCAAGGAAATGAGAGATGCATGTAGTTCCCTTTGCAAGAGCGCCAAACATAACTGCTCTGTGTGAAATGGACTTATCTCCCGGTACTGTTAAAGTACCTCTTAAATTTGTCTGTTTTTTGATTTCCATATGACTACCTACCGTTCATATACTATGTAGTTGCGTTTTTTCAGAAGCGCACAGCCTTTTTCTAGTGCATTCTGCTCATAGAATTCTATTTTCAGAACGCCTTGTTCGAATTCGCGGTTATGAATAATACCAATATTTTTGATACTGATTCCTTCCATTGCAAGAATTGTAGCAATCGTAGCGATTCCACCTGCCTCATCTACAATATCAATATAAAGCATATATGTTTTGTTGATCAGACCGGAAGATGAAGCGTCGATAGAATCTCGGTAATCTCTGGATCTGGCGAACATATCGTAAAGGTATGAAGCTTCCTGATTGTCGATAGAACAGCGAATCTGAATCAGCATGCGGATATACTCATCAAGTACTGATGAAATATTTTCATGATTTTCAATACAAATCTGTTCCCACATAACAGGTGAAGAGGAAGCGATTCTGGTAATATCACGAAAACCACCTGCTGCGATCGTCTTCATATATTCTGCTTCATTATCTAGCTTGTTTATCAGATTAACAAGAGAAGAGGCAATGATATGAGGCAGATGACTGACACCTGCGGTAATAAAATCATGTTCTTCAGCAGTCAGAACCATAGGGATAGAGCCCAGTGAATCAATCAGTTCTGAGAATTCTGTAAGCTTTTCAAGCGGCACCTGACCACCCGGAGTCAGAATATAATATGCATTTTCAAGCAGATGATCTGAAGAATGCTCAAATCCGGACTGTTCAGATCCGGCCATCGGATGTCCGCCAATAAAACAGTGATCCATACCAAGTTCTTCAACAGCTTTATGGATTGGTCCTTTGACACTTCCTGCATCTGTGATGATACAGTCATCAGAAATTACATTTTTTAGATATTTCAGATATTCTATATTGTATTCTACCGGTGCACAGAGAAAGATATAATCGCAGGTATGGTATCGCTCATCCTTTTCTTCCAGTACAGCATCGATCGCATTACAGTTTAATGCAGCTGCCAGAGTTTCTTTATGTTTTGCATATGCCAGAATATGATAGTCTGGATGAAATTTGCGGATCGTTTTGGCGATAGATCCTCCGATCAGGCCAAGCCCGATAAAACCAATGGTTTTCATGATGTTTGATATCCTTTCCAAGTTAAACTATGCTTTTATTTTAAAAGAATATACTATAAATGTCAAATAGAGCCATAAAATCGGTAAATTCGTTAATAATTTACACAATTCGAACAAAAAATGTTGTTAAAATTATATAAAATACTTGAAAAGTGCGAGAAATTTTAGTAGAATATGAACATATTAGACATACAGGGAGGTATTACATATGGACGTTTATAGAACTGACCGAATTCGCAATGTGGTTCTTTTAGGACATGGGGGATCCGGAAAGACTACATTAGCAGAAGCAATGGCTTATCTGGCAGGAATGACTAACCGCCTTGGCAGAGTAGAAGATGGAAATACCGTCAGTGATTTTGATAAAGAAGAGATCAAAAGACATTTTTCTATTTCTACTACACTGATTCCGGTACCGTGGGATAAGGTAAAGATCAATGTACTTGATACACCGGGATATTTTGATTTTGTGGGTGAAGTAGAGGAAGCTGTCAGCGCAGCTGATGCAGCAATTATCGTTGTTTCAGGTAAAGCAGGTGTACAGGTAGGTACACAGAAAGCCTGGAATCTCTGCGAGAAATATAAACTGCCACGTATGTTCTTTGTAACAGACATGGATGTAGATGATGTCAGCTATCGAAAAGTCGTGGAAGAACTGACAGAGTTATATGGCAAAAAAATCGCACCACTCCATTTCCCAATCCGTGAAAATGGTAAATTCGTAGGATATGTCAATGTTGTCAAACAGGCCGGTCGTAAATATATTGACAAAGCAGGTAAAGAACCATGTGATATTCCAGAGTATCTGAATGAATATCTGGAAAAATATCATGATATCCTGATGGAATCTGTAGCAGAGACCAGCGAAGAGTTTATGGATCGTTATTTTGAGGGTGATGAGTTCTCTGTAACTGAAGTTTCCGCAGCACTTGCAACAAATGTACAGGATGCAAGTATTGTTCCGGTATGTATGGGATCTCCGATCAATCTTCGCGGTGTATCCAATCTTCTTGATGACATCTGTGGATATTTCCCAAGTCCGGACAAACGTTCTTGCAATGGTATTTCACAGAAGACCAATGAGATCTTTGAAGCAAATTACGATTTTGCAAAAACAAAATCCGCATATGTGTGGAAGACAATCGTAGATCCGTTCCTCGGCAAATATTCTCTGATCAAAGTTGCATCTGGTGTTATCAAATCAGATGATACACTTCTCAATGTAGAAAAAGGAGAAGAAGAACGACTCAATAAATTATATGTTCTGGAAGGTTCCAAACCTCTCGAAGTTCCGGAACTTCATGCAGGTGATATTGGCGCCATTGCAAAACTCGCAAGCGTACAGACAGGTGACAGCCTTGCGGCCAAGGCAAGTCCGGTCCTTTATCCGAAAGCTGTAATTTCTACCCCTTATACCTATAAGAGATACAAAGCGGTTAAGAAAGGTGATGAAGACAAGATTGCACAGGCACTTGCAAAAATGGCAAGTGAAGACAAGACGCTCCGTGTTGTAAATGATTCTGCCAACAGACAGACGCTCCTTTACGGAATGGGAGATCAGCATCTTGATATTATAGTCAGCAAACTGAAAGAGCGCTACAAAGTAGACATCGAACTTTCCAAACCAAAGGTTGCTTTCCGTGAAACTATCCGCAAGAATTCTGATGTGGAAGGTAAACATAAGAAACAGTCCGGTGGACACGGACAGTATGGTCACGTTAAGATGCGTTTTGAGCCATCCGGTGATCTGGAAACTCCATATGTATTTGAACAGGTTGTTGTTGGTGGTGCTGTACCGAAGAACTACTTCCCGGCAGTTGAAAAAGGTCTGCAGGAATGCGTTCAGAAAGGACCTCTGGCTGCCTATCCTGTAGTTGGTGTCAAAGCTACACTTTACGATGGTTCTTATCATCCGGTAGACTCCTCTGAAATGGCATTTAAGATGGCAACGATACTTGCATTCAAAAAAGGATTTATGGATGCATCCCCAGTTCTTCTTGAGCCAATCGTATCCATGAAAGTTATTGTTCCGGATAAATATACCGGTGATGTAATGGGCGATCTTAATAAACGCCGCGGACGTGTCCTTGGAATGAATCCTGATCATGCGGGTAACACTATTATCGAAGCAGATGTTCCACAGCTTGAGATCTATGGCTACTCTACAACACTTCGTTCTATGACAGGCGGAAGCGGAGACTTCTCTTATGAATTTGCACGCTATGAACAGGCTCCGAATGATATTCAGGTCAAAGAGATCGAAGCAAGAGCAAGCAAATTAGATACTACTGAATAATTTCTTTTTCTGATTCTGATAATAAGACACATAAAAAACCCTCACTTCAGATTAATGAAGTGAGGGTTTTTCTGAAAAAACAATTGTTCTAAATGATATCAACCAAACACCTCTTGAATATGTTATGGAATATCGTCTGAATACAGCAAAGCAGCTGTTGGACGACACTAAAATGTCCATTACAGATATCAGTTATCACTGTGGCTTTTCATCAAATGCATATTTTGGTAAGATTTTTCGCGAAAAATATGGCATGACACCGCTTCAGTACCGTAATAGAAATATTGACAAACAGGACGTATTGAATTAAAATTGTTTTTTAGATAACAATGTTGGAGGAACCATAGAAATGAAATACAATTTTAAAAAGATTGAGCCTAAGTGGCAGGCAAAGTGGGAAGAAAGCAAAGTCTTCGAAGCCAAGGACAACAGTGACAAACCGAAGTTCTATGGCCTGGTAGAGTTTCCATATCCAAGCGGTGCAGGTATGCATGTCGGACACATCAAAGCATACTCAAGCCTTGAGGTTATTTCCAGAAAACGTCGTATGGAAGGATATAATGTGCTTTTTCCGATCGGATTTGATGCATTCGGTCTTCCTACCGAGAACTATGCAGTAAAGACAGGAACACATCCACGTATCATCACAGATGAAAACATCAAGAAATTTTCCAACCAGTTAAAGAAAGTTGGCTTTTCTTTTGACTGGAACCGTGTGATCGATACAACAGATGAGGACTACTACAAATGGACACAGTGGATCTTCCTCAAAATGTTTGAGAAAGGTCTTGTATTCAGAGACAGAACTCTTGTAAATTACTGTCCACATTGTAAAGTTGTTCTTTCCAACGAAGACAGTCAGGGTGGTAAATGCGACATTTGTCATAGCGAAGTCGTACAGAAATCCAAAGATGTATGGTATCTGAGAATCACTCAGTATGCGGATAAACTTCTTGAAGGTCTTAAGGATGTAGACTATCCGGATAATGTAAAACAGCAGCAGATCCACTGGATTGGTAAATCAAAAGGTGCATTTGTAAACTTTGATATTGATGGAATTGATGAAAAACTTGAAATCTACACAACCAGACCGGATACCCTGTTTGGTGTTACCTTCATGGTAATCGCACCGGAGCATCCGATTATTGATAAATACAAAGACAAAGTCACAAACATGGACGAGATCACTGCATATCGTAATGAATGTGCCAAGAAAACAGAGTTCGAGAGAACTCAGCTTGTTAAAGACAAGACAGGTGTACGCATTCAGGGACTTGAGGGAGTTAACCCTGTAAACGGCAAGAAGATTCCAATCTACATTGCAGACTACGTAATGATGGGCTATGGTACAGGTGCGATCATGGCAGTACCGGCTCATGACCAGCGTGACTATGATTTTGCAAAGG
>ERZ827488.1762-NODE-1762-length-24131-cov-12.930678_pt1 | contig 24131 bp, 20 predicted proteins | sample MGYA00519771_ERZ827488 | MGnify/ENA primary metagenome ERZ827488 (study PRJEB31778, sample SAMEA3449323) | human gut metagenome | biome: human gut; feature: human-associated habitat; material: faeces | place: United Kingdom | collected 2010/2012 ... | reverse complement strand
TTTGAGGGCACTGTCATCGCGAAGAAGCACGGCGGTGTTGCCGAGACCTTTACTGTGCGCCGCACTGCTTACGGCGTGGGCATCGAGCGTGTGTTCCCCGTGAACTCTCCGTTCGTTGAAAAAGTGGAAGTTGTGCGCAAGGGCCGTGTACGCCGCGCGAAGCTCTTCTATCTGCGTGAACGCACCGGCAAGGCCGCCAAGGTCAAAGAACAGCTTCGATAAGTTCACAAAAAGGGACAATGTACATTGTCCCTTTTTTGTTATATTATTGATGAAAAGAAGGTGTGTGCATGGAACCGAAACAGTCTAAGGAAAACGCGCTGTTCGAGTGGTATGATTCACTGGTGTTCGCGCTGGCGGTGATCGTACTGTTTTTTGTGTTTGCCGTGCGCATCATCACCGTTTCCGGCGTTTCCATGCAGCCTACACTTTACGGCGGGGACCGCGTGGCGGTACAGAGCATGCTGTATACGCCCCAGCGCGGCGATGTGGTGGTGGTGGACGGCTACATCAATTACGGAGACCCGTTGGTCAAGCGCATCATCGCTCTGGGCGGCGATACTGTTGATATCAATTTCGAGACAGGCGCTGTGACGCTGAACGGCGCGGTGCTGGAAGAACCTTATATTTCTGCGCCGACGACAACCGGGTACGATGTAGAGTTTCCCGTCACGGTTCCGGAGGGCTGCGTGTTTGTGATGGGCGATAACCGCCCGCGCTCGCTGGACGGCCGCAGCACGGAAGTGGGTTTCATCGACGAGCGGGATATTTTGGGAAAGGTGCTGCTGCGGGTGTTCCCGCTGAGCAGCTTTGGGAAAATCGCATGAAAGAGAGTCTGAGCGCACGCCCCATCCAGTGGTTTCCGGGGCATATGACAAAAACGCTGCGCCTGATGGAAAAGGATATCCGCAATGTGGACGCCGTGCTCCAGCTTTTGGACGCACGCATCCCGCGCAGCAGCCTGAACCCGGAGATCGCGCGCATCACGGCGGGCAAGCCCCACCTGTATGTACTGAACAAAGCAGACCTGGCCGACCCGGACGTGACCGCCCGCTGGGTGGCGTATTTTCGCCGCGGCGGCGACGGCTGCCTTGCCATTACCAGCAAAAACCGCGGCGGCGTACAGGGCGTAAAAAATGCGATCGAGACGGAATTGGCGGAGCTTCTGGAGCGCCGTGCCGTCAAGGGCATGGCGGGTGCGAAGATCCGCGTGATGGTCGTGGGCATCCCCAATGTGGGGAAATCAACGTTTATCAACAGCTTCGCGGGCGCGGCGCGCGCGAAGGCTGCCGACAGGCCCGGCGTTACGCGGGGCAAGCAGTGGGTGACCGTGGGCAATTATGACCTTCTGGATGTGCCCGGCGTGCTATGGAAAAAATTCGACTCCATGGAGGTGGCGGGCAACCTGGCCTTCATCGGTTCCATCAAGGACGACATTCTGGATGTCGAGGAACTGGCCATGAACCTGCTGGATGAGGTGCGCCGCAATTACCCCGATCTCGTGGCCCAGCGCTACAAGCTGGATGCAGAGACGCTGGCTCTGCCGCCCTACGAACTGCTGGAGGCCATCGGCCGCAAGCGCGGTCTGCTGGTGCGCGGCGGCGAGGTGAACACCGAGCGCTGCGCCATCATGCTGGTGGACGAATTCCGTGCCTGCAAGTGGGGCCGCATTTCACTGGAGCGCCCGCCGCAGCGGGATGATCTGGTCGATTTTGCCGAGGAGGATGAGGAATGAAGCGCCGCTCGGACGAGGAGATCTCGGCTCCGCTGTACGAATACGACGCCGCTGTACGGGCACAGTACGGCTGTTTTGCCGGAGTGGACGAGGCAGGCCGCGGTCCGCTGTGCGGCCCGGTCTGCGTAGCGGCCTGCATCCTGGACCCGGAGAACCCAGTGCAGGGCATCAACGATTCCAAAAAGCTCACCGAGAAAAAGCGGGATGCCCTGTTCGATGAGATCAAGGAAAAAGCTCTGGCCTACCGGATCGTGTTCGTGGGGCCGGAGATCATCGACCGCGACAACATCCTCAACGCCACCATGGGCGGCATGAAGCGGGCCGTGGAAGAGCTGGACATCGTGCCCAACCTCGTACTGGTGGACGGTAACCGTGTCCCGGCGGGCCTGCAGATCCCAGCCCAGCCGGTGGTCAAGGGAGATGCCACCAGTGCCAGCATCGGTGCAGCGTCTATTCTGGCCAAGGTCAGCCGGGATCGCTATATGCTGGAGCTGGACAAGCAGTACCCGCAGTATCAGCTGGCAAAGCACAAGGGGTACCCTACAAAACTGCACTATGAGCTGATCGCCCAGTACGGCATCCAGCCGTTCTACCGCCGCAGCTTCCTCAAAAAGCAGGGCTACTGGCCGGAGAACGGAAAGTGAACCGCGCCCAGACCGGCCAGCGGGGTGAGGCTGCTGCCGCAAAATTCTATCTGGACCGGGGCTGCCGTCTGCTGACCCACAACTTCCACACCCGGATGGGAGAGCTGGATGTCGTGGTGCAGGAACCGGACGGCACCATCGTGATCTGCGAGGTCAAGACCCGCGCCGAAGGCTCCATGACCACCCCGTCAGAGGCGGTGAATCGGGCAAAACAGCGCCGCCTGATCCGTGCCGCAGAGGCTTATTTGCAGCGCACGGGTCTGAGCGATGCACCCGTCCGTTTTGATGTGGCGGAGGTCAAACCTCTTGACAGCGGGCGCTGGATGGTACATATTATAAGGGGCGCTTTTCTTGCGTGAAGAGCGTTCCGGTGGGAAATGTACGGGCAGAGCAAGGGGCTCTGCCACAGCAGCGCAGGGCCGCGTTGCGCGTCCTGTGCCGAAAAAGGAGCGACGATATGCAGTTCTTCAGTACCAGAGACACGAATCGTAAAGTGACCTCTTCGGAGGCAATCGCCCAGGGCCTGTCCGATGAGGGCGGCCTGTTTGTTCCCGAGAGCTTTCCGCAGGTGGACGTCAGAGCCCTGTGTGAGCTGGATTATCCGGCACTGGCCGCAGCTGTGATCCGGGAATATCTGACGGATTATTCGCCGGAATTTCTGGCCCAGGCCGCCCGCACCACCTACGGTGAGGCTTTTGGCGGCAAGGCGGGCTATCTTGCCCCGGTGGAAGGGGACACCTATGCCTTGGAACTGTGGCATGGCCCCACCTGCGCCTTCAAGGATTACGCCCTGCAGCTGATGCCCCGCCTGCTGGTGGAAGCCAAAAAGAATCTGGGCCGCACCGAAAAGACCCTGATCCTGGTGGCTACCAGCGGCGACACCGGCAAGGCAGCTCTGGACGGCTACCACGATATCCCCGGCGTGGAGATCGCGGTGTTCTACCCCACGGGCGGCACCAGCGAGATCCAGCGCCTGCAGATGGCCACCCAGGAGGGTGCCAACGTGGCAGTCTACGCCGTGCGCGGCAACTTTGACGATGCCCAGACCGGCGTGAAAAAGGTCTTTGGCGACAAGGCCATTGCCGCCGAGCTGGAACAGCGGGGCATTCGCCTGTCCAGCGCAAACTCCATCAACTGGGGCCGCCTTGTACCGCAGATCGTCTACTACTTTGCCGCTTACGCACAGCTGCTCAAGGCCGGCAAGATCGCCTTCGGCGATGCCGTGGACTTCTGTGTGCCCACTGGCAACTTCGGCGACATTCTGGCAGGCTACTATGCCAAGCGCATGGGTCTGCCCGTGGGTAAGCTGGTCTGTGCCTCCAATGAGAACAACGTCCTGACCGACTTCCTCACCACCGGTACTTATACGGCAAAGCGGGAGTTCTTCAAGACCACGTCGCCCAGCATGGACATTCTGGTGTCCTCCAACCTGGAGCGTCTGCTGTATCATGTCACCGGCAGCGACGCCGAGGTGGCCGGCCTGATGAAGAGCCTGGCTGAGAACGGCAGCTACACCGTGCGTCCGGAGACACTGGCTGCCATTCAGGAGACCTTTGCCTGCGGCTGGAGCAGCGAGAAGGAAGTGGCAGGGGAGATCCGTGCCCGCTACGAGCAGGACGGCTACCTGTGCGACACCCATACGGCGGTGGCCTTCCATGTGGCAGTGCAGAAAAAGCGCAGCGGAGTGCCCATGGTCGTGTTGTCCACCGCATCGCCTTTCAAGTTCCCGCGCAGCGTGCTGGAGGCTCTGGGCCGCACCGCACCGGAAAATGATTTTGAAGCAATGCAGCAGCTGGAGGCCGCTACCGGCCATGCCGCACCGGCCAGCCTGGCAGCTCTGCGCCAGAAGGCAGAGCGTTTTGACACCGTGATCGACCCCGCGCAGATCGCCGAGGTGGCGCTGGGCTATCAGGCATAAAACACCCCTGCTGCACAGTTAGAACAGGAGTAACAACATGGCACTTTTTGTGCTTGGCGACCCCCATCTTTCGCTGGGCGCTTCCAAGCCGATGGATATCTTTCCGGGCTGGAACGATTATGTGGAGCGTCTGGAAAAAAACTGGCGGAAGCTCATCCAGCCGGAGGACACCATCGTGCTGGCGGGTGACATCAGCTGGGCCATGCGCCTGACCGATACCCGCCGGGACTTTGCCTTCCTGCAGAGCCTGCCGGGGCAGAAGATCATCATGAAGGGCAACCATGATTACTGGTGGTCCACGGCCAACAAGATGAACGCCTATCTCAAGGCAGAAGGGTTTGATACGCTGCACATCCTGCACAACAACTCCTACTCCGTGGAGGGTTATGCCATCTGCGGTACCCGGGGCTGGCTGTTCGATGTGGGGGAGCCGCACGACGAAAAGGTGATGAACCGCGAGATCGGCCGCCTGCGCATGAGCCTGGACGCTGCCGAGCCGGGGCTGGAAAAGCTGGTGTTCCTGCATTATCCGCCGGTGTACACCGGCACCAGCGCCCCGGAGATCGTGGCCACGCTGAAGGAATACGGCATCCGCACCTGCTACTACGGCCATCTGCACGGCAACGCCATCCGCTATGCGGTGCAGGGCGAAGTGGACGGCATCCGCTACAAGCTGGTGAGTGCCGACGGGCTGCGATTCTGCCCATATCGCATCAATTGAACAGCAAAACCGATAAAAATTAACAATTTGGACTGGCAATTGTGTCAAGAGCGTGCTATAATAAGTTTTGACGCGATTGTTGCACCCAATTGAGCGCGCGCGTCCCCGCATTCCGTGTGCATACAGCAAGGACGTGGTGCGCGGTTGCCCCGGGCAAAAACTTCCTGCCCTGCGCAATAGAATTTTTGAGTGGAGGAAAAACAAATGAATCTCATCAAGTGTGAAAAGCTCGAGAAGAGCATGGCAGAACTGCAGTTCTCCATCGACGCAGAGGCCTTCAAGAAGGCTGTTGCCGATGTTTTCAAGAAGGAAAGCAAGAAGTATGCTGTGCCCGGCTTCCGCAAGGGCAAGGCTCCCCGTTCTCTGATCGAGAAGATGTACGGCGCCGATGTCTTTACCTACGATGCCATCAACGAGCTGTTCCCCGAGGCTTTCGAGGCTGCTGTCAAGGAAGCAAACGTGGAGCCGGTCGGCCGTCCGGAAGTCAGCGTTGACGCCGCAAACGAGACCGAGGGTGTCACCCTGACCGTCAAGGTCGCTGTCAAGCCCGAGATCAAGGTCGGCAACTACAACGGTCTGACTGTGGAAAAGACGGTCCATACTGTCACCGACGAGGCTGTGGACGCTGAGCTGAAGCGTGTGCAGGAGCGCAATGCCCGTGAGCTGACCCGTGAGGGCGCTGCTGAGAACGGCGACATCGCTGATATCGACTTCGAGGGCTTCGTCGATGGCGTGGCTTTCGAGGGCGGCAAGGCTGAGCACTACAGCCTGACTCTGGGCAGCGGCAGCTTCATCCCCGGCTTTGAGGATCAGATCGTGGGCCACTCCGCTGGCGAAGAGTTCGACGTGAACGTTACCTTCCCCACCGAGTATCAGGCTGCCGAACTGGCTGGCAAGGCTGCTGTGTTCAAGATCAAGCTGCACGAAGTGAAGTACAAGGAGCTGCCTGCTCTGGATGACGAGCTGGCTAAGGATTGCTCTGAGTACGACACTCTGGACGAGTTCAAGGCTTCCATCCGCAAGAACAATCAGGAGCAGCTGGACAAGCAGGACGATCTGGCTGTTGAGAATGCTCTGGTGGATCAGGTCATCGAGAGCATGGAGGGTGAGATCCCCCAGGCAATGTATGATGCCCGCATGGACGAGATGGTCAACGACTTCGCATTCCGCGTGGAGCAGCAGGGCCTGCGCCTCGAGGACTACCTGAAGTATATGGGCCAGACTATGGAGCAGTTCCGCGCTTCCTTCATGCCGCAGGCTGAGAAGCAGGTCAAGATCCGTCTGGCTCTGGAGGCTGTTGCCGCTGCTGAGAACATCGTTGCTTCCGATGAGGACGTCGATGCTGAGATCAAGCGCATTGCCGATCAGTACAAGATGGAAGAGAAGCAGGTGCGTGATGTGGTGAACATGGACGACCTGAAGAACGACCTGGCCGTGACCAAGGCAATCGACTTCATCAAGAGCCACGCCAACATCGTGGAGAAGGCTGCCGACGCTGAGTAATTGGCGTCCACAGCTGTAAGGTGCACGGACTGCCGTGCATCTACAAATCAAAGGTTGTAAAAATTGACCGATACGGCTGAACTTTACAGGGGACCCGTATCGGTCAATTTTGCAAATACTATATTCCGTTTTTTGGGAGGCGAACTTTATGAGTTTTGTTCCTTATGTCGTGGAACAGTCGGCACATGGCGAGCGTTCGTACGATATTTTTTCCCGTCTGCTGAATGACCGCATCATTGTTCTGAGCGAGGACGTCAACGACACCTCTGCCAGCCTGGTCGTGGCCCAGCTGCTGTATCTGGAAGGGCAGGACCCGGACAAGGACATCAGCCTGTATATCAACAGCCCCGGCGGCTCCATCAGCGCCGGCATGGCCATCCACGACACCATGCAGTATATCAAGTGCGATGTTTCCACCATCTGCATGGGCATGGCGGCTTCCATGGGCGCATTCCTGCTGGCAAGCGGCACCAAGGGCAAGCGTTTTGCGCTGCCCAATGCCGAAATCATGATCCATCAGCCGCTGATCGCCGGCGGCCAGGGCGGCGGCCTCTCCGGCCAGACCACCGACATCAAGATCCACGCCGAGCACATGGTGTATATCCGCGACAAGATGAACCGCATGCTCAGTGAGTATACCGGCCAGCCTCTGGAGAAGCTCCAGATGGACACCGAGCGCGACAACTATATGTCTGCGCTGGAAGCAAAGGAATACGGACTGATCGACGAGGTCATTACCCACCGCTGATCGTTCCGCTGACACCAATTTATCCAGGATAAGGAAAAACAGCTATGGCAAATAACAATTCCGGCAGAGACAAAAACGAAAAGGATCTGGTCTGCAGCTTCTGCGGAAAGCATCAGGACGAAGTGGAGCGTATGATCATCGGCCCCGGTGTCAATATCTGCAGCGAATGCATCGGCCTGTGCCACGACCTGCTTTCCGACAAGCCGGATCAGCCCAAAAGCGCCCGACCGGCCCGCGGTGCAAACCGTGCACACATCCAGCCTGCGGACGATCTGGATATCAACATCCTGACCCCGGCCGAGATCAAGGAAGGTCTGGATCAGTACGTGATCGGTCAGGACGAGGCAAAGCGTGTGCTGGCCGTCTCGGTCTACAACCACTACAAGCGCATCCTCAGCGGCAAGGGCAGCGATGTGGAGCTGCAGAAGTCCAACGTGCTGCTGCTGGGTCCTTCCGGCGTGGGCAAGACCCTGCTGGCACAGACTCTGGCAAAAATGCTGGGCGTTCCCTTCGCCATTGCCGATGCCACCACCCTGACCGAAGCCGGTTATGTGGGCGAGGATGTGGAGAACATTCTGCTCAAGTTGATCCAAGCAGCGGATTTTGATGTGCAGAAGGCACAGATCGGTATTATCTATATCGACGAGATCGACAAGATCACCCGCAAGAGTGAGAACCCCTCCATCACCCGCGATGTGGGCGGCGAGGGCGTGCAGCAGGCCCTGCTGAAGATTTTGGAGGGCACTGTGAGCAATGTTCCTCCGCAGGGCGGCCGCAAGCACCCGCAGCAGGAGTTCATCCAGATCGACACCACCAACATCCTGTTCATCTGCGGCGGTGCCTTTGACGGTCTGGACAAGTATATCCTGCGCCGCACCGATAAGTCCGCGCTGGGCTTCGGCAGTGCGCTGAAGGATAACTCCACCGAGGCTGAGCGTGCATTGCTGCGCAAGGTAGAGCCCCACGATCTGGTCAAGTTCGGCCTGATCCCGGAGCTGATCGGCCGTCTGCCGGTCATCACCGTGCTGGACGATCTGGACGAGGATGCACTGGTGCGCGTGCTCAAGGAGCCCCGCAACAGTCTGGTCAAGCAGTATAAAGAGCTGCTGGGCATGGATAACGTGGAGCTTACCTTCACGGACGAAGCTTTGCACGCCATTGCCCGCAAGACCATCGAGCGCAAGACCGGTGCCCGTGGTCTGCGCAGCGTGATGGAAAGCATCCTGCTGCCTATCATGTACGAGGTGCCCAGCGATGCCACCATCATCCGCGTGACCGTGGATGAGGACACCGTGGAGGGCGGCGAGGCACATCTGGAATACGGTGCCGTGCGCAAACGCTATAAAAATCAGGCCGCTCTCAGCTGACGGTATCGCCGCACAGCAGGGGAGTGTTCCTGCCTAAAAGCCCTGTTTCGAAAGCTTTTTGCTTTTGGCAGGGCTTTTTGCTTTCAAATTCTTGTTTCTGACAGGAAAATGTACTATAATAGTAAAGTATGGATCGTGCGGCATGTGCTCTCTGGCAGGGGCATACCGCAAAAGACGAGCCATAGTATTGGGTAACAGGAAGAGTACTATAAAGGAGTGTGTTTTTAATGGCAAATTATCACGAGATGGATCGCGATGCGCTGACCGCTGAAAAGGCAGCGCTGGAACAGGCTTATAAAGAGTTTCAGGCAAAGGGGCTGAAGCTGAACATGGCACGCGGCAAGCCCGGCCCCCACCAGATGGATCTGGCAATGGACCTGCTGAAGATGACCGACTACACCACGGATGCAGGCACCGATGCCCGCAACTACGGCGAACTGGAGGGTCTGAGCGAGGCCCGCGCCCTGTTTGCAGATGTGTTCGGCGTAAAGCCCAACGAGGTGTTCGTGGGCGGCAACTCCAGCCTGCAGCTGATGTACAACCTCATCAACATCGGCTATGTGTTCGGCTTCCCGGAGTCTCCCTGCCCTTGGTCTCAGGTGGAGAAGCGCAAGTTCCTCTGCCCGGTGCCCGGCTATGACCGTCACTTTGCCATTACCGAGGAGTTCGGCTTTGAGCTCATCAGCGTGCCCATGACCCCCAACGGCCCCGATATGGACGTTGTGGAAAAGCTGGTAGCAGAGGATGATACCATCAAGGGCATCTGGTGCGTGCCGCAGTACTCCAACCCCGATGGCTACACTTACAGCGATGAGACCATCGAGCGCTTTGCAAAGATGAAGACCGCCGCCCCGGATTTCAAGATCTTCTGGGATGAGGCCTACATCGTCCACCACTTGACCGAGGAGATCATCGAGACCCCCGTGCTGCTGAACGTGAGCAAGAAGTACGGCACGCAGGACCGCGTGTTTATGTTCACTTCCACCAGCAAGATCACCTTCCCGGGCGCCGGTGTTTCTGCCATTGCCTGCAGCGACAACAGCATGAAGTATATGTGCAAGCGCTTTTCAGTGATGATCATCAGCTACGATAAGATGAACCAGCTGCGCCACGTCCGCTTCCTGAAGAACAAGGAGGGCGTTCTGGCACACATGGCAAAGCACCGCCGCCGTCTGGTGCCCTGCTTCGATGCCGTCAAGACCGCTTTTGCCGCCAACCTCACCCCCTGCGGCGATATTGCCCACTGGACCAACCCCAAGGGCGGCTACTTTATCAGCCTGTATGTCATGCCCGGCTGCGCTAAGCGCGTGGCGGAACTGTGCAAGAACGCAGGTCTGGTGCTGACCGGTGCAGGCTCTGCTTACCCGTACCACAAGGATCCGCAGGACTCTCATCTGCGCATCGCTCCCACTTATCCCAGTCTGGACGAGGTGGAGACCGCTTCCGAGCTGCTGTGCGTCTGCGTGCGTCTGGCCGTTGTGGAAAAGCTGCTGGCTGATATGGCCTAAGGCTTGAAATAATTTGTATATTCTCCTCTGCGGGGCTCTTTGCAGGGCTGGCAGGGGAGTTTTATCACAGAAAGGTCGGCACGACGGCTGCTCTGTGAGGAGAGGAACCGTCGGCAAAACTTGCGGTTCACAACAAAAACGGCTGCGGCTGCACAGCCGCCGCTTTTGGAGGTTCCCGACTTATGAAAACAAAAGGCAAAGCATGGCAGCTGGTCGTTACCGCGCTGCTGATCGTTGTGTTTGTTTACACCGCCTTTTTTGGCGTGGCGGCAAAATACGGCGATGTGACCACCACCTACATCAAGGGTGCAAAGGATATCCGCTTTGGTGTGGATATCAAGGGCGGCGTCAACGTCACCTTTGTGCCCTCGGATGGCTATGATGCCACGGACGAGCAGCTGGATGCCGCCCGTCTGGTCATCGAGAACCGTCTGGTCGCGTTGAACGTGACCGACTACGAGCTGTATGTGGACAACAACTCCGACAGCCTGATCCTGGAGTTCCCGTGGCAGTCCGGCGAGACAGATTTTGACCCCGAGTCTGCCATTCAGGAGATCGGCACCACCGCCTACCTGACCTTCCGCGAGGGAGCCAGCAAGGACGGCGAGCTGATTTTGGACGGCTCCATGGTCGAAAGCGCTTCGGCACAGTACGGTGCTGTGAGCAACGGCGGCAGCTCTGAGTATTACGTTGCCCTCAAGTTCACCACCGAGGGTGCCAAGGCCTTTGGCGATGCCACCACTAAGCTGGCCGCCGATAAGGGCAGCATCAGCATCTGGCTGGACGACGAGAACGTGAGCACTGCCACCGTCAACACCGCCATTACCGACGGACAGGCCATCATCACCAGCTCGGCGTCCAATCCCTTTACGCAGGATGCCGTGGTCAAGATGGCACGCCAGATCAACTCCGGTGCGCTGCCTTTTGCGCTGAGCGTGGACAGCTACTCCACCGTAAGCCCCAGTCTGGGCGAAAACAGCCTTGGCGCCATGGTGCTGGCAGGCCTGATCGCCTTTGCCCTCATTGTGGTGTTCATGACGGTGCTGTACCGTCTGCCGGGCTTTCTGGCCTGCATCGCGCTGGCCGGTCAGGTGGCGGCTACGCTGGCCTTTGTGTCCGGCTACTTCCCGGTGTTTGAAAGCTTTACCCTGACTTTGCCCGGTATCGCAGGTATTATTCTGGCCATCGGCATGGGCGTGGATGCCAACGTTATTACCGCCGAGCGCATCAAGGAGGAGCTGAAAAACGGTAAATCTCTGGACGGCGCACTGAAAAGCGGCTTTGCCCGCGGCCTGACCCCCATCATTGACGGCAACGTGACCATCGTCATCGTGGCCATCGTGCTCATGGGTGCCTTCGGCCCCTCGGATGGCCTGTTTGCTAAGGCGCTGCATTTTGTATTCTTTGCCTTCGGCCCCTCTACCGCAGGCACCATCTACGCCTTCGGCTATACGCTGCTCACCGGCGTGCTGCTGAACTTTGTGTTCGGTGTGTTCGCTACCCGTGTTATGATCCGCGGCGCAGCCGCCATCAAGGCACTGCGCAATCCGTGGCTGTACGGCGCTGCAAAGCCCGGGCAGGAGAAGGCCGAAAAGAAGCCGGTGGATTTCGTATCCCTGCGCAAAAAGTTCCTGACCTTCTCTGCCTGCCTGATGGCAGTTATCCTGCTGTGCGCCGCGGTGTTCGGTGTGCATCTGGATACCGAGTTTACCGGCGGTGCTATGATCACCCTGTCCTACGAGGGCAGCTTTGACCAAGCCGCTGTGCAAAAGACCGCTGCTGCGGCGCTGGAAAACACCGGCCTGACCCTGCAGACCGGTGAGAACGTGGCCACCGGCGACCAGACCCTGAAGATCTCCATGCCCGGCACTGAGACCGTGACCACTGAGCAGGTGGAGAACCTGCTGGATTCCCTGAACGAGAACTACCCGGACAACCAGTTTGCCCAGCTGTCCCTGAGCAACGTCAGCGCGGCCATGGGCACCAAGTTCCTGCAGAAGAGCTTGGTGGCTGTGGTGTTTGCACTGGTGCTCATTCTGCTTTATATCGCCCTGCGCTTCAAGAACATCGGCGGTCTGACCGGCGGTATGATGGCAGTGCTGGCGCTGGTCAACGACCTGATGGTGGTGTTTGGCACCTTTGTGCTGCTGCGCACCGCACTGGACGGCAACTTTATCGCCGCCATGCTCACCATCCTCGGCTACTCCATCAACGATACCGTTGTGGTGTACGACCGTATCCGTGAGAATCGCGCTCTCATGGGCAAAAAGGGCAGCTTTGAGGAACTGGTCAACCTGTCGGTCAACCAGTCTGCCCGCCGTACCCTGATCACCACCATCACCACCGTGATGGCACTGGGCGTGATGTGCATCGTGGCAAAGCTCTATGGTCTGGACAGCATCTTTACCTTTGCATTCCCGCTGATGATGGGTATGATCAGCGGTGTGTACACCTCTCTGTGCGTTTCCACCTCGGCATGGGTGCTGTGGAGCGAGCGCAGCAAAAAGAAGAACTGAGGCGGAGGAACAAGAGATGAAGTGCCCTTATTGCGGTGCGGAGGAATCCAAGGTGATCGACTCCCGCCCGACTGAAGATAACGAGCGCATCCGCCGCCGCCGCGAGTGCCTGAACTGCCATATGCGTTTTACCACCTACGAGGTGGTGGAAACAGTGCCGCTGGTGGTCATCAAAAAAGACAACTCCCGTGAACCTTTTGACCGGCAGAAGCTGTTCAACGCCATGTTGCGCGCCTGTGCCAAGCGTCCTGTCAGCTACGAAACGCTGGAACGTGCTGTCAGCAGCATTGAGCAGGCTTTGTTCAGCTCCTACGACCGCGAGATCCCCAGTGTGCGCATCGGCGAGCTGACCATGGAGGAACTGAAAAAGATCGACGAGGTGGCCTATATCCGCTTCGCTTCGGTCTACCGTCAGTTTGCGGACGTGGAAAGCTTCCTTGATGAACTGAAAAAGCTTGTGGGCGACCGCAAGGAAAATCAGTAAACTATAACTTAAAAAGGACACTGCACGAAACACTGTGCAGTGTCCTTTTTGCGCATCTTAAACCAGACGCCGGGCAAGCCACTCCAGCCGCTCTACTTCTACCTGTGCGCGGCGCAGTTCGCCCAGTGCCTCCTCTGCGGCCTGCTGCTCAAGGTATCCGTCTGCCGCCCGCAGCGCGGCTTCCAGTTCCGTGTAGTCGGCCGTGCGCAGCAGATGGCTCATAGTTTCCCGCATGGTATCGCACAGTTCTGCACCCTCGGCAAGCGCCTGCCGCGCGGTGGGGAAGTCCTTCTGCCGTACAGCCTCAAGGGCACAGTCCAAATCGGCTGAAATATCCTGCGCAAAGCCCTGCACCCGTCCGCTGCTGTAAAGGGATACCCCCAGCAGCGCCGCCACAATCAGGATACACGCATAGATCCGCTTCATCCTTTCCCTCCCGGCTGACGGCCTTCCTTTTTCAGCAGAAAATAGTCCTCGGTCTCGTTACCGATAAGCAGTAAGATCTCCTGTGGCAGTACCGTGTTTGCCATGGCGGTGCGTTCCAGCCACGCACGATCTTTGCCGCACCAGCGCAGATTATCCTCCAATATCTGTCCGTCCAGCACAAAGGGAATGGTGGCCTGTGTCTGCTGTACTTTCAACTGTAAATCGGAGAGGGTGGCTGCTTCCTGCTCCGGGCGCAGCGCCGCCGACAGTGTGCCGTTTGTTTCAATTACGGCGTAGGACACCCTGCGCGGGTCGAAGATATCCTTGCCGCGCAGCGCCTCCATCAGGTCGGCGGTGGTCAGCCGCAGCATCCGCAAAGCGTTCTGGTCGATCTTTCCGTCCAGAATGACCGTTTTGGGACGCCCGGAGAGAAAATTGAAGAACTTCTGGCTGCGGAAACTCACCACCGACCCCAGCAGCTCCAGTGCCGCAATGAGGAACAGCGGGATGAGGCTGGCGGTAATGGGCACATCCTCCGATTCAATGGAGATGGACGCCAGATTAGAGATCAGGATGGTGGATACCAGCTCCTCCGGCTGCAGCTCTCCCAGCTGACGCTTGCCCATCAGCCGCATGGCAAACAAAACGCAGAGATACAAAATAATAGTGCGGCAAAGCAGCAGTTTCATGCACAAACCCTCCCGGTGCGGTGTGCGCGGCGTATTCCGCTGCGGCAAAGCGGGCATACTGCACACACAAAGGAGTGATGGATGTGCAGCAGCTTTCGCAAAGCCTTGCGGAAAACCTGTCCGCGCTTGATGCTAGGTTTGGCAAATCGGCAGATTATTATGCGAAGAAGATCGTTTTGTATGGCTGCCCAGGGTGCATCGTAATGTTTGACGGCATGGCAAGTCTCGATTCACTCTGGGAGCTGTTGCTGGACGCCGCCGGGCGGCAGTCTGCTTCTGTCCGGCTTACTGGTACGCAAGCCTATGCGCATATCCTGCACGGCTCGGCGTTTCCGGCCGAGAGCACTCCGGTGCAGGATATGCCGCAGCTCGTAGCGCGGCTGACGGCGGGCATGGCGGTGCTGCTTTTAGAGGGCTGCAGCAGCGGCATCGCCTTCTCGGTGCAGGGGCTCAAGTTCCGCTCCGTGGAAGAACCATCCGGCGAGGGCAATTTGCGCGGCAGCAGGGAAGGCTTTACCGACCTGCTGCGGGTAAACCTGAGCCTTCTGCGCCGCCTTGTCCGTACCGATACCCTTATGCAGGAGGCCGCACAGGCGCACACTTGCTGCAATACCGAGTACGCTCTTTGCTACTGCAAGGACCGTGCAGACCCCGCCATGGTGCGCCGGGTGCGCGCCATTCTGCAAAGCGCACGGCCGGAGCTGCTGCTGGATTCCAGTTATTTCGTGCCGTGGCTGCTGCCCGGCAAGGCGCGGCTGTTCACCCCGGTGCACTACACCGAGCGCCCGGCGGTCGCCGCCGCGAAGCTTTGCGAGGGAAAGCTGGTAATTTTGGTCAACGGCAGCCCCTCGGCATTGGTGCTGCCCGCTTTGTTCAGCGAGCAGTTCGAGTGTCTGGACGATTACGCTTCCACAGCGGTGTTTTCCTCTTTTCTGCGGGTGCTGAAGTACTTTTCTTTCTACCTTACGGTGTTTTTGCCGGGGGTCTTTGTGTGCGTGGCGGTGCATCTGCCGGAGCTGCTGCCCCCGCAGCTGCTGTATAAGATCGAAGCAGCCGAAAAGGCCACCCCGCTGCCCCTGTTTGCCGAGATGCTGCTGGTGATCCTACTCTTAGAGATTATCCGGGAGGCCGGGCTGCGGATGCCGCAGTCGCTGGGGCACTCGGTCAGTCTGGTGTCGGCGCTCATCATTGGCGATGCCGCCATTGCCACCGGGCTTATGAGCACCCCGGTCATCTTTGTGGCCAGCATCACGGCCATTGCAGTCTTTGTCACCCCGGGTCTGTACGAGCCTGCCACCCTGCTGCGCATTGGCACGGTGCTGCTGGCGGGGCTTGCCGGGCCGGTGGGACTTGCCGCAGCATTTTTCGGCTTTCTGCTCAGCCTCGTCAGCACCGAAGCATTGGGTGTGCCGTATCTTGCGCCGCACCCCTTCCCGCAGCAGCCGCTTTCCGAGGACGGCGTTCTGCGCCGCAACTACCGGCAGCTGTCCCGGCGCGGGTTCAATATCTGGCAAAAGCGGGAGAGGGGGAAACGGCAGTCATGAAGCAGCAGACAGAACGTTTCACCCCGGCGGCGTTAACCCTCAGTGTGGTAACTGCAGCGCTGGCAGACGGCATCCCGCAAAGCGTTTCGGTGTGCCGGGCGCTGTGGCTGGGCGCTGTCAGCGCGGTGTGTCTGTGCATCCTTTCGGCGCTGGCAGTGGCAATGTTGCAGAACAAAGCGCCCTCCCTTGCGGTGCGGCTGGCACTGACAGCCGGGCTTTTTATGGAACTGGTGCACACCCTCGTGCAGGCACAAGGACTGTGCACGGCAGAGTTTTCCTCCATGGCGCTGCTGGGCTTTCTGCCGCTGCTGCTCTGGGCGGGGTGGGCTGTCCCTCCCGCAAGCTGGAACGCTTCGGCGCGGGTGCTGTGGTGGTTTGTAGCCGTGGGTGGCGTGGTCTGCCTGCTGGGGCTTGCAGGGCAGCTGCACTGGTACCGGCTCTTTACCCCGGCACAGCCGGCAGCAGCAAACTGGGACGTACCGGTCTACGCTGAATATTTTGCCGGAGCCCTTCTGTGCAGTGCACGGTCTGCCCGCCGCACGGTCTGGCTGCCGGTATGGGGCTTTGCGGTGCAGGCTGCGGCTTTGCTGGGCGGCGCTTTGCTGTTTGGCAGCGGCGCATACCCTCGGCTGGAGTTGCTGCGGGCGTGGAGTAGCGGCAGCTTTTCCCGCATGGATGCGCTGCTTTTGCTGCTGTGGCTGCTGTGCGCTGTCTACCGGGCAGCCATGCTGTGTGCCGCGATCCGCTTGCTCTGGCAGCAGCCGGAAGCAGAGGTGCAGCCATGAGAAAACAGAAATCTTACAAGCCGATGCTGTTTTTACTGCTGGCAGGGTGGTGCTTTTTGTTCCTGCGCTGCGAAAGCACCGAGAAAAGCATGGTGCGGGCGGTGTATCTTTCACAGACAGGGCAGGGGTATCAGGCAGGGCTGCTCTATCAGGCACCGCAGGCCGCCGCCGATGCCGCCGAAGCCTCTGCCGCGTTACAGTTTGTGCAGGCAGAGGGGCAAACGATGGAACAGGCGCTGGCTGGGGCAGAGCAGGCACTGCCCCAAACCGCAAGCTACCGCCTGTGTGATTATCTGCTGCTGCCAAAAGCGGAAGAGCCATTACTAACAGAGTACGAGCAGCTGGTGCTGCGGCGCGGCTGCGGCCGCACAGCCGCAAGACTGCTTTGCGCAGAAGGAGAGACAGGCCACCTTGCCGCACAGGCCGCTTTACCGGATGCTCTGATGGCACAAATAAAGGCCGCAGCACCCACCGCACCCCGGCTGTATGAGCACACAGAGCCGGGACTTCTGCCCATTCTCCGGTGGAGCGCGGAAGAGGTGACGATACAGGAGGGCGGCGTTCTGCATACCGTGGCGGCTAATATACCCTTGTCCCCGGAGCAGGCCGAGGTCTACCGTCTGCTTGCCGGGCAGGGCGGTATCCGGCAGCTCTGGCTGGAAGGGGAGCGCATCGGCATCCGGCGCTGCACCGTTTCGGTCACCCTGCAAAAGGCGCAGGTGCTTGTGCGGCTGGACTGCCAACGTGCCGCCCACAGCCCATTGCCCATGCAGGCGCAGCGGCAACAACTTGCGGCGCAGTGCACCGCACTTTTGCAAAGCTGCTGGCAGCAGGGCGTGGATGTGCTGCATCTGCAAGCCCGGGAAGCGCTGCGGAGCGGCAGCGGCGCAAGCTTTGATCCAACAAAAAACGCCTGCCCGCAATGGCGGACAGACGTGCATTTCATGCCGTATTAAGAGGCAGTAGGAAAGGTGACAGTGATGGTGGTGCCAACGTCTACCTGACTTTCCAGCTTGATGCGGGCGTTGTGGATGCGGGCAATGTGCTTGACGATGGCAAGCCCAAGCCCGGTGCCGCCGGTGGCCTTGCTGCGGCTCTTGTCCACCCGGTAGAAGCGCTCGAACACGCTGGCCTGAGCTTCCCGCGGGATGCCGATGCCGTTGTCGGTCACGGTCAGGGAGCAGTGTCCGTCCCGGTTGCAGGCGGTAATGATTTGTACCTTGCCGCCCGGGCGGTTGTAGCGGATGGCGTTATCGCACAGGTTCTGGCACAGTTCATCCAGCAGCGCGCGGCTGCCAAGCACCGGGGCGCTCTCGCCCAGATAAGTCAGGGAGATATAGGCGCGGCGGGCGTTCAGTTTCTGGCGCTCCACGCACTCCTTGGCAACCTCCAAAAGGTCTACCGTTTCCATTACGGGGGTGTCCCCGGTCTCACTTACGGTATCCAGCTTAGAAAGCTGCAAAATATCGTTGACCAGCTGGATCATGCGGGTAGCCTCGCTGTGGATCTTGCGGCCGAAATCCGGCACATCCTCCGGCTTTGCAATGCCGGTCTCAATCAACTCTGCATAGCCGGAAATGCTGGTCAGCGGGGTCTTGAGCTCATGGCTGACATTGGCAGTAAACTCCTGCCGCATTTTCTCGTTGTTTTCTCGCAGAATGCGGTCGGAGTGGATGCTCTCTGCAAAGGGGATCAGTTCCCGGTAGGGCACATTTTCCTGAATGTGATCCAGATCCTCAGTCATGTTCAGCACCGGCTGTACCAGTGCTTTGGTCAGCAGGGCGGCCAGCACCGCAGCAGCCAGCATCAGCGCCACGCAGCTCAGCACGATGGCCGGGATGGTGGCATCATAGATGGACCACACGGTCTCGGCGTCCTGTGCCACGCGCAGCACATCCCCGCCGGAAAGCCGGAGCGCATAGTAATAGGTCTCATAGCCCATAGTCTGGGAATCGCGGATGTCCCGGCCCTCGCCGTTTGCAATGGCATCGCGGATCTCCGGGCGGGTCAGATGGTTCTCCATGGGCTGGTCGGTGGCAGATTCAAACAGCACGCTGCCGTCCCGACTGATCAACGTCACGCGCAGATCATCGGTCACAAAGGCACTCAGCTGTGTGGGGTCTCCGGTCTGCTCGTACCCGGCGCGCACAAGATCGGTCTCGCGCTCCAGCCCAGACCATGCCTGCGCCGTAAAGGCTTTATGGAATACAAAAATGCACAGCGCTGCGGTGAATATAAGCCCCAGAAAGCCCATCAGGAACAAACGGTAGCTGATCTTTTCTTCCATGCTGCGCAGCTTCATTCTTCTTCGGCCTCCTCATCGGTCAGCTTGTAGCCCACCTTGCGCACGGTACAGATGTAACGCCCCGCATCACCCAGCTTTTTGCGCAGGGTGCGGATGTGCATATCCACGGTACGGCTTTCCACCGAGATGTCGGTGCCCCACACTACCTGCAAAATGGTCTCGCGGGTCACCACCAGACTGGTGTTTTCCAGCAGCAGACGCAGCAGGCAGTATTCCTTGTAGGTCAGCTCCACAGGGGTGCTGTTTACCGTAACGCTGTGGCGGGCGTTATCCAGCTGGATCTCGTGGAAAACCAGCACATCCGGCCTTACCTCCGGGGCAGAGCGCCGCAGCGCCACACGCACCCGGCTGAGAAATTCCATAATGCCGAAAGGCTTTGCAATGTAGTCATCCGCGCCGCAGTCCAGCCCGCGCACGGTGTCCAGCTCGCTGGATTTTGCAGTGACCATAATGATGGGCAGCTTACGCAGGGAAGGGGTGTTGCGCAGCTTTTTCAGGATGGAAAAGCCATCCTCGCCGGGCAGCATCACGTCTAAGATCACCAGCTCCGGCTCAGCGGCACGCATGGCCTGCCAGAAGGGCTCGGCGCTCTCAAAGCCCTGCACCTCGTAGCCGTTGGATTGCAGGGCGTACTGCTCCAGTTCGCGGATGGAAGCGTCGTCCTCTACAATATAAATCATAACTCAGTTCTCCTCAGCAGTCTGTCCGTCCGGGAACAGATACCGCTCACGGTAGCGGCCCAGACGGCGGTGGAATTCTTCACTTTCCTTGGTGTCGTTGCCGTGGCGCAGATCGTTCAGGTAGGCGTGGGTGTCAAAGCTGTCCTGTGCCACCTCGATCTGCGCAACTGCCACGTTGCTGCAATGGTCGCATACACGCTCGTAGTTGGTCAGCAGATCGTCCAGCACAAAACCGTACTCAATAGAGCAGCTGCCGGCCTGCAGGCGGGCAACGTGCCGCGCCTTGATGGCGCGCACCAGCTCGTTGACCACGGCCTCCAGCGGCTCCACCTTGGAAGCAAGGTGCAGATCCCCCTTGCGGAAGGCATCGGTGGTGCGGCTCAGGGTGTCCTGCACCGCATCCTCCAGCACCTGCAGCTCCTCCTGTGCATCCTTGGAGAAGTGAATCTCCTTCTGGTGCATCTCCTCGGCGGATTCCAGAAGGTTGACGGAATGGTCGCTGATACGCTCAAAATCACTGATGGTGTGCAGCAGGGTGTTCACGCTCTGGCTGTCGGTGTGGTTCAGTTCCCGGCCGGACAGCTTGACCAGATAAGTGCCCAGTGCGTCCTCGTACCGGTCCACCCGGCACTCCTCGTCCCGCACCTTCTGGGCAAGTTCGTCGTTCCATTCGTGGGTCAGGCTCATGGCCTGCACAACGCCCACCCGGGCAAGCTCGGCCATTTCAGCGGTAGCGGCGCGAGCACGCTCCACAGCCACGGCGGGGGTGTTCAGCAGACGGTCATCCAGCAGCGCAAACTCCTCTTTTTCCGGGGAATCGGGAATGGTCAGGATGGCCAGCTTTTCCAGCCCGGTGGCAAAGGGCAGCAGAATGACGGTGGCCAGAATGTTGAACACCGAGTGCACGATTGCAATGCCCCAAGCCTCGATGGTGGTATTCACAAAGGCAAAGTGGCAGACGGCGTTGAGTCCGTAGAACCCGAACAGAAAGATGGTCACACCGATAATGTTGAAGTACAGGTGCACCATGGCAGCCCGGCGGGCGTTCTTATTCGCACCCACAGAGGACAGCAGTGCGGTCACACAGGTACCGATGTTCTGACCCATGATGATGGGGATGGCACTGCCGTAGGTGATGACGCCGGTGGCGCTCAGCGCCTGCAGGATGCCCACGCTGGCGCTGGAGCTCTGGATGATGCCGGTGACCAGTGCGCCCACCAGAACGCCCAGCAGGGGGTTGGAGAAGCGGGTGAACAGGCTGGTGAACCATGTCTCATTCTGCAGCGGCAGCACCGCGTTGGACATGGTGGTCATGCCGGTCATCAGCACAGCAAAGCCGATGAGGATGGTGCCCACGCCCTTTTTCTTCTCACTCTTACACATATACAGCAAAATGCCAATAAATGCAAGCACAGGGCTAAAAGAAGTGGGCTTGAGCAGCTGGATGAACAGGCTGTCGCCCTGCAAGCCGGAAAGACTCAAGATCCAGCTGGTCACGGTAGTGCCCACGTTGCTGCCCATGATCACGCCAATGGCCTGATGCAGCTCCATGATGCCGCTGTTGACAAAGCCTACCACCATAACCGTGGTAGCGCTGGAGCTCTGGATTACGGCGGTCACGCACAGACCCAGAAAAAAGCCCTTGAGGGGGTTATCGGTCAGCTTGCTGAGAATTTTCTGCAGCTGGCCGCCGGCCTGCTTTTCCAGTGCCTTGCCCATGATGTCCATACCGAACAAAAACAGGGCCAGACCTCCCAGCAGCGAAAAGACATTAAAAATGGTCATAAGTGTTTTCCTCACTTTTCTTGACGTGTTTTTCCTGTGCTTTAAGTATAGAAAAACAATGTAAAATCTGAAATCGCCGAAATGTAAAACCCATGTAAAGTAAGAAAAATGTAAAAATCCTGTGCACACGCTGCGATGCAGCGTCGGTTTCCCGCCGTGGGTACAAAAACAGCGCCCCGGGCGTTGTATTTGCCGCCGAATTTTATTATAATATGAATAAGAGTGCCCGCAGCACAGCGCGGCAAAAGGATACAGGAGGAACCAGGATGGGTACGTTCAATGTTTCGCTTAAAACGCTGACCGACCGCGTCAGCATGGAAGTGGTATACACCCCCCGGGCGCTGGATGAGATCAGCGTAGAGATCGCCGAGGTCAACCGCCCGGGTCTGTTTCTGGCGGGCTATTATGATTACTTCGATAAGCTTCGCCTGCAGATCATGGGTCTGGCAGAGATGAACTTTCTGTCCGGCCTGACGGCAGAAAAACGCTACGAGGCACTGGAGCAGCTGTTCCGGCAGCAGCCCCCGGCGGTCATCGTCTGCCGCAGCGAGGAGCTGGCGCCCTTCCCGGAGATGCAGGAACTGGCGCAGAAGCACGCGGTTGCCCTGCTGCGTTCCAACGAGACTACCTGCACTTTGATGGGCAGCCTGATCAGCGTACTGAACCTGGAGCTTGCGCCCCGCATCACCCGGCACGGCGTGCTGGTGGAGGTGTACGGCGAAGGCATCCTGATCCTTGGCGACAGCGGCATCGGCAAAAGCGAGCTGGCCATTGAGTTGGTCAAGCGCGGCCACCGTCTGGTGGCAGATGATGCCGTGGAACTGCGCAAGGTGTCCAACCGTCAGATCATGGGCACTGCCCCGGAAAATATCCGCCACTTCATCGAGCTGCGCGGCATCGGCATCGTCAATGTGGCCCGCGTGTACGGCGTAGGCGCTGTCAAACTGAGCGAAAGTTTGGATCTGGTGGTGCAGCTGGAGGCGTGGGACCCCACCAAGAACTACCAGCGCACCGGTCTGGAAAGCGAATACTACGACATTCTGGGTGTCAGCATTCCCAGCACCAGCATCCCGGTCTCTCCCGGCCGCAATCTGGCTGTGGTGCTGGAGACCGCAGCCATCAATAACCGCCAGAAGAAGATGGGCTACAACGCAGCCAAGGAGCTGCTGATCCGGCTGGGACTGGATGACAAAATGGACTGATCTTCCCGATAAAAAAGGAGCCTGACCCTATGGAACAACTCAAGCAGCTGCTCACCGCAGCAGGCATTGCTTATAAAGAAAATGAGCCGCTGGCGGCGCATTGTACCTTTAAAATCGGCGGCCCGGCGCGGCTGTTCGTGCAGCCGGTGGACCATGCACAGCTTTGCCGCACCGTTGCCCTGTGCAAGGCGCAAAGCGTCCGGTACTATCTGCTGGGCAACGGCAGCAATATCCTGTTTGCCGACGAGGGCTACGATGGTGCGGTATTGGATATTTCTTCTATGCAGGACGCTGTGGAGGTGCACGGAACACAACTCACCGCCGGGGCGGGCGTGCGGCTCTCGGCGCTGTGCAAAACGGCGCTGGAACACGGCCTGACCGGACTGGAATTTGCTTATGGCATCCCCGGTACGGTGGGCGGCGCAGTCTACATGAACGCCGGAGCCTACGGCGGCGAGATGAAGGATGTGCTGACCACGGTGCAGTACCTCACCGCCGAGGGCGAGGTGAAGGAGGCTGCGGCAGCGGAGCTTGACCTGCGCTACCGCCACAGCATTTTTGAAGAAAACGGCGGCTGTATCCTCTCGGCGCAGTTTGCCCTGACTCCAGGCGAACCGGAGGCTATTCGCGCAAAGATGGACGAACTGATGGCAAAACGGCTGGACAAGCAGCCGCTGGATAAGCCCAGCGCAGGCAGTACCTTCAAGCGCCCGGTGGGCGCTTTTGCCGCTGCCCTCATTGACCAGTGCGGTCTGCGGGGCTACCGACACGGCGGTGCCGCCGTCAGCGAGAAGCACTGCGGCTTTGTGGTGAACCTTGGCGGCGCCACCTGCGCAGACGTGCTGGCGCTGTGCGAAGAAGTACGCACCATCGTAAAGGAAAAGACCGGTTATGATCTGGAAAAAGAGATCCGCGTAGTCCGCTGAACTGCGCAAATAGAGGGAGTGTGGAACACAGATGGAGCTGTTGATCGTCAGCGGGCTTTCCGGCGCGGGAAAGTCTGTGGCTATGAATGCGCTGGAAGATATCGGTTTTTTCTGCATCGATAACGTCCCGGCGGGGCTGCTGCCCAGCATTACGGCGTTTTCCAAGGCGGGCGACAACCAGCTGGAGCGGGTGGCGCTTTCCATGGACGTGCGCGGCTGCCGCAGCAGGGAACAGATCGAGACTGCCCTGCAGCAGCTGGACGAGCAGAAAACACCCTATAAGATCCTGTTTCTGGATGCGCCGGACGATGTGCTGATGCGCCGTTACAGCGAGACCCGCCGCCGCCACCCCATCAGCATTGCAGAGGGCATCTCTACCCGGGATGCCTTTTTGAAGGAGCGGCAGATCTTACAGCCCTTGAAGGAACGTGCAAACTATACCATCAATACTGGTCTGCTCTCCACCTCCCAGAATAAAGAGCGTATCTGCGATTTGTTCATGAAAAACGGCGGGGCAAAAAATGCCATGCGTCTCACCATTATGTCCTTCGGGTTCAAGTTTGGTTTGCCGCCGGAGGCCGACCTTGTGCTGGATGTGCGCTGCCTGCCAAACCCCTTCTATGTGCCGGAACTGAAGCACAAGAC
>ERZ827488.1757-NODE-1757-length-24191-cov-3.958361_pt1 | contig 24191 bp, 23 predicted proteins | sample MGYA00519771_ERZ827488 | MGnify/ENA primary metagenome ERZ827488 (study PRJEB31778, sample SAMEA3449323) | human gut metagenome | biome: human gut; feature: human-associated habitat; material: faeces | place: United Kingdom | collected 2010/2012 ... | reverse complement strand
TAACATATTGGCACGGTCTTAAAAATGATGTGTTATATCGCCGTCAGTTCTTTAACTATGATTTAGAGAATGAGTGTCACTGGATTCAGGCAATGAATCTGGCTGATTTTACGGTGCCTTATGGTGTTATCCGTGCAGACAAGCTTCGTCTGTTTAGCTGTCCGATTCGCCTGACACTTGGTTCTTATGGTTTCCCGGACAATGGAACACAGATCATCGAAAAGACTGCAGATGGTGCAAAGGCAATTATCTTAAAGGGTCATGATCATACCGGAAGAGAAAAGCAGATGGCAATGACAATTTATGATGGATGGGATGAGCTAGAGATTGTTAAGAGCACAGGAACAAATCCAGATTCAGAAAACTCTATCGTGATTTATGCAAAAACTGCAAGAGAAAAGAAATATGGCTATCAGCCGTATGTACTTATTTCACAGGTTATCACAAAGGAAAGCCTTGAGGATTTCACAGACGATGAGATTTTCCCAATTGAAAAAGTACATTATACAGATACAAAGAAGTGCGGAGGCTACGGCCCTGTAACCATTACACTAAAGGATGGAACAACACGCACTATTGATTTTGAATGTATTGAGGGACAGCTGATTAGATAACGAGTGTAACCCGGAAGTTCTACGAAGGCGTCTCGGCGAAGAACATTCGACGAGACGTTTTCATGGAAAATGTGTAATAGAAAGAAGGCATAAAAATGCGTTTTTATACAGGAAAATTAGAAGGAACACAGCTGCTTTTTGCTGGCTTTGAGAAAGATCCTTTTTTATATAGAATAGAAGATTATGGAATGAAATTTTCTGATATGACTGAGCTTGTGTGCACGATTACTGATGAGCAGAAGGATAGGCTTTTAAATGAGAGAGAGGGTAAGCGTGCCTATGCGTTAGATGAAATTCAGATTTTACCACCGATTGTGCGCCCAAGACAAGATGTGGTGTGTCTTGGAATCAATTATTCTGAGCATGCAAAGGAAGCAAGTGCATTTTCTAAAGAAGCATTCACAAAGGACAAGCCATACACTATTTATTTTTCAAAGCGTGTAAGTGAGGCTGCTGGAGATAAGGAGACGATTCCAAGCTATAAAGGCTTAGTGGACAGTTTGGACTATGAGGCAGAGCTTGGCGTTGTGCTTGGCAGGGATGCAAAGGGCGTAAAGGCAGAGGATGCAGAGAAATTCATCTTTGGCTATACGATCATTAATGATTTCAGTGCGCGCAATTTGCAGACACGTCATAAGCAGTGGTATCTTGGAAAGAGCCTTGACAAGCTGACTTCCATTGGCCCATGTATCGTGACAAAGGATGAGATCGGCAATGTTGCAGATCTTGGAATCAGAAGCTATGTAAACGGTGAGCTTCGCCAAAACAGTAACACAGGATTCATGATTCAGACAATCGGTGGTGCAGTTGAAGAATTGAGCGAGGGAATGACGCTTCTTGCAGGAACATTGATTGCGACAGGAACACCTGCTGGTGTGGGAATGGGCTTTAATCCACCGAAATTTTTAAAGACAGGAGATAAAGTGATCTGCGAGATAGACAAGATCGGACGTCTTGAAAATACAATTGGAGAATGAATTATTGACAGAAAAAGAAGACATAATTAGAAAGAAGATTTTATGAAAAACAACAAAAAATATGAAATAGATATGACAAATGGCACGATCATGGACAAGCTCATTACATTTTCGCTGCCACTTATGCTGTCAGGCATTTTACAGCTGATGTTTAATGCTGTGGATATTATCGTGGTGGGACAATTTAGCGGCAGCCGACCGTTAGCAGCAGTCGGCTCAACGAGTGCGCTGATAAATTTGTTTACTAACTTTTTTATCGGTATTTCACTTGGAACTAATGTGCTGGCTGCACGTTTTTTTGCTTCTGGCAAGATAAAGGAAATGTCTGATACAGTCCATACTTCAATTCTTTTTGCTGCAATAAGCGGTGTTGTGATGATGATTGTAGGACTTTTATTTTCGCGTTTTGCACTTGAACTGATGGAAACACCTGATGAGGTCATTGATATGGCTGCACTTTATTTGAAAATTTATTTTGTCGGTGTGCCATTTTTTATGCTTTATAATTACGGTGCAGCTGTGCTTCGAGCCGTCGGAGATACAAGACGTCCACTAGTCTTTTTAGTGATATCAGGTGCAGTCAATGCCATTTTAAATATGGTATTAGTTATTTTATTTCATCTTGACGTAGAGGGAGTTGCAATTGCAACAGTGATTTCCCAGATGATTTCCTGCGTTCTTGTACTTCGCTGCCTTTGCAAAACAGATGCGTGCTATCAGCTTCATTTTTCAAAGCTGTCAATAAATGGAAAATATTTACGGCAGATTTTTCAAGTTGGAGTGCCAGCAGGAATACAGAGTACTGTAATTAATTTCTCTAATGTACTGCTGCAGTCATCCGTCAACTCATTTGGCTCAATTGCGATGGCAGGCTATACGGCAGCCAACAATTTGCTTGGATTTTTATATACCTCAATAAATTCTGTCACACAGGCGTGCATGAGCTTTACCAGCCAGAATTATGGAGTTAAAAAGACAAAGCGAATGGATCGTGTCCTAATTGACTGTATCATTTTGTCAATTCTCATAGCAACAGTCATGGGCGGTGCATTTTATGTTTTTGGACCGCAGATATTAAGTGTCTACAATAAAGAGCCGGATGTAATCAAAAGTGGAATGGAAATCCTTTCATTCACAACGCTGACATATTTTTTATGCGGAATAATGGATCTTTTTCCAGGCGCAATGCGTGGAATGGGTCGCTCAGGCGTGCCAATGATTCTATCTATCATAGGAACAGTCGGCACCAGAATCTTCTGGATTTATGTTATCTTTCCAAGAAACCGCGCACTTGACGTATTGTTTATTTCATATCCGGTATCATGGGGACTCACAATAGCAATGCAGGTATGCTGCTTTATACTCGTAAGAAGAAAAGTTCACAGAGAGATACAGTAACATTTGAAGTTACAGTTCATGGATAAGCCAATATTGCGGCAAAGCCCGAAGCATGAACTGTAAACATTTGACGCGGACTTTACACTATTTTTGCAATTCATGGGTTGAAAAACAGAAAGTGAGAGATTATAATAAGGAGTTGTGAAAGCAAACTAATTTTGCTTGTAAATTAGAAATAACGGAGGTGAAGTTTTATGGATGGTTGCGATAGTATAGGGCGAAGTAGAAACTGTAGTGTGAATGATTGCGATACAGCGAAAAGCCGCAGTATGCTGCAATTATCCAAAAACTGATCGTTTTGTATTGCTGTTTGCACTGCAGACACTTTGTCCTTTTTTATCACAATAAATTAATTGGATAAATAAGGAGGCAAAACAATGAAAACATTTAATGACAGCAAAAGCCAGCATCTTGAAGAGCTGGAAGCGCTCATCTCCAGTTCATTAAGTGAGAAAGAGCTGGAAGATCGCCTGTCAGATTATCATGACAATGATATTGCTGAGATTTTGGAAAAGCTGACGCCTCAGGAGAGACTGCGTTTGTATCGCATCCTTGGTGTAGACCGTACTGCTGAGATTTTTGCATATCTTGATGATGCAGGTCAGTACATGGAAGAGCTTTCACTAGAGAAGGCTGCAAATGTCGTATCTCACATGGACTCTGATGATGCCGTTGACGTTCTCGAGGATATGGACGAGTCGAGAAAGGCTGAGATTGTTAAACGTTTGGACCATGAGACATCAGAGGATGTCAAGCTGCTGTGGTCATATGACGATGATGAGATCGGAAGCTGCATGACCACAAATTATATCTGTATTCACAATGACTTAACTATTCGTCAGGCAATGAGAGAGCTGATTCGTCAGGCTGGCGAAAACGATAATATTTCTACCATTTATGTTGTGGATGAACAGGATAAATATTATGGTGCAATTGACCTTAAGGATTTGATTGTTGCAAGAGATACGGATACGCTTGAAAGCATTATCAGTCGTTCCTATCCGTATTTGCTAGATAACGAAAAGACAGATGACTGTGTCGATCGTATTAAGGAATATGCAGAAGATTCCCTGCCTGTTTTGACACAGGAAGGAAAAATCGCCGGTATCATCACATCTTCTGACGTAGTAGAGATGGTCGATGATGCAATGGGCGATGATTATGCAAAGCTCGGTGGTTTGACTGCAGAGGAAGATTTAAACGAAACAACAGTTGAGAGTATGAAAAAAAGACTTCCATGGCTTGTTGCATTGTTATTTTTGGGAATGCTAGTTTCTTCTGTAGTCGGCATGTTCGAAGCAGTTGTAGCAGTTTTGCCAGTTGTCATTTGTTTCCAGTCTATGGTGCTTGATATGGCAGGTAACGTCGGAACACAGTCACTTGCTGTTACTATCCGTGTACTTATGGATGAGAATTTAAAGGCAAAGCAAAAGCTTGGTCTAATCTTAAAGGAAGCAAGAATTGGTCTTGCAAATGGTTTTGTGCTTGGTGTAATGACACTTGCTGTACTTGGCATATACATTCATTTCTTTAAGGGGTATGATTGGGGACATGCATTTTTGATAGCGGCCTGCGTTGGCGGTGCGCTCATTACAGCCATGGTAATTTCCAGTATCGTAGGAACAGTTATTCCGATGTTCTTTCATAAAATTCACGTTGATCCGGCCGTTGCGTCAGGACCACTTATCACCACTGTCAATGACCTTGTTGCAGTTATAACGTATTATGGATTGTCACTTATCATTTTAATTGACATGTTTCATATTGCGGGGTAGAGCCACTAGGGACAGATATTGAGCCACCGTACCTGTCCCGGTGGCTCAAAGAAACAGCGTGCATCCCATCGCCTTAAATTCTTCAATTTTCTTTTGAAGAAGTGGAACGGGAACCTCAAGATATTGGCTGCTGCAGTCAATGCAAAAATATGAGGTAGCGCCGCGGTTATAAAGTTTTTTGTGGAGGCCAATCTCATCCTTTGTAAGGATGCGGCCGCACTGCTTGCATTTGCTGCAGGCAGCAGTTGAATGAGTAGTATCCATAAGTTTGCCTCAAAATATATTAAATGGGTTACCCTCTGCCAGTATCGTGCTGTCAGGGGGTATTTGTTTTTTGTTATTCAGGGAAAATAAGCTGTGCAATGATTACCTTTGATTCATCAGGAGCGATTTTTGTAGCATAGCTGTCTTCATAGATGCCAAGATCCTCACCAGTGATCGCATCTGTCAGCTGAAGGCGAATGCCAGACTCTGAGTGAATACCAAGATCATCGAAACAGATACCTACATTCTGGGTCCACTGATCCTCAGCAGCAAGATTAAAGAATGCAATCGCAATACGGTTTCCAGACATAAGCTTTGCGAAGGTGTACTTTCTTGTGTCATCATGATCTACTAAAAATGGTGGGCGGCATTCTTCATCTTGATTGATCTCAATCAGTCCCTTACAGAAGAGGATTTTCTTATTTGCCTCGTCAAGCTTTCTAAGATCAGCACCGATGATAAGCGGAGAGCCTAAAAATGCCCACATTGCGAAGTGCTGCAGATACTGAAGGTCGCTGCAGCCGCCAATTCCTACATTTCCATTTCCGTGCATACCAACGATCAGCATGTCCATATCATTCCAGCAGCCAGGTGCATTGTTTTCCACATTTTCTACCTGACTGATGAAAAGATCCTTGTAGCTCTTTGGACCATCAAAGATATCTCCAGTAGAGCGGTAGCTGTGAGCACCATGAGAGCGCATCCAGCCAGATGGGTCATACATACCCCAGTTGCAGGCTGCAAATAAGATATCGCGTCCAGTGCTGCGAAGTGCCATTGCCATGGTCAGGTAGGCATTCTTTGCATCACCGCTGACAGGAAAATAGCAGAAATCATATTTCAGATAATCAACACCCCACTCAGCAAACTGCTTTGCATCAGAAAATTCATGACCATAGCTGCTTGGATAGCCTGCACAAGTCTTTGTTCCAGCGCAGGAGTACATACCAAACTTTAAGCCCTTTGAGTGAATATAGTCGGAAAGTGCCTTCATACCATTTGGAAACAGTGCCGGGTCAGCAACGAGCTTTCCGTCAACACGCTCACGAAGAGACCAGCAGTCATCAATAATAATATATTCGTAGCCAAGATCACGATAGCCATCCTCTACAATACGGTCAGCCATCTCCTTAATCAGCTGCTCGTTGATTTTGTCTCCGAAAGTATTCCATGAGTTCCAGCCCATAGGCGGTTTTTTTGCGATCATAATTGTTTCTCCTTTTTAAAATTTATATTTGGATTGCCTTTATAATAAAGGCAAAGTAAGAAAAAAGGAATAACATATCATATTGTTTCCTTAACATATCATCGGATTACATAAAAATGGAGAAAATCTAATTTTCTGGACAAATATATAAAAGTATCCATTGTACAAAATGAAATATTCAGGTATAGTAGAGCTTGGAACAAAACAGGAGGCAAAAAGTATGTTTTATACGTATGCAGTAGGGATAGACAGCCGCCACAGAAAAGACGAAATTGTTTATCATTATGAAAAAAGACAGCACTATATTTTAATCTATACAAGAACAACAGCTCAGTTTCAGACTGATGATGAGGAGATTCCGGTAAAAAAGGGAACACTTCTTTTGATCAGTCCAGATAAGCGTGCATCTTATACAGGAGTTTGGGAGGGCTACTGCGATGACTGGATCAATTTTTATGATCCAGACAATCAGCTTGCAAATTTTCGGATTCCGATAAATAAACCAGTAAGCCTCCAGGAAAATATTCCAGTGTCTCAATATATGCAGCTGATGATGAATGCATTTCATTCAGGAATGGCACAGCGTGACAATGTTCTGTCACAGCTTATGATGGCATTCTTTACATTGATTGATAATTATTTAAATTCATCGCTTCCGCAGATTGCACACTATCAAAAGCTTTTGGAGCTTCGAGAGGAAATCTATGCAAATCCGGCACGTCCATGGTCAATACAGGAGCTGGCAGATCAGGTTAGCTTAAGCCCTGCCTATTTCCAGGATCTATATAAAAAGGCGTTTCAGGTATCATGTGGGGCTGATATTATTCAGAGCCGTATCGGACAGGCTAAGCGAATGCTGGCACAGACAAACCTGACGATGGAAGAGATTGCAGACAGATGTGGTTATAACAGTCCGGTGCATTTCTCAAGACAGTTTCGCAAGTGTACAGGATATGCACCATCCAAGTGGCGTGAGAATACGCTGGGAGAAAATATGGTGGTTACAGATCATGGATAAACCAATATTTTGCCTGTAATAATTAGAAAGTGGAAGAAGTGTATTTTTGTAAATATATAGCTGAATGCTTATAAATAAAAAATCTACGATTCATGGATTGTCATGAGAGAAAGTCCTTGCTATAGTTGAAGCAAAAAGATGGAGGTGATCCTCAAATGACAATGGCAGAACAAATTATTAGGGCAAGAAAAAAAGCTGGATTAACACAACGTGAACTTGCAAAACAGCTTAATGTCACCAACAAGGCTGTCTCACGGTGGGAGACTGGTGGCGGAATGCCAGACATTATTCAGTTGGTGCCGTTATGCCGTGTACTTGATCTTTCTCTTCAGGAGCTTTTGGATGGTGTTGAGGAGGGGCTCGGAAAGCAGTTTATCAGCAGTCTTTTGATTCAGCAGACGGATGAGAACAAAAACATTAATACAGAAACGTCAAATGATCATGTTTTTATACGTCCTCAGATACACAGGCAGACGCCAACCTCTACATATATTTTTGGGCATAACCTTGAGCATACACGTGCTTGTATATATGGTGGACTGAGTGCGCAGGTTCTTCGGAATCGCAAATTTGCAGGAAAACCATCAGGAAGTGATGGCTGTGCGGCAGAGTGGATTCCGATAGGAGCTGAGCATACGCTGTATGTGCTTGATTCTGATAATGGCCCACAGACATCGGTTGTTTATACACATCATAAGGAGATAGGAAAAGAGATGATGGGTACGGGCAAAATGAATCGCAGAAATGAGTGTCAGGCGCTTGATGTACAGTTGTTAAAGGAAAATCATATTTGCGGAATTAGACAGGAAAAACTCGACTTGAGAGCGTGCGAATATAAATTACGCATCATTGCAAAAACAAGTGAATTAGCGGAAATTCGTGTAGCATTGATGGAAAATGGCATAGAAGATACAAATGGATCGACATATAGCTTTACCCTTCATCCGGGTGATTGGCAAAAAGAGAACTTTTCAATGCACATTCCGAAGGCAGGAATGTATTCTCTAAGTATTACATTTTCAAAACGTGCAAGGGTTACATTTGGTGTACTCTCTATGCTGCCATTTGATCATTTTCATGGAATGAGGCGTGATGTGATCGAATGTATGAAAGAGATTGGCATCAGTATGCTTCGTTGGCCTGGAGGCAATTTTGCAGGAGAGTACCGCTGGCAGGATGGACTGCTTGATGCTGATGAGCGTGCACCATTAGAGGCCTACATGGAAAATGAGACACAGCCCTATACAAATGGATATGATTACAACGAAGTTGGAATTGATGAATTTATTGCGCTATGCCGTGAGATCGGTGCAGAGCCATTTCTGACAATCAATTTGGCAAATGCATCTCCAGAAGAAAATGCAGCATGGGTGGAGTATTGCAATGGGGCGGATGATACACGTTACGGGCAGATTCGCGCACAGCGTGGACATAAGGATGCCTACCAGGTTCGGTATTGGTCTCTCGGAAATGAGATGGGATATGGCCACATGGAGGGGCCAATGACACCAGGGCAATATGTAATGCTTGCTCGCAGGCAGATGAGAGCGATGCTAGATGTTTCGCCAGATTTACAGTTGTTTTCATCTGGCCCATATCCAAGTGAAGAATGGGGAACGAAGTCAGCAAAGGAGCTTGCAGAGAATGTTAAATATGCATCCCTTCATCACTATACCTACGTGCCACTAGATTATTCATCGGATGAGGCTGCGAAAAATACCTGCCAGGCAATCATGGATGCACCAAAAGAGGCATATCGTCTTATAAAGGAAATGAGAACATGTCTGGGCAATAATATACATATTTCATTTGATGAATGGAATTGTTGGTATGCATGGTATCGTCCATCATCCGCAGCAGAAGGGTTGTATGCAGCGGGAATGCTTCAGTTGTTTCTTAATGAATCAAACGCGATGGATATGCCAGTGTGCTGCTATTTTCAGCCGATTAGTGAGGGGGCTATCGAAATAAAAGGTAATAATTGTCGACTGACAGCAACAGGACAGGTATTTTCCATGTTGAAAGCGCATTGTGGAGGCAGCTTATGCCCATCTTTGAAAAATAACAGTGTGGCTGCAACAATAAAAGATAATACATTGACAATATCGATGATTCATACTGGACAGGAAGAACCGCGTGTATTTAAGATTCAAATAAGGGGAGACCTACTTGATGCAAAACTATTGAGTACAGATTCGCTTCTTCCGCATTCGAGATTTGAAGAAAAAATACTTTCTGTTTCAGAGACAGATGGCATATTTGAGGTTGTGCTTCCGCCATGCAGCGTTGCGTGTGTTAAGTTTCGTGTATGACAAAAAGAAAGAGAGGAGTTTAGCTATGAGATTATATTATCAGCCGAAAGGATATTGGTTTGGAGACTGCATGCCATTTGGCAAGGGGGATACGTTTTATTTGTTTCATCAAAGGGATACGAGAAAGCCGTGTCCATTTGGAGAGCCATTTGGATGGGACTTGGCTACAACAAAAGATTTTGTAACATATAAGGATTGTGGCACAGCAATTTTGCGCGGAGATGATACAAAACAGGATCAGTTTATATTTGCCGGAAGTGTTTGTGAGGATCGGGATGGTGTTTATCATGCATTTTATACCGGTTTTAATCGTGACTATCCAAAACAAGGGAAACCGTCACAGGTGCTGATGCACGCAATCAGTCATGATTTAAAGAACTGGGAAAAGACAAACGATGCAGTGACCTTCACACCTCAGCCAGGGTATGATCCAGATGACTGGCGTGACCCATTTGTGCTTTGGGATGACGAGGAAAATCAGTATATTCTGATTCTTGGAACGCGTCTTGCCGGGGATAAGCACAGACAGACTGGAAGAACTGTCTATTTTACATCTACAGATTTAACTAATTGGACATTTGAAGGCGATTTTTGGGCACCGGATCTTTTTACAATGCATGAGATGCCAGATTTGTTTAAAATTGGAGAGTGGTGGTATTTGATTACAACTGAATATTCACATGCGTCAAAGCAGGTGTACAGAATGGCAAAGAGTCTTAAGGGACCGTGGATCGCGCCAGAGGATGATGGTTTTGATGGCAGAGCGTATTATGCAGGAAGAACATTTGAACTAAATGGACAGCGAATCATTTTTGGATGGGTGCCAAGCCGTGCAAATGAGACAGATAGCGCACATTTGACGTATGATGAAAATTCCGACAATGAGCAGTTTATCTGGGCAGGTACTTTTGTAGCACATGAGATTTACCAAAGGGAAGATGGAACACTTGGCTGTCGAGTGCCTCAGACTGTATGGGATGCATTTAAAGAGAAAACAGTGCTTGCTGACGAAACACTAAAAAGAGAGTCTGGACGAGTGACAAAGCAGGTTGTATCAAATGCAGGAGACTGCTATCGTTTTGAGACAACTGTGACTGTAAAGGATGGATTGCACTCATTTTCAGTAGGCCTTAGAGATAACGAGGAAACGGGTGTCAGCTATTGCTTTACCGTGCTGTGTGCACAAAATAGAGTGATCTTTGAGAAGGTACCAAATTGGCCGTGGCCACAGATGAACAATATTGGTTTGGAACGCCCAGTGCATCCAAACGAGGATGGAACATATCATATTCAGATCATAGCAGATGACACAATTGCGACATTGTATATCAATGGCGTTGCGCTGAATGCGCGCATGTACACTCAGCCGGGAGATGGTATTGTGCTGGCTGCAGAGGATGGAACAGCTGTATTTAAGGATATGTCCTTTGCGAAGTTTCCACTTAAGTGATAAATTCTTAAAAGATGCAAAAGAAACAGAAAACAAAATAGAAAAGACAGATTCTTTCGTTCCATTTGCTCACTATGAGGGCAAAGAACAGATCATTGATCCGTCCCTGTACGACGAAGAAAAGGGAATCTATCAGGGAGAACCACATCATGCACTGGTATGGCCGGATGCGGACAGCAATGACACAACACTTATCTTTAATCCGGCGCGGAATTATCACAGTAAGTCAGTAAATCGAAAAGCAAAACATGCATAAAAATATTTAGAAAGAAAATGCGCTCGCGGTGATGATACCGGAGCGCATTTTCTTTCTTTTGGGAATTAGGAATTATTGGATTTTCATAGCGGTAAGTAAGTCTTTTTATCGTATTTATTATATATATTATACGATTTGCTTATTTAATAAACTTTACGTTAGGATAGATATCCTGCTTTGCTTTTTCCTTCTTTTCATTGAATGTAATCTTGTTCTCCTCAAAGAGGTTTCTGCCCTGTGCGTCGATGGATACGATAAGAGGACCAAATTCCTTTACCTTGCAGCACCAGAGTGTCTCAGGCATTCCAAGCTCATCCCAGTGATGCTCTGCAATACGCTCAACCTCAGTTGCAGCAACAACAGCACATCCAGCCGGAAATACACAGTGGATTGCACCAAATTCCTTGCAGGCGCGCTCAGTATTTGGTCCCATGCCGCCCTTTCCAACGATGACTCTCACGCCAGTGTGCTGAGTAAACTCATACTCAAACTTTTCCATACGCATGGAAGTAGTCGGGCCAACGGATACCATCTCGTACTCATCCTCAGTGCCTTCCTTCTTGCGGACAATCGGGCCAGCGTGAAAGATTGCCTTGTTGCGAACATCATACGGAAGTTCTCTGCCATATTCAACTAGGCGGCGGTGAGCAACATCACGGCAGGTCATCAGATCGCCGTCTAACCATACAATGTCACCGATCTTAATATCAGCCAAATCTTCTGCACTTACAGGTGTAACGAGAACCTTCTTGTCTCCTCTGATTTCTATCATAATTCTTTCCTCCGTTTTCAAAATTCTAAGTTTGAATCTAAATCTGCTTGCAGTCTATTTCTTATGCATTAAACTTCCATGTGGAGTGAGTATCGCAGGTAACGGTCAGGTCTGGGTTTACTACGATATGACCGCGGCGGTGAGACCAGCATCCAACATTTACGGCAACACCGATTGTAGATGGATGACGAGCAGTATTCTCAATATTTACACCCATAACAGAGTACTTTCCGCCCATACCCTGCGGTCCAAGGCCAATCTTATTGATGCCATCCTCTAACAGCTGCTCCATCTTTGCTGCATTTGCATTGTCATTGTGGGAGCCGATTGGACGCATCAGCGCCTTCTTGGAGTTTAATGCTGCGGTCTCAATGGAAGTTCCAACACCGACACCGACAAGCAGCGGAGGACATGCGTTTAATCCATAGCTGGTCATCTGATCAAGAACAAAATCAGTGATACCTTCATAACCTGCACCTGGCATCAGAACCATTGCCTTACCTGGAAGGGTGCAGCCGCCGCCTGCCATATAAGCGTAGATTTCGCACTTGTCGCTGTTTGGAACGATATCCCACCATACAGTCGGGGTACCCTTACCAACATTTTTCTTTGTGTTGTACTCGTCAAAGGTTTCAACAGAATTGTGACGAAGCGGAGCAGCGAATGTAGCCTGTACGACAGCTTCCTTTAAAAGGACTTCCAGCTCATTGATGTATGGGAAATTGGTTCCGCACTTCAGCCAGAACTGAAGAACGCCGGTATCCTGACAGCTTGGACGATCTAACTGAACAGCCAGCTTCTGATTCTTTGTCATAGTCTCATAGAGAACTTTTGGCAGAGGAGCAGTTTCCTTGGAAGCCAGTTCCTCAAGCTTTGCTACTACGTCATCCGGAAGCTTCTTGCTGATGTGATCAACAAAGCTTGCTACCATATCTGTAAGCTGTTTTACTTCATTTTCGTTTGTCATAATTGATTACCTCCATTTAAATTAGTAAGATTAGTGCTTTCTGTGTTTTAAATTGCTATGGAACAAATTTATATATCTATTTTAATAGATAATTACGGGTAGAATGGAAACAGGATTGGCAGTAAAACCATGCAGACCACAAATGAGAATCCAATAAGTGGAAGGCCTGATTTTACATAATCCTTGAAGCGATAGCCGCCAAGTCCTATAACCATGGTGTTTGCCGGCATACCGATCGGTGTTGCGTAGGCACAGGAGCCTGCGATAACAGTAGCGATGACAACAGCACGCGGGTCAGCGCCAACATTGTTGGCAAGAGACACAGCGATTGGAACTATAAGAGCAGTTGTCGCGGTATTTGACATAAAGTTTGTTATTGTACATGTAACGATAAAAATAACAAGAAGCAATATCATTGGATCAGGATTTGCACCTAAAAATCCAACAATTTTGTCAGCAATCAAATTACCGGCACCTGTAACATAAAGTGCTTTTGCCAGTGCGAGAGAACCGCCAAAGAGCAGTACCACCTCTAAATCAATGGACTTAAGTGCAGTCTTTTCATCAATTACTTTTGTTACAACTAGGATTACAGCACCAATACATGATGAGAGCTGGATGCTGACACCGATTTCGTCCTCAAAAATCATAGCGATGATAACTGCGACCAGTACAGCAAGTGATACAGTTTGCTTCCACTTTGGAACATTGCTGAAATCCGTTTGAGTCTGAACTGCTCCTACCGTTTCTGTCTTCTTTGGAAGAAAACGATAGCCAAGACAGGCAAAGTAGATGATTCCAAGAATCAGCATCGGGACACCGACTGGAGCATACATGAAAAAGCTTGTTGGAAGCCCCATTTCCTGTAATGCATTGACACCCATCAGATTACCAGGTGCTCCGATGATGGAAAGGTTTCCACCGAGCGCTGCGGCAAATACAAGTGGCATCAAAAGTCGGCTTCTGGAATAGCCGGACTCATCTGCGATTCCGCATACGACAGGAATCAGCACGGCAGCTGTTCCTGTGTTGGATAATAAACCTGACATCACACCGACGATCATCATTATCGCGATGACAAGTGTTTTTTCAGTCTTGGCAAATTTGGTAACGATACCTCCGATTTTGTTTGCCATGCCTGTTTCGAATAATGCCTGCCCCACTACGAACATACCGACACAAAGGATTACATTGCTGTTGACATACTGTGCAAAGGTGGTTGATGCATCTAACACACCGGTCAGCGTCAGACCAAGCGCACAGATTGTTGCGGTAAGACCGAGCGGGATTTTTTCGAGTATGAAGCTCACAATTGCAAATGCAAGAAACAGCAGGGCAATGGTTGTTTGAGACATTCTGAAATCTCCCTTCCATTTGTTTGTTAAATTTTTCACTTCTGAAATGTGTCGGCCGCCGCATTTCTTTTGCTGATTTCATTATAGGGCGGTGCAACCTAAAACACAACTTGACAGAAAATATGACCGCATACGTTTTTTTTATGACCTCAAAACGGGTGGCTGATTTTTAGATAGTTTTACTAATAGACCTGTCAAAAATAACTATAGAAATCACAAAGTAGATATGGTATCTTTATAGCAGAGTGCCCAAATGCGTATTTTGTATCGTTTTTTGGGAAAAAAGAGAAAGGATTGATAGAGCATGACACTGAATCAACTGCGCTATTTTTGCACGGCAAGCCGCTGTCACAGCATAACAAAAGCAGCAGAAGAACTGTATGTCACGCAGCCGACGGTATCTGTTGCCATCCGTGATTTAGAGATCGAGTTTGGAATAAATTTATTTTCGAGGAAGGGAAATCAGCTGATGCTTACTGTGGAGGGCGAGGCACTTTATAAAAAGGCAGTCTATATTTTGCAGTACTGTGATGAATTGCAGGCGGACTGTTCAAGTACATTGCGTGTGCGTCCGCCAGTCCATATCGGCATACCACCAATGTTAAGCACTGTATTTTTTCCAGAACTGTTAGAGGCATTTCAGGCAGAACATCCAGAAATTCCAGTTGTACTTGAAGAATATGGTTCCGTCCGCGCCTGTAGTCTGGTGCAGGATGATACACTTGATTTTGCACTTGTCAACATGGAACAGTACAACATCGACAAGTTTAATAACATTATTCTCGCCGATGATCAGATCGTATTTTGCGTGAGCAAAGATCATCCATTAGCGCAGAAAGAATCTGTCACAACACAGGAAATGTCAAAGGAAAAGCTGATTTTTTTTAATGCGGACTCGGTGCAGAACCAGCTTTTGAAGCTTCGCTTTGAACTCGATGGCTGTACGCCGTCCATTATCATGAAAAGCAGTCAAATTTACACCACGTTGCAATTTATCAAATCAAAGAAGTACGGCTGCTTTTTTTATTCCTGTATGACTGATAAGTTCTCTGGCGTAGTCGGAATTCCGCTTGCAACGCCGATCCGTGTCAAGATTGGAGTGGTGTGGAAGAAGGGCAAATACATTAGTAACGATATGCAGACGCTCTTGAACTTTACGAAAAATTATTATAAGAAGCATCCGCTAATTACCGAGAGAGATTCGTAACGTCGAGGTACCCTTCATAAACTTCCGGGTAGTCATAAAAAAGATCAAAAGAAAAATAAAAAATGTCTACTTGACAAATGAAAAAATGCGTTGTATAGTAGCGCTATAATTAAATAACAAAGTAACACTTCAAACCGTTGAAGCGGAGATAAAAATAAGAAATGCGCAGTACAGAGAGTTTGGGATGCTGAGAACCAGACAGAGAGCAGCTTATTAAATGGACCGCTGAGGGTATGGTCAAAGGCGTAAGCCAAGTATTCCATAACGTGTGCGCATACGTTAGTTGCGAGGGATATGCTGGTATCCTAAAAAGAGCCCTGAAAAGGGAAACAAGGTGGCACCGCGGAAAGTAGAATTTTATCCGTCCTTGGCAGATTCATAACAATGAGTCTGTCAGGGACTTTTTTGTTATACCAAGTTTGCAGAATTGCGAGAGCTGCGAAGCAACGGAGCAATTCGTAGGTATATAGAAAATAAAAGGCTCCGCATACCGGCATGACAGCAAAGGAGGATCACAATGCAGATTATTACATCACTAGAAGAATTAAGACAAAAAGCAGTTGGATATCGTGCCGTACCGGTTGCAGGAGAACTGTTTTCAGATGTGCGAACACCAATCGAGGTCTTACGTATATTAAAAAATGTCAGCAGCCACTGCTTTTTATTTGAGAGTGTGGAAAATCAGGAAATTTGGGGACGATACACATTTCTTGGATTTGACCCGAAAGAAGAGATTGCATTTACAGGAGGCAAAAATCCAAGAGGACGAATTGAAGAAGTTTTAAAGGAATATAAAAGTCCGCGCATGGAAAAACTTCCTTCCTTTACAGGAGGATTAGTCGGTTATTTTTCTTATGATTACGTAAAGTACAGTAATCCAAAGCTAAAGCTTGATGCGAAGGATGAGGAAGGCTTTAAGGATGTCGATGTGATGCTTTTTGATAAGGTCATTGCATTTGACAATGTAAAGCAAAAGATCATTATCATGGTGACAGTCAAGACAGACGAGCTTGAGAAAAATTATGAGACAGCTGTTCAGATAATCAAAAAAATCGCAAAAATGATTATACGCGGTGAGATGAAAAAAGAGCGGCCGGGATGCTTAAAAACAGAATTTAAGCCGCTGTTTCAGAAAGACGAATATTGCAGGATGGTAGAAAAAGCAAAAGAATATATTTATCAGGGAGATATCTTTCAGGTCGTGCTTTCTAACCGTTTGGAAGCTGAGTATGAAGGAAGCCTGTTAAACACCTACCGTATCATGAGAACTACAAATCCATCACCGTATATGTTCTATTTTAGCAGCGATGATATGGAGGTAGCAGGAGCTTCACCAGAGACACTTGTTAAATTAGAAAATGGTGTGCTTCATACATTTCCGCTCGCAGGAACAAGGCCAAGAGGAAAGGACAGGCAGGAAGATCTGGCACTTGAAAAAGATTTGCTTGATGATGAAAAGGAATGTGCAGAGCACAACATGCTTGTTGACTTAGGGCGAAACGATATTGGAAAGATCAGCAAGTATGGCACTGTTGAAGTAGAAGAATATATGCAGGTGCTTCGCTACTCACATGTTATGCACATCGGTTCAACTGTCAGGGGACAGATTAGGGATGATAAGACAGCGCTTGATGCTGTAGAGGCAGTACTTCCAGCAGGAACACTTTCAGGAGCACCAAAATATCGTGCAATGGAAATCATAAATGAACTGGAAAATAATAAACGAGGCATTTATGGCGGCGCAGTTGGTTATCTTGATTTTACTGGAAATTTAGATACTTGTATAGGAATACGTTTGGCGTACAAGAAAAATGGGAAGGTATTTGTCAGGTCAGGGGCAGGAATAGTGGCAGACAGCATTCCAGAAAAAGAATTTCAAGAGTGCATAAATAAGGCAAAGGCAGTAGTAGAAGCCATAAAAAAAGCACAGCAGATGGCAACTTATGAGGAAAAGGAGAACGATGATGATACTATTGATTGATAATTATGACAGCTTTTCCTACAATCTATATCAGTTAATCGGTACGATTGAGCCAGATATCAAAGTCATCAGAAATGATGAGATGACAGTCGAGGAAGTAAAAGCATTAAATCCACAGCTTATAATCCTTTCTCCGGGACCGGGACGCCCAGATCAGGCAGGCATATGTGAGGAAGTAGTAAAGACGCTTGGTCCGAGTATTCCAATTTTAGGTGTGTGCCTTGGCCATCAGGCAATCTGCGAAGCCTATGGCGGCAAAATCATTCACGCAAAGAAGCTGATGCATGGAAAGACTTCAATCGCACGTTTAGACAGATCAGGAGTTTTATTTAAAGAAATGGATGCGGAGATTAAAGTTGCAAGATATCATTCCCTTGAAGCTGATCCAGATACGCTGCCGGCTGAGCTTTTTGTGACGGCAATGGCAGATGGTGAAATCATGGCAGTCGAGCATGAAAAGTATCCGGTTTATGGATTGCAATTTCATCCGGAATCAATCCTCACACCAAAAGGAATTGATATTTTACGAAACGTAGTAGAGAGTATAAGAAAATAGAAGAATATAAATATATATAGCAACAGACAGCAGCAAGCAACAACAGCAAGGGAGATAACGCTATGATAAAAGAAGCAATCGCAAAACTGATAAAGAAAGAAAACCTGACGACAGAGATGATGGAGCAGGTTATGGAAGAAATCATGACAGGAGAGGCAACTGATGCACAGAAGGCATCTTTCCTCACGGCAATGACGATGAAAGGTGAGACAATCGATGAAATTACATCAGCGGCAAAGGTCATGAGAAGTCATTGTGAGAAGTTCTTGAATGATATGGATGTATTAGAGATTGTTGGAACTGGCGGAGACGGTGCAAACACGATCAACATTTCGACCATCGCATCAATTATTGTATCATCGACAAAAATACCGGTTGCAAAGCACGGAAACCGTGCAGCATCAAGTAAATGCGGCACAGCAGACTGCCTTGAGGCACTCGGAGTAAACATAAATCTCTCTCCAGCTGAAAGCGCTATACTTTTAAAGGAACATAACATGTGCTTCTTATTTGCTCAGAAATATCATCCGGCAATGCGCTTTGTAGGTTCAGTCAGAAGAGAAATCGGTATTCGCACAATATTTAATGTGTTAGGACCTCTGGCAAACCCGGCAGGTGCCTCCATGCAGCTGCTTGGCGTATATAGTGAGGCGCTTGTAGAACCGCTTGCAAGAGTCCTTTATAACCTGGGTGTTAAGCGTGCAATGGTTGTTTATGGTCAGGATGGCATGGATGAGATTTCGCTAAGTGCACCGACAACAGTGTGCGAGGTAAGAAGCGGAAGCTTCAAGAGTTACGTAATTACACCAGAGCAGTTTGGATTTAAAAGATGTAAAAAGGAAGATCTTATTGGCGGCAACCCACAGGAAAATGCAAAGTTTGCATTAGATATTTTAAATGGAGCCAAAGGTCCAAAAACTGATGCAGTACTGCTTAATGCCGGAGCAGCCATTTACACGGCAAGAGAAGACATAACAATCGAAGATGGCATTAAGATTGCTAGAGAGACACTAGAAAGTGGTCGTGCAGCAAAGCAGTTAGAGGATTTTGCAAAAGCAACAAAGCAGTAAAAATAAGAAAATATGGCAGTGGGGTGAAAGCAGTATGGCAGAGAATATATTAGAGACGATTGCAGCGAAGCGTCGCATTTATATAGAAGAAAAGAAAAAGCAAGTGCCACTAAAAAACTTGATTTCGCAGGCAGAGGCACTTTTGCAAAAGGAAGCAGCTGGCGAAGTATCAGTAAAGCCAAGCTTTTACGACAGTCTGGCAGGCGATAAGCTTTCGTTTATCTGCGAGGTAAAGAAGGCATCTCCGTCAAAGGGACTTATAGCACCAGATTTTCCATATCTTACAATAGCTAAAGAATATGAATCGGCGGGAGCCGCAGCTATCTCAGTTTTGACTGAGCCAGAATATTTTCTTGGAAAAGATAAATATTTAAAGGAAATTGCACAGACGGTACATATTCCGGTGCTTAGAAAAGATTTCACAATAGATGAATATCAGATTTACGAGGCAAAGCTTTTTGGTGCATCAGCAGTGCTTTTGATTTGTTCACTGCTTGATAAGAAAACATTATCTAAATTTTTAGATCTGTCGAATGAGCTTAAGCTTGATGCACTCGTTGAGGCACATGATGAAGAGGAAGTGCACACAGCACTTGAATGTGGAGCAAAAATCATAGGTGTGAATAACAGAAACTTAAAGAACTTTACGGTAGATGTGAGAAACAGCTTGAAGCTTCGGGCACTTGTCCCAAAAGGTGTAGTATTTGTCTCTGAGAGCGGCATCAAGACAAGAGAGGATACAAGACAGCTTGCAGCATATCATGTAAATGCCGTGCTGATCGGGGAGACTTTAATGCGAAGCCCAGACAAAAAGACAGCACTTGATTTGCTTCGGCCATAACTAAACCGAAAACAAGCAATAACAAACAGGTAAGTAAAAACAAACAAAACAGGCAACAACAAATAAATAGCTATAGAAAAAACATAACTATTTAAATAGATACAACAAACAAATAATAAATAACAGACAAATTCAAGAATGACATACAGAAAGGAACTAGACAGATGAGCAGAGGAAGATATGGAAAGCATGGCGGCCAGTACGTGCCGGAAACATTGATGAATGAAATCATACGCTTGGAGGAAGCGTATGAGCATTATAAAAACGATCCCGAATTTGTTCAGGAATTAGATACTTTATTGAAGGAATATGCAGGAAGACCATCACTTCTTTATTATGCAGAGCGTATGACAAAAGATTTGGGAGGAGCTAAGATCTATCTAAAGAGAGAAGATTTAAACCACACAGGTGCTCATAAAATCAACAATTGTCTTGGTCAGGCACTTCTTGCAAAGAAAATGGGAAAGACGCGTCTGATCGCAGAGACTGGTGCCGGACAGCATGGTGTTGCGACAGCAACTGTTGCTGCACTTCTTGGCATGGAGTGTGAGATCTACATGGGAAAGGAAGATACGATTCGTCAGGCACTTAATGTATATAGAATGGAGCTTCTTGGTGCAAAGGTTCATCCTGTAACTAGTGGTACACAGACATTAAAGGATGCTGTTAACGAGTGCATGAGAGAGTGGACAAATCGTATTGCGGATACGCATTATGTTCTTGGTTCAGCCATGGGTCCTCATCCATTCCCGATGATCGTGCGTGATTTCCAGAGCGTAATCAGTAAGGAAGCAAGAGCGCAGATTCTTGAAAAAGAAGGAAAGCTGCCAGATGCAGTGCTTGCATGCGTAGGCGGCGGCAGCAATGCGATGGGTATGTTTTATGAGTTCATTAAGGATGAGAATGTACGTCTGATTGGATGTGAGGCAGCGGGACGCGGTGTTAACACAGGTGAGACAGCAGCTACTATTGCAGTCGGAACAGAGGGAATCTTCCACGGCATGAAATCATATTTTTGCCAGAATGAATATGGACAGATTGCACCTGTTTACTCCATCTCTGCAGGACTTGATTATCCTGGTATTGGACCAGAGCACGCATATCTGCATGATATCGGCAGAGCCGAGTATGTGCCAGTCACAGATGAGGAAGCAGTTTGTGCATTTGAGTACATTGCAAAGACAGAGGGCATTATAGCTGCAATAGAGAGTTCTCATGCAATCGCACAGGTGATGAAGCTAGCACCTACCATGAGAAAAGATCAAATCATCATCTGCTGTGTATCTGGAAGAGGAGACAAAGACGTAGCAGCAATTGCAAGATATAGAGGAATCGATTTATACGACTGAGAGGAAAATGAAAATGACAAAAATAGCAGAGGCATTTCAGAATAAGAAAGCATTTATTGGATTTTTAACAGCAGGTGATCCGTCACTTGAATGTACAGAGGAATTTATTATTAAGATGGAAGAGGCAGGAGCTGCCTTGATAGAGATTGGAATCCCTTTCTCAGATCCGATTGCAGAAGGACCAGTGATTCAGTCAGCCAACGTTCGTGCACTGTCTAATCCAAATGGCTGCACAACAGATCAAGTATTTGAGATGGTAGAGCGCGTCAGCAAAAAAGTGTCTGTTCCGCTTGTTTTTCTCACATATTTAAATCCAGTATTTAAATACGGATATGATCGCTTCTTTGCACGCTGCGCATCAGCAGGAATTTCCGGAATCATCGTGCCGGATATGCCGCTCGAGGAAAAAGGCGAGGTAGCAGATATTGCAGCTAAGCATGGTGTTGATGTGATTTCTTTAATAGCACCAACAAGCAAAGAACGTATCACAAAGATTGCAAAGTCAGCGACAGGCTATATTTATATAGTTTCTTCAATGGGAGTAACAGGAATGAGAAGCGAGATCACAACAGATCTTGAAAGCATTGTCCGTGTAGTAAAAGAAAATACATCCGTTCCAGCAGCAATAGGATTTGGCATCAATACACCAGAGCAGGCAAAAAAATACGCAGGAATGGCAGATGGAGTCATTGTCGGAAGCGCAATCGTAAAGATTATCGAAAAATATGGAGAGAACGCGGCAGAGCCAGTTTACAATTATGTGAAAGAGATGGCAGATGCGGTGAAGTGAGCCATGGGGACAGGGACGGTGGTTTAAAATGCGTCCCTACTGGCTCAATATGTGTCCCATGTAAAAAAGTCTGAAAGTTCAAGAAAAGAGCTTTCAGGCTTTTTTGTCTTTATTAGAATGCAGTAGAGTTGAAAAAAGAACAAAAGTTCGCAAACTTGAGCCACCAGGGACACTAATATGGTCACAGTGTCTGTCCCCAATGACATTTTTAATTGCCTCATTAATTGTTTAATTGCATCATTTTGTGAAAAATGATGCAATTGATATTGACAATGAGTATAATAGGTGTTAAGATTTAACTATATTATTATAGTTGCTTATGAGTGAATAGGTGTTTAAATGAGGATGTGGAAATGAGAAATTTTGATTATAGTAAAAAATGGAAAAGACTATTGACGCCGGAAATCGTGGCATTACTTACACAAATCCATGAGTACAAAGGCGAACAGTCACTTTTTATAGAGGCGAAGGCAGATACGTTGACACAACTTGTCGAGATTGCCAAAATTCAGAGTACCGAGGCATCCAACAAGATTGAAGGTATCTATACTTCTAATGCTAGATTGAAAGCACTTGTTAAGGATAAGACTACACCCAAGACAAGAAACGAGCGAGAGATTGCCGGATATAGGGATGTGCTGAATACAATCCATGAAAGCCATGATTATATATCAATCAGACCCAATATGATTCTTCAACTTCATAGAGATTTATACAAATTTGAAGGATATGATATCGGTGGGAAATATAAAACTGCGGATAATATCATCGAGGAAGAAGATGGACAGGGCAACAAGTTCGTAAGATTCAGACCAGTTCCTGCATGGGAAACGCCTGAAGCAATTGAGAACCTTTGTAATGAATTTGATAAAGCTCTTGGAACCGGAACAATAGACCCGCTTCTTCTGATACCGATGTTTATATTGGATTTCTTATGTATCCATCCGTTTAATGATGGTAACGGAAGAATGAGCAGACTCCTTACTCTGCTGATGCTATACAGGGCTGGCTATATCGTAGGAAAGTATATCAGTATCGAGCATTTAATTGAAAAGACCAAGACATCATATTACGAATGCTTGCAGGAAAGCTCTCTTAACTGGTATGAGGAAGAAAATAATTACGTACAATTTGTACAATATATGCTCGGCATTGTAGTTGCCGCATACAGAGATTTTTCTGATAGAGTAGAGTCATTGGTTGCAAGTGGTCTTTCAAAACCGGAGCGCGTGGCTGAACTGATCAGAAAAACTTATGGCGAAATCACAAAATCACAGATTATGGAGAAATGCCCTGATATCAGCCGCATAACGGTAGAAAGAACACTGTCAGAGCTTTTGTCATCGGAAAGTATTATAAAAATCGGTGGCGGAAGATATACAAAATATGTTTGGAATAGAGATAAGGAATAAAGGAGAATGCTAATGACTGGAGAACTTGGTAATAAGATTGATAGCTTGTGGGAGATTTTTTGGAACGGAGGAATTACAAATCAAGTGTTTGTAAAAATAGAAAAAAGCAATGGCTTCTTGATAGCTTACACGAGAATTGGATGGGTGTATCTAAAAGTAGTAAGCTAGTTGATGTGGTTGTGAATGTTATGCCTCATTGGAAACTGGATTTTATTCTTGAGTATTTAAAGTATAACCAAAATGTTGAAGATTTCAAGAAAATTGATTTATTTCCAATGTCAGCTTCGTGGTCAGGAAGCGAAGTCCATTTGATTATAGATAAGATTCAATTCCTGCAAAGTCTTAAAGAAAAATTGAAGGGCGTTGCCTATATTGAACATAGAGAACATATTGATGAATGCCGAAGAAATCTTGAGGCGTACAAAAGAAAGGTTGAGCTAAGCGAGTATATTGAAGAGGCTGATTACGCATAAAGCATTTGACATACTCCCACGGTTAAAACCGTGGGATTCCTTAGATTCTGGCAGCGTCATCCAGCCCTATAGACTGAAATATAGCCACTGTGTTCAGGATTTATGCTGATGGGATTTCATACGTCGTGTACTACTTTCTCAGCAAAA
>ERZ827488.1743-NODE-1743-length-24298-cov-3.976859_pt1 | contig 24298 bp, 18 predicted proteins | sample MGYA00519771_ERZ827488 | MGnify/ENA primary metagenome ERZ827488 (study PRJEB31778, sample SAMEA3449323) | human gut metagenome | biome: human gut; feature: human-associated habitat; material: faeces | place: United Kingdom | collected 2010/2012 ... | reverse complement strand
GCGGCGGCGATTCCTTCGCATCTGGTCTGATCTACGGTTTAATGACTACTGAGAACGCTGAGATGGCTGTTAACTATGGTGCAGCTCACGGCGCACTGGCTATGACAACTCCTGGTGATACCACTATGGCAAGCAAGAAGGAAGTAGAGGCTATCATGGGCGGAGCTGGAGCTCGTGTACAGAGATAAGTAATAATTCAACCCGGTAAGTAATGAGATCCTACTCGTGAATTTTACGAAAAATAATAGTAAAAATTTTCCCCTCGAAATGGTGTATAAACATCGTTTCGGGGGATTTTTGTATCTTAGGGATTGTGTATAAAATCTTGTTTCTTGATAGATACTGTGGAAGAGAGAAGCTTTTTAGCTAAGCTTTTTGAAACTATCCGTTATTTACAGGAGGAAAACAAACTGATGGATGATCAGACAAAAAAGCTTTTAAAGGAGTGTAATGTAGGCTGCAAGATGGCGCTTCAAAGTATGACACAGGTAGAAGATTATCTTGAGGACAGTGAGCTAGAGCAAGCTGTAGAGGATTATCGCAGAGAGCATGAGCGAGTAGAGAAGGAAACATCGCGTCTTTTAATGGAGGCGGGTGTATCAGAGAAGGATCCAAGTCCTGTGGCATCTGCATCTTCATGGATTACAACAGAGATGCGGCTTATGATGAAGGGAGATTGTCATCAGGTAGCAAAACTGATGATGAATGGATGCAACATGGGGATTCAAAGCATTGCAAAGTGTCAGAATGAGTGTAGGGATGCAAGCCGGGAAGCCAGACAGATTGCAGAAGGTTTGATACACACTGAAGAAGATTTTATGGGAAGGATGAAGGAGTTTTTGTAACTTAATCAGGGCGCTTATGCGCCCTTGCGAAATTTACGTGTCATATCATCGTAAATTATCATCGTAATATTTTCCAGTTGCATATCAACACCTAAATCGCTATAATGAGGGAAAATACATAAAGAAAGTAGAGGAAGACATGAAAAGTATAAAGAAATGGTCATTTACACAGGTTATGGTATTTGGCTTTCTGGCGCTGATACTTGTAGGTGCATGCATTTTAATGCTGCCGATATGCAATGCCAATGGAAATTGGCTCAATTTTCCAGATGCACTGTTTACATCATGTACCTGTGTCTGTGTGACAGGACTAGTAACTGTTGTCCCGGCATTTCAGTTTACATTTCTGGGAAAGTTGGTCATGCTGTTTTTAATTCAAGTCGGAGGCTGGGGCGTTATTGTCTGTGTGACGCTTGTTCTTATGAAAGTCAAACTCACCATTCAGGAACGCGTGATGCTGCAAAATTATTTTAATCGCGACAGTATGCGTGGTCTTGTCGGAATACTGCAGTATGTAGTAAAGGGATCACTTGTGGTAGAAGGCATTGGTGCGTTAGGATATGCATGCCGCTTTATTCCACAGTTTGGACTGCTTCGAGGCATATGGTATGCAGTGTTTCACTCAATATCAGCCTTTTGTAATGCAGGAGTAGATTTACTAGGCGATTCTAGTTTTGCGATGTATGCAGATGATGTACTGATAAATACAGTTACAGCTTTTTTAATTATAGCAGGCGGAATTGGCTTTATGGTATGGAGGGAATTGGTTGCTTTTATAAAAAAGGCAGCTAAGAAGGAGACAGGAATCAGACAGGGTCTGAGAAAGCTATCTCTTCATACAAAGTTAGTGCTTTTAATGACAATCAGTTTGTTATTGGGCGGAACTTTATTTTTCTTCATTGTAGAATATAATAATCCAAATACATTAGGATCTATGGGCTTTTTCCAAAAGCTGATGTCATCATTCTTCCAGTCAGTGACAACAAGAACTGCAGGATTTTTTACTGTGCCGCAGGATCAGCTTAGAGAGGTTTCGAGGCTGTTTAGCTGTTTTTTGATGTATATTGGAGGCTCTCCTGTAGGAACAGCAGGAGGTGTGAAAACAGTTACAGTAGCTGTTGTGCTGCTTAGCTGTGGTTCTATTCTGGCAGGTCATGAAGATACAGAGTGCTTCAGGCGTTGTATTCCAATGAATATTGTTCGAACGGCATTGTCAGTTTGCATTGGAGGTTTATTGTTGGTACTAGTAGGCACCCTTGCATTAATGGTTGCAGAGCCAGAGGCAACAATTATGCAGGCTACATATGAGGTGGTCTCTGCAACAGCGACAGTAGGTCTGACAGCAGGTCTTACGCCGAAACTTCACATTGCTGGAAAATTTATTATTATTGCGCTGATGTATATGGGTCGAATTGGACCTATTACAATTCCTCTTATGATTGCAGGAAGTATAAAGAGAAGAAATGAAAAGAGAAGACTGCCAGAGGAACATATCATGGTAGGATAAGATTATTTTAAATGCGAGCTTTGAAAAGCAGAAGGGAAAGTCATGAAAAAACAGCAGTATATTGTATTTGGTTTAAATCGTTTTGGCACAAGTGTAGCGAGAACACTTGCAGCAGCTGGAAATGAGGTAGTGGCAGTGGATCAGGATGCAGACCGCGTGGCACAGATCGCTGATGATGTCAGCTATGCAGTGCAGGTTGATGTGGCCGATGAGGATGCCATGAGCGGTCTTGGAATGGAGCATATGGATGGTGCAGTCATTGCTGTTGCCAGCAACATGGAAGCAAGCATTGTGATTGCAATGAAATGTAAGGAGTATAACATTCCACAAATTATTGCAACTGGAAAAAACGAAGTGCATGGAAAGGTCTTGAAAAAGCTTGGTGTCACAAGAGTCGTATTTCCAGAAGTGGAGATGGGTGCGCGAGTTGGAAAATATCTTACGGCACGTGATTTTTCAGACTGGATTAATCTGTCAAATGATTACAGTATGGTCGAGATGGCAATTCCATCAGCGTGGGTAGGAAAGACTCTTCGTGAACTTGATCTTAGAAATAAATATGGAATGAACATTGCAGGTATTCGCATTAATAACCACATGAATTTGCAGTTTTCACCAGATGAAAAACTACAAAAAGATATGCAGATGTATGTCATTGGAAAGGACAAGGATCTGCAGCATTTCAATGGTTAAGGCATGACAGATTTGTCCTTTTGACAGATATTCCTATTTTTACACGGAAAACTTCTATATATTACTCAATTTACAGATTAGCCTGTGAATGATATACTTTTCTTGAAAAAAGAAAAGGGAGGTATCTGTTGTGAAAACATCATACAGATTATCAGAGGCAGCTTTCCGTCTTGATGGAAAAATGCCGCTGAAGCAGGCAATCCCGCTTGGCTTACAGCATGTGCTGGCTATGTTTGTGGGAAACTTAACGCCGCTTTTGATCATCACCGGCGCATGTGGAATTGCAGGCGGTGAGTTTGCAGATTTACAGCTGCAGCTTTTACAGAATGCAATGCTGGTAGCAGGAATTGTTACTTTAGTTCAGCTGTTCGCTATCGGACCGGTCGGAGGAAAGGTTCCGATTATTATGGGTACATCTTCTGGTTTTATCGGAGTATTTAACTCAGTTGCCGCAACTATGGGCGGAGGCGTTCTTGCCTATGGTGCCATTATGGGAGCATCCATAATCGGTGGTTTGTTTGAGACTGTTCTTGGTTTCTTCTTAAAGCCACTTCGTAAATTCTTCCCATCCGTAGTGACAGGTACAGTTGTTATGTCCATCGGTCTTAGCTTGATTTCAGTCGGCATCAATTCTTTTGGCGGCGGAAATACAGCAAAAGACTTTGGTTCCATGGAAAATCTGCTTTTAGCATTGTTTGTTCTTGTAATGATTCTTGTTTTCAAGCATGCGACAAAGGGCTTTGCAAGCTTTTCTGCAATTTTACTTGGAATTATCTGTGGTTATGTAGCAGCATTTATCATGGGTTTTGTACTTCCGACAACAGGTGTTACAGCAGATGGTGTTGAGTATACAAAGGCATGGGTATTAAATTGGCAGAAGGTAGCAGACGCGTCTTGGTTTGCAATTCCGACATTGATGCCGGTAAAGCCAGTATTTGATCTGCGTGCGATCCTCCCAGTATTGATTATGTTTGTCGTAACAGCAGTTGAGACTGTTGGTGATATCTCTGGCGTTATGGAAGGTGGTCTTGGCCGTGAAGCAACAGATAAAGAACTTTCAGGCGGTGTTATGTGTGATGGTCTTGGATCTTCCTTTGCAGCACTGTTTGGTGTGCTTCCGAATACCTCCTTCTCACAGAACGTTGGTCTTGTAAGCATGACAAAGATTGTAAACCGTTTTGCATTGTCAACAGGTGCTATTTTCCTGATTCTTTGCGGACTCTGTCCAAAGCTTGGTGCAATCGTTTCAATTATGCCGCAGTCAGTTTTAGGCGGTGCAGCAGTTATGATGTTCTCCTCAATTGTAATTAGCGGTATTCAGCTGATCACAAAGGAGCCATTGACAGCAAGAAATCTTTCTATCGTTTCTGTTGCTCTTGGTGTTGGCTATGGTATGGGTGCAAATGCAAGCATCTTAAATCAGGCACCACAGGCAGTTCAGCTGATCTTTGGCGGTTCAGGAATCGTTCCGGCAGCACTTGTTGCTATTGTATTAAATATTCTTCTTCCTAAGGAAAAGAAAGAGGATGCAGCAGCGTAAGCAAAGATCACATAAGCTGATATTTGAAGCGATTAAGAAGTATAAGCAAATCTTTTTGTGTATCAACATCTTTTAGTTCATATTCATCCTGAACGGGTACTAATTGTATCCGTTCGGGATATTTTTTTGCAACAAAACCGCCGCCCCTTCCCTCAGGCAGAGAAAAAAGTTCAGAAAATGCCCAGCTTGGAAAAAGAACAGGGGCACCAGGAGTGTTTTGAAAGGCAGGGCGAATAATTTTTTTGTTGTCAGCTAAAAAAGCATCAATAAGATTAATTATAGTTTCGCGGCTAAGAAGCGGCTGATCGCCAGGACAAAACAGGCATCCGCTTATATCACCATTACGCGTAACCTCGTCTAAGCCCAGACGTATGGTATCATTTCTAAAGGGCTTATCATGCAAAATAACATGAACATTTTGAGCATGGCACAGCGAAGCAACATCTGCATGGCGTGTCACAACAACGCGGTGTGAAAAAAGACCATCTGTAACAGTAAGTGCGCGACATATCAGGGGCTGCCCATCAAAATCAGCCATCAGCTTGTTGCCGCCAAAACGCTTTCCAAGCCCAGACGCCATAATGACACAGCCAAGATGTGGGGTAGTAGGGGTAATCTGCATAGTATATTCTCCATTTTTAGGTTAGGTTATTTTTTTAGGTACAGTTCACGGATAAGCCAATATTTATAGCAAAGCCCGAAGGTGAATGGATTTCACGAGCCGGAACTAATATTAAAAGTATATCAAAACTGCTTTTCAAAATCAAATTGGATTGGTATAATGAAAGTGATGCTTACAGCATAGGAAAAATGCTGTGACAAATGATAATGGCAGTTTGTTAAAACGACGTAAGGAGATGAGAGGATGGTAACGATACAAAAATATGTTAAGGCGCAGAGTCTTGAGGAAGCATGGAAGCTTAATCAAGGCAAAAAGAATAGGATTCTTGGCGGTATGCTGTGGATGCGTCTTGGAAATGGTACTATAAGTACAGCGATTGATTTGTGTGATCTTGGACTTGACACAATTGAAGAGACAGATGAGGAATTTTCCATTGGCGCACGCGTGACGCTTCGTGAGTTAGAGCAGCATGTAGGATTGAATACATATACGCATGACGCTGTGAAAAATGCAGTAAAGGATATTGTCGGTGTCCAGTTTAGAAATATGGCGACAATCGGCGGAAGTATCTGGGGACGCTTTGGATTTTCAGATGTGCTGACTGTTTTTCTGGCTATTGACAGCTATGTGGAGCTTTATAAGGGCGGAATTGTTTCAATGGCAGATTTTGTTTCAATGAAAATGGATAATGATATTTTGATTCGTGTGATTGTAAAAAAGCGTGCCTGTCAGATCGCATATATGGCTGTTAGAAACCAGAGCACCGATTTTCCAGTGCTGACCTGTTGTGTATCAAAACTGGATGGAAAGTATCGCGCTGTAATTGGCGCTCGTCCGAAAAGAGCAAAACTTGTTAGTGATGAGAATGGCATAATGGCAAATGGTGTCACGAAGGAAGTTGCCGCTGCATTTGCTTCATATGTCGCAGAAAAGGTGCCAACTGACAGCAATTTGCGCGGCAGCAGTACTTACCGTACACATTTGATTCATGTATTGACAGAACGCTGTGTGGCACAGCTTGAAAATCAGCAATAAATAAACGGCCCAAAATAGAAAGGGAAATGAATGGAAATCAAGGTTAAATTAAATGGAAAAAATGTAATCGGCAATGTGGAAGCAGATACAGTGCTGTTAGACTGGCTTCGTGAAAAGGGATGCCTTAGCGTTAAGCGCGGATGTGACACATCAAACTGCGGCCTGTGCACGGTATTTATGGATAATAAGCCGATTTTATCATGTTCAAAGCTTGCTGTGCAGGCAGATGGTCATGAGATTAAGACGCTTGAAGGTCTTCAGGAAGAAGCATTAGAATTTGTAGGATTTATCGCAGATCAGGGAGCAGACCAGTGTGGTTTTTGCAATCCAGGTTTTGTTATGAATACAATTGCACTTCTTCGCGAAAATCAAGATCCAACGGATGATGAAATCCGCGCATTTCTTGCCGGAAATCTTTGCCGCTGTTCTGGCTACGAAGGCCAGCTTCGCGGAATCCGTAACTTTCTTGACAGCCGCAAAGCTTGTGCAGACGAGAAAAATAGCAACTGACAAAGTAGAGCTAAAAGCTCATATCATAGAAAAGGACTATTTTATGCAGAAAGAATATAAATCAATAAATAAATCTGTCCGGAAAAAGGATGCGATGCAGCTGCTTACCGGAAAGCCTGTTTATACAGATGATGTAACACCAAGCGATGCACTTGTGGTTAAGATTCTTCGCTCTCCTCATGCAAATGCCATTGTGCAGGAGATTAATACAAAGGCAGCAAAGTTAGTTCCAGGCGTTGTCGATATCTATACTTGGGAAGATGTGCCGAAGAATCGTTTTGCGATTGCAGGTCAGACCTTTCCTGAGCCATCGCCATATGACCGTTTAATTCTGGATCGTCATGTGCGCTTTTCAGGAGATGCGGTGGCGCTTATCGCAGCTGAAAATGAGAAGGCAGCCATTAAGGCAATGAAGTTAATCAAGGTAAAATATGAGGTGCTTGAACCTGTTCTTGATTTCCATACAGCAAAGGACAATTCTGTGCTTGTTCACCCAGAAGAGGACTGGTTTCCGCCGTGTCCTGTCGGAGGTGATAACAAGAGAAATCTTGTCGCAAGCGGATGTGACTTTGATGGTGATGTAGAAGGCATTATGGCAGACTGTGATATCACCATTGATCATACTTATCATATGAAGGCATATAATCAGGCAATGATGGAGCCATTTATCTGCTATACAAGTCTTGACCGTTATGGCAGACTTCACGTTGTATCCTCAACACAGATAGTATTCCATACACGACGTATTCTTTCCAATGCGCTCGGCATTCCAAAGAGTCGTATTCGCGTGGAGAAGCCTCGTATTGGCGGAGGTTTTGGTGCAAAGCAGACAGCAGTTTGTGATGTATATCCAGCTTTTGTCACTATGAAGACAGGCCGTCCGGCAAAGATCAATTATACAAGAACAGAAGCACAGATCGCTGGTTCTCCGCGCCATGAGATGGAAGTGCGCGTGCGTCTTGGTGCAAACAAGGATGGAAAGATTCGTGTGTTAGATCTTTACACCTTATCAAACTCAGGAGCCTATGGTGAGCATGGTCCGACAACAGTTGGTCTGTCCGGCCACAAATCAATTCCGCTTTATACAGGATCACTTGAAGCATTTCGTTTTTCGTATGATGTTGTGTACACAAATCATCAGGCAGCAGGTGCATATCGTGGTTATGGAGCAACGCAGGGAATCTTTGCGCTGGAATCTGCTGTTAATGAGTTAGCTGATAAGCTTGGCATGGATCCAACTGTTCTTCGTGATAGAAATATGGTAAGAGAAGGCATGGTTATGCCGGCTTACTACGGAGAGACAGCAAATGCATGTGCGCTTGACCGCTGTATGGAGCACTGCAAGAAGATGTTTAACTGGGATGAAAAGTATCCTGTTCGCGACATGGGCAATGGCAAAGTGCGTGCAGCAGGTGTTGGTATGGCAATGCAGGGAAGCTGTATTTCAAACTTAGACGTTGGCTCTGAAACATTAAAGTTGAATGAGGACGGCGGCTACAATTTGCTTATAGGCGCTGCTGATATGGGTACTGGATGTGATACTATTCTTGCACAGATGGCAGCAGAATGCATGGACTGCAGCGTAGATGATATTGCAGTATTTGGAGCAGATACAGATGCTTCACCGTATGATTCTGGCTCATATGCATCATCAACTACTTATATCACCGGAAAGGCAGTAGAAAAGGCATGTGCTGACTTAAAGAAAAAGATCTGCGAGATTGCAGCACAGATGATGAACTGCGAGAAGGAAGATGTTGCATTTGAGAGCAGCCGTGTGCGCTGTATTTCAACTGGACAGACAGTGTCATTGTCAGAGATTGCCTATAAGACACAGCTGGCAAGCAACAGCAATGCAGAGGCAACAGCGTCTCATTTTTCACCTGTATCACCGCCGCCGTATATGGTTGGAATGGCAGAGATAGAACTCGATAAGCTGACAGGTGAGGTTAAGGTGCTTGACTTTATGGCTGTTGTGGACTGTGGTATTCCGATCAATCCGGCACTGGCAAGAATCCAGGCAGAGGGCGGAATTGTGCAGGGTATCGGTCATACTTTGATGGAGAATGTCACCTACGACAAGTCTGGCCGTCCAATTGAGTCTACCTTTATGCAGTACAAGATTCCGACACGTCTTGATATGGGCAAGCTGAAGGTAGAATTTGAACACAGCTATGAACCGACGGGACCGTTTGGTGCGAAGTCAATAGGCGAGATTGTAATCAATACGCCGGCACCGGCCATTGCTCATGCGATTTACCGCGCAACAGGAGTATGGCACAGAGAATTGCCTATCACACCAGAACAAATTGCTATGTCGATTGTGGAATAAGGCAGCTAATGGGGACAGGTGGTGGCTCATTACCTGTCCCCAATGGCTCTTGGAGAAATGTTACTATGAGAAATATAAGTTTGCTGATAAAACCGGTTTCAGGAATATGCAACATGACGTGTGATTATTGCTTTTATTGTGATGAAGCAAAAAAGAGAACACAGCATGTATATGGGATGATGAATGAAAAAACACTTGAAACTATTATAGAAAAAACAATAAGTGAGGCAGATGCTGTAGCGAGCTTTACCTGGCAAGGGGGAGAACCTACACTTCGGGGAATAGATTTCTTTGAAAAAGCAGCAGCACTTCAAAAGAAATATAAACAGCAATATCAGCGAAATAATCTTCATATAATGAATTCCTTCCAGACTAACGGATATGAGCTAGACAGACAGTGGGCAAAATTTTTTAAAAGAAATCAATTTCTGGTCGGTTTATCAATAGATGGCTTACCAGAAATTCATGATTCCTTTAGAAAAGGGAAAGATGGATCAGAAAGCTTTTTTAGAGTAAAGCAGGCGGCAGAGCTTCTTGACAAATATCAGGTTGATTATAATATACTCACTGTTGTAACATCACAGGTTGCAGAGCGTATTAAAGAAATATATCCGTTTTATAAAAAATGCGGATGGAATTATCAGCAATATATTGCCTGCCTGGAGCCGTTTGGGGAAAAATCGGGAACAAAGCCGTACTCTCTTTCTCCAAAACAGTACGGAAACTTTCTTTCAAATTTGTTTGAATTGTGGTATCATGATTTACAAAGCGCAAGTCAGCCATATATTAGACAGTTTGAAAATTATGTGGGATTGGCCGCAGGATATATGGCGGAATCTTGTGAGCAAAGGGGATGCTGCGGAGTACAGTATGCAGTGGAAGCAGATGGAAGCGTCTATCCGTGTGATTTTTATGTGATGGATGAGTACCAGATTGGCAATTTTAATACAGATTCGTTTGATCAAATAGATCAAAAACGAAGTGAAATTCGATTTATCGAGCAGTCTTCTTTAGCTGAAAAAGCGTGCAGAAGCTGTACTTATTTTTTATTATGCAGAGGTGGATGCCGGCGAAACAGGGGAAATGGGATACAGACAGAACCAACAAGGAACAATTTTTGTGAAGGGTACAAAATTTTCTTTGGAAGGTGGTATGACACGCTGATGCAGTTGGGAAAACTGGTGCAAAGATAAATAAGAAACATTATCCATGGAATGGAAAGGAGAACATGAATGAAAAAGCAGATTGTAGTATTGATGACAGACACAACAAGAAAAGATATGGTTGGCTGTTATGGAAATGAAAAGATGAAGACGCCAAATCTTGACCGATTGGCACAGGAGGGCATCCGTTATGAGAATGCTTATACCTGTCAGCCTGTATGTGGTCCGGCAAGAGGTGCAATTTTTACTGGAGCATTTCCACACACCAATGGAGTTGTCACAAACAGTATCGGAATGGGAGATAACATAAAGACAATCGGACAGCGTTTGCACGATAACAAGATTGAATGCGGCTATATCGGAAAATGGCACCTTGATGGATCTGATTATTTTGGAAATGGTATATGTCCAGATGGATGGAACCCAAAATATTGGTATGATATGAGAACTTATCTTAGTGAGTTGAGCGATGAAGACAAACTTCGCTCTAGAGATTCACAGACATCATACACAGAGGGCTTTTCAGAAGAATTTACATATGCGCATCGTTGCTCCGACAGGGCTATTGCATACTTGAATGAATTTAAGGATCAGGATTTCTTTTTGACTGTTTCATATGATGAGCCGCATGGACCATCTCTTTGCCCGGCTCCATTTAATCATATGTATGATGGCTTCTGTTTTGAAAGTTCACCTAGCTTTCAGGACGATCTGTCAAAGAAACCAATGCTGCAGCAGCTTTGGGCAGGAAAGAATTTACATGCACCAGAATCAGAGATAAATAAGGCGTCAAAAGGGCTGTCATTGTTCTTAGGCTGTAATTCATTTGCAGATTATGAAATGGGAAGAGTATTGGATGTAATTTCAAAGCTTGCACCAGATGCAATGGTAATTTATACATCAGACCATGGTGATATGCTTGGTGCTCATCGTCTGACATCAAAAAATGCAGCAGCATACAAGGAAGTAGCTAATATTCCTTTAATTATTAAGGGCGGTGCAAAGGGTAAGGTAGTGCATGAGATGGCATCTCACATTGATATTTCACCAACAATTATGGATTATTTTGAACTGCCAGTTCCAAAAACAATGGAAGGAAAGAGTATGTTGGCACAGATTTATGATCCAAGTGTGAAGATAAATGATGCGGTGTTTACAGAGTTTACAAGATATGAAGTGGATCATGATGGTTTTGGCGGTCTGCAGATGATGCGTGCAATCACCACAAAACGCTACAAGTTAGTTATTCATTTGCTTGATACAGATGAATTTTATGATCTTGAAACAGATCCATATGAGGTCGAAAATAGAATCAATGATGAAGCATATGAAGCTGTCCGCAACGAGCTGCATGATAAGCTTTTGGCGCATATGGATGATACAAGGGATCTGTACCGCGGCTATCAGTGGAAAATGAGACCATGGAGAAAAAATGTCACACCAGATTGGAATAATGGTGGCTATACAAGACAGAGAGAAAACGAAGAATATGAGCCAAGACAGCTTGACTATGACACTGGACTTCCTATGGAAAAATCAGTGAGAAATAAACTTCTGTATTGATATATGAAATGGGCGCTGCGCATATTGACGCAGCGCCTTTTTAAGTGTTTTTATTTTTCAGTGGAAAATGACGCATCTAGTTGTGCTAAAAATTCCTGCGGAATTTGTCGACAAAGTGGAAATACTTCTTCATTTGCCAAATAATTTGCTATAGTGCAAAGAAGCAGCGCACTGCGGCAAAGTGACCAGGCAGAGATTAGATCAATAGTGTCATACTCTGTATGCATGCCGTATCCATCACGGTTTAAGGTCATAGAAGGAACTCGCTTCCATGCAAATGTGTTAGAATCACTGCTCCAGACAGATGATCTTGTCGTCATTCCAATACCGCATTTTTCAGCGAGAGCTTCAAACTGGCGGCAGATTGAAGAATCGCCCGTAACACCTATTACAGTGCCGCCAAGTGATTGTCCGGCAAGGTCAATATTCATGTTAAAGAGGTGATGTGACAATTCAGGCTCATGTGCCTTAACATAGGCGCGGCTTCCTAAAAGACCTTTTTCTTCTGCACCGAAAAATACAAAATCAATAGTGCGGCGTGGCTTATGTTCACAAAAATATAAAAACAGCTCCATAACAATTGCACAGCCTGCCATGTTATCGTAGGCGCCAGGTCCTTGTGGAACAGAGTCATAATGAGCAGTCACAGTTAAAATATCATCGCTTTTATCGCTTCCTTCAATGCGAGCACAAATATTTTGTGATGTTTTTTCAACAAGTGTCTGCTCACAGATCATGCGCACGCGTAAAGCACCTTTTTCAACAATCTCTGCTGCATCAACAAAATGAATGCAAGTGCCAGGAATTTCAGCCAGCGTTTTAGATTGACTAAGATTTTTGGCTGCAGGCAGTCTTTTCTTTCCAGTGTCAATTGGAGTACCAGAGAAAGATACAAAGCCAAGCGCACCAGCCTTTACAAGTTTTTCAAGCATTGTACGGCTCATATAATTATTCACCATAACAATCTTTCCATTTGCCTGCTTCATATTAATATCATCAGCATTTTCCAGATAAACAAAATCAGCCTCAAGTCCATTTTCATCTGTGTTGGCACAAAAACCAAAAGTGCAAGCCTCATATACCTTATGATAAGGTGCTGTCACCTCAAAGAAAGAGCGCTTAATCTGCGGTGCAAAAAAAGAAAACTCCTCCGTGAGAATCTGTGCATCGCTGTTTTCTTTTTTTAATTCCTGTAAAATCGTTTCAGCAGCTCTTTGCTCACCACACGTGCCAGCTTCACGCACATAATTGAATTTGGAGACAAAGTTATACTGACGTTCTCCACTAATAAATGTATTCATCATATCTTTTTATTCCTTTCCTTTTATAGAGAAATCATAGAATATATAAATATCTTTGTCAAGCGGTTGAAGAGGCTGTAGTTCACGGACAAGCCAATATTTACAGCAAAGCCCGAAACCATTGCACCGTAGGGCTTTTGTAACATAGTACCGTGAACTGTAACAGGGCTATGCTGCAAGTATAAGAAAAAACAAAACTAGAGTTGTTTTGTCGAAGCATTGTGTGGTAGAATAAAAGTACAAAATTCAGATTCAGCAACCTGAAAATACAAGATGTGAAAGGATTAAAAAAATGAAGTGGCAGAGAGTTAAATATCAGCCGAACACACCACTTGGTGCAAACGGCCAGAAGGTAACAGCAAGCAAGGCACATACTGAGCTTTCCAAGCAGGCAGCAAAGGAAGGTATGGTATTATTAAAAAATGAGAACAGTCTTCTTCCATTTGAGAAGGGCACGAGGCTTGCCGTATTCGGAAAGGCAAGTGCAGATTATGTAAAGGGCGGCGGCGGAAGCGGCGATGTTACCGTTTCATATACGGTAAGTCTTGATGCAGGTTTAAAGGCACTTAGCGATTATGTAAGTGTATATGAAGGTTTATCGTTATTTTATAATAAGAACGTGCGTGACCAGTATGAAAGAGGCGTGGCTCCAGGCATGACTGTTGAGCCAGAAGTTCCGGCTGAGCTTTTAAAGAAGGCAAGAGCTTATACTGATACAGCACTTATTACGATTTGCCGTTTTTCAGGCGAGGGATGGGATAGAACAAGCAGCTACGACAATGGCGTAGAGTCAGGCGAGCCGATGTGGAAGGAGTCTCAGAAGGTATTTGAACGAGGAGATTTCTATCTGTCTGATGCAGAACAGCGCATGGTAGAGACAGTAAAGGCTGCATTCCCTAAGGTTGTTGTTGTATTAAATGTAGGCGGTGTTGTAGATTCCATGTGGTTTGCAGAGGATCCTAAGATTCAGTCTGTTTTAATGGCATGGCAGGGCGGTATCGAAGGCGGTGCAGCAGCTGCTGAACTTCTTTGCGGTATTGGAAGTCCGTCTGGAAAATTGGCGGATACTTTTGCGAAGACGCTTGAGGATTATCCATCATCCTACAACTTCCATGAGTCACAGGATTACGTAGATTATACAGATGATATTTATGTAGGATATCGTTATTTCGAGACTATTCCAGGCGCAGACAAAAAGGTTGTGTATCCATTTGGATATGGACTTTCCTATACGACATTCAAGTGGGAGCTTGAGCGTGTAGACGAGGCAGAGGATGGCACAATTACAGTTCGCGTAGAGGTAACAAATACTGGAAATCATGAAGGAAAAGAAGTACTTCAGCTGTACGGCAGTGCACCAAAAGGAGCGCTTGATAAACCGTCAAAAATTTTGCTTTCATATGCAAAGACAAAGCTGTTGCAGCCTGGAGAAAATCAGCTTGTAACTTTAGTTGGAAACGTAAATGATCTGGCTTCATATGATGATCTTGGCGTTCTGCATAAATCTGCATATGTGATGGAACAGGGAGAGTACCACTTCTATCTTGGAAATTCAGTTAGAAATACAGAGGAGCTTGGATTTATACATACAGAAGAGTCTACAAGAGTGGCAGAGCAGCTGACAGAGTGCTTAGCACCGACATCACTTCCAAAGCGCATGCGTGCAGATGGAAGCTTTGAAGAACTTCCTGTAAGACCGGCACACGATCCAGACAGCGAAGGACTTCTTACAAAGAAGGAAAAGGAAGCAATCGATGGTGTTGCACCAGATGTACGTTTTTCAAAGGGCGAGCATCTTTGGAACAATAACGAGCGCCGCATGCAGTTTGAGCAAGTTGCAGAAGGCAGCGTAACGCTTGATGAATTTGTGGCACAGTTAAGCGACGAGGAGTTAGCTCATCTTTTAGGCGGTCAGCCAAATACAGGTGTTGCAAATACATTTGGCTTTGGTAATCTGCCAGAGTGTGGTATTCCAAACTTTATGACAGCTGATGGACCGGCAGGACTTCGTATTTTGCCAGAGTGCGGTGTTTGCACAACAGCATGGCCATGTGCAACACTTCTTGCATGCACCTGGAATCCAGAGATTGTCTATGAGGTAGGTGCAGCTGGTGCAAAAGAGGTAAGAGAAAATAATATCGCAGTATGGCTTACACCGGCAATCAATATTCATCGTACACCGATGTGCGGAAGAAACTTTGAGTATTACTCAGAGGATCCGTATCTTGTTGCAAAGCAGGCAGGCGCAATGGTACGCGGTATTCAGTCTCAGCACATTGCTGCAACAGTAAAGCATTTTGCACTGAATAACAAAGAAACGAACCGTAAGGATTCAAACTCAAGAGTATCAGAGCGTGCAGCAAGACAGATTTATTTAAAGACATTTGAGCGTATTGTAAAGGAAGCAAAGCCGTGGTGCATCATGTCTTCCTATAACATTGTAAATGATTATAGAGCTTCCGAAAATCATGATCTGTTAGAGAAGCTTCTGCGCGATGAGTGGGGATTTGAAGGTGTTGTAATGACAGACTGGTGGACATTTGGCGAGCACTGCAAGGAAGTAAATGCCGGAAATGATGTTAAGATGGCAGCTGGAAATCCTGACAACTTGCTGAAAGCACTTGAAAAAGGTCTGTTAAAGAGAGAGACAATGGAGTGCAGCGTAAAGAGACTTCTTGGAGTTCTCTTAAAGATTGATTAAACATGTAAATTTGAGGATGTCTGTGTAATCAGGCATCCTCATTCTCAGAAAAAAGATACAGAGAAGGACTATTTTATGAAGACAACGATGTGGAACGCAGATTTAGGAAATGGAATGTATAAAAATCCAATACTGTATGCAGATTATTCAGATCCTGATGCCTGCCGTGCGGGCGAGGATTACTTTATGATCGCGTCAAGCTTTTGCAATGCACCAGGTTTGCCAGTGCTTCACTCAAAGGATTTGGTAAATTGGAAGGTAGTTAATTATATTCTGCCAAAGGTGCCAGAAGAGCGCTATGATAAGCCAGTGCATGGATGTGGTGTATGGGCACCAGCAATACGTTACCATGACGGAACATTTTTTGCTTGTTTTCCAATGCCAGACGAAGGTATTTACATGAGTACGACAAAGGATCCGTTTGGAACATGGTCAGAGCCAGTCAATATTCGTCCGGGTGCAGGCTGGATTGATCCGTGTCCGTTTTGGGATGAAGATGGCAGAGCATATCTTGTGGCAGGTGTTGCAAAAAGCCGCATCGGATATAAGAGTGTGCTTCATATGATTGAAATGCAGCCAGATGGAATGGGTCTGATAGGAGAAGCAAAAGTTGTCTTTGGAAATTTAAATGAGCAGGAAACAATTGAGGGGCCAAAGCTGTATAAGAGAAATGGATGGTACTACATCTTTGCACCGGCAGGTGGTGTAAAAACAGGATGGCAGACTGTGCTTCGCTCAAGAAATATTTTTGGACCTTATGAATATCGCGTTGTTATGCGTCAAGGAGATACTCCTATAAACGGCCCTCACCAGGGTGCATGGGTAGATACCGTGACAGGTGAAGACTGGTTTTTACATTTTCAGGATGTGTATGCAGCTGGAAGAATTATTCATTTGCAGCCGATGAGCTGGAAAGAGGACTGGCCGATTATTGGTATCGCAAAGGATGGAAATGATTATGGGGAGCCAGTGCTTACTTACCGCAAGCCAAATGTCGGTGAGGCTGCGAAAGAGGCTGAAATCTTTGAGCCAGATGCCTCTGATGATTTTAGTAAAAAAACACTCGGTCTTCAGTGGCAGTGGAATGCAAATCCAAAAGAAGACTGGTATAAACTTACATCAGAAGGTCTTTGCCTGAAAGCGGTGAAGCAAGAGGAAAAAATCAAACATGGTGATTATCCAAATCTTCTTCTTCAGAAGTGGCCAGCACCAGAATTTATCTGTGACACAACACTTTCCCTTTCGGGATTAAAAGCAAACGAAGAAGCTGGTGTGATTTCTATGGGTGTAAAATATGCGCTTCTTTCATTTGCAAGAAACGAGGAAGGCATGGTTGAAGCTTCATTTATCAATGGAGAGCAAAAATATGGAAAGATTCTTGTGGAGAGTACCGAGGAGACAAGTACATCACTTGGAGCACTAGTGTTTGCAGATGACAGTGAAGCTATAATAGTCCGCATGAGTGTACACCGTGTTGGAACACAGAATTTAAGCGAGAAAGAAAAGAATTTCCCACTTGAGGAGGTTGTTTTTGAGTACAGCACAAACGGCACAGATTACAAGAAGGCCGGAAGCTATATGGCAGCTGCGGGACGCTGGGTTGGTGTAAAGAGTGGTGTTTATTGTGCAGCTCATCATAGTGAGGCTGTTGGAAGCTGCCTTGTAAAAAAGACAGTTTATGAAAATGTGTAAAGCCAAGATTAAAAAGACACAAGGAGATCTTCGATGATAAGAACATATAAAAATCCCGTACAGCGCGGCTTTTTTCCAGATCCATCAGTTGTTCGCGTGGGAGATGACTATTACATGGTCAATTCAACCTTTCAGTACTTTCCGGCAATTGCTATAAGCCACTCAAAGGATATGGTGCACTGGGAGTTAATTGGACATGCCATTACAGATCCCGATGAATTAGATTTAAGTGATATACGTGATTCACATGGAATTTGGGCACCTGATATTTCCTACAGCAATGGTCGCTTTATCATAATGGCAACTCTTCGTTTAAATGCAGATGGAAAGCGTGATAATAATGTTATGCGCCGTCAGGTAGTTGTCTCATCAGACAGGCCAGAAGGTCCTTACAGCAAGCCATCATGGCTGGAGGTAGATAGCATTGATCCGTCTCATTTTGTAGATGACGATGGAAAGCACTACATGGTTATCAGTCCTGGAATAAATCTTGTCCCAATCTCTGATGACTGTACGCGAGTGACAGGCGATTTAATTCCTGTCTGGCCGGGAACTGGTGAGCGCTGCCCAGAAGGACCTCATATCTTGCGCCACGGTGATTATTATTATGCAATTCTTGCAGAGGGCGGCACTGGATATGGTCATGGCATAAATGTGGGACGCTCAAAAAATTTATTTGGCCCGTATGAAGCATCGCCATATAATCCTTTAATGAGACAGCTTGATCCAAACGCACCTATTCAGAGAACAGGTCATGGAAAGCTAATCGAGGATGCAAATGGAGACTGGTGGGTTTACTATTTGATGGGACGACCAAACCGCGGCATCGAAGTCGCAAATGGCAAAGCACCAAAGCCGGGAGAGATACGAGTGCCGGGCGCTTATACGACAGTGGGCAGAGAGACTGGACTTGATCCAGTAAGATGGTTAGACGATGGCTGGTTTGTTATTAATGAGGGCAAAGGTCCAAGCAATGAGCAGACTGCGCCAGATCTGCCAGAGGTAGTTTATCCAAAGTGGCAAAGAGATGACTTTGACAGCGACACGCTAGATGTTCACTGGCAGTTCGTTAGAAGACCTGCACCGGGAAATTATTCACTGACAGAACGTCCAGGTCATATGCGAATCTGGACTTTGGATGGACAGCTCTTTGAGATCCGCGCAAAAAATACGCTGCTTCGAAGAGAAGAAGAGCTATCATACACTGCAGTCACAAAGCTTTCATTTGACCCGACAAGAGATGGTGAACAGGCCGGACTTACATGTTATTATAGTACAGCGACATATGCACGTTTCTCACTTTGTTTTGAAGGCAAAAGAAAATTGCAGCTTGTAATAAACAGAAACCACGGCGAAGAGCTGATTGCAGAGGTAAATCAGGTAAAAGATGGACCGATTTGGCTAAAAGTAGAGGTAGATCGTTTGACAAGACGCTTTTTATACAGCTACGACGGAGAAGATTGGAGCGAGGCAGGTGTATTAAATGATTGCATTTACCTGTGCGATGAGGGTGTGCCAGATGATCCAAAGCGCCACACCGGAACACTAGTCGGCATCTACGCCAACAACGGTGGCTGCGGAAGCCGCATTCCGGCAGATTTTGACTTCTTTGAATTTCAGGGAAGAGACATCAATATATAGAAGAAAGAGTAGTAATTTATGGAAAACCGTGATCTGAAAATGGCAGAAAAAATTGCCGCATGCGTAGCAGATAAGGGAGGACGAACATTTCTTGTCGGCGGCTACGTGCGTGATCTTTTAATGGGAAAGCATAGTAAGGATATTGATATTGAAATCCATGGTGTACAGCCAAAAGAGCTAGAGAATATTCTTGATGGGCTTGGCTCTAGAACTGAGATGGGTGCAAGCTTTGGTGTGTATGGTCTTAGAGGATACGATATCGACATTGCCATGCCGCGTCAGGAGGAGGCGACAGGACGAGGACATAAAGATTTTAAAATATATGTAGATCCATTTCTTGGAACATATAAAGCCGCAATGCGCCGCGATTTTACAATCAATGCCATGATGCAAGATGTGCTGACTGGAGAGATCATTGATCACTTCGGCGGTCAGGAGGATCTAAAAAAAGGAGTGCTTCGTCATGTAAACCCTCACACATTTGCAGAAGATCCGCTTCGTGTGCTTAGAGCTGCGCAATTTGCCGCACGCTTTTCATTTTCTATTGCGCCAGAGACTATTGAATTATCTCGAACAATGGATTTGACAACATTAGCCCATGAGCGTGTGATGAGCGAGCTTGAAAAAGCTTTATTAAAGGCTGCACATCCGTCCATTTTCTTTGAACAGATGCACAAAATGAATCAGCTTGACGACTGGTTTTTACATTTAACACAGCTTATTGGAGTAAAGCAGCCTAAAAAGTATCACCCTGAGGGAGATGTGTGGAATCACACTATGCAGGTACTTGACAGTGCAGCCTTACTCCGAAGCAAGGCAGAAAATCCTCTTGGATTTATGCTGACAGCAGTAGTACACGATTTTGGGAAAATTATATCAACAACAGAGGAGAATGGAGAAATTCATTCTTATGGTCATGCAAAAAAGGGCGATCCTCTTGTAAAAGAATTTTTAGAGCGCATTACAAATGAGACAAAGCTGATCCGTTATGTGAGAAATCTTGCATCACTTCATATGAGACCTTACGAGCTTGCCAGAGAGCAAGCCGGGAAAAAGGCAACAAATCAGATGTTTGACAGTGTAACAGTGCCATCTGATCTGATTCTTTTTTCAACGGCCGATCAGATGGGAAAGGGAAAAGGACAAATTATCCCAGAATATGAAGACTTTTTAAAGGAGCGTCTTGACTGGTATCAGTACACGATGGCGCAGCCATGCGTGATGGGAGCTGATTTAATTAAGGCTGGATTAAAGCCGGGACCAAAATTTAGTGAAATTCTTGCATACTCACATGATCTTCATCTTTCAAACGTGCCAAAAGATGAAGCGTTAGCCCAAACGCTTGCATTTGCGCAAAGACTTGCATAAGTGTTAAAAATGACATAATAACTTGTGCAATATGCACAAAATATAAAGGGCATTGTACTGCAAAAAGACAGAAAATAAGAAGAAACTTTACATTCTTACAGAAGTCAGATATACTAACGATAGTGTAAGTTTTATAGCGCGGAAAGGAGGCGTTTGTACTAAAGCTGTCCATTGAGCTAATGTTATTTTTTGAAATCTTAAATCTATATGGCTCATGGGCAAGAGAGCGCCACATTTAGAGACGTGAGTTTGCTTACAGAAAGCAGCTTATGTATTATTTAAAGGGCTTAGAGCCTTTCGCAGCAAATTGCTGCACTTTACAAAGATTCAACAAATGTAAAACAGAAACTAAAAATATTGCGAATGCGTACTATGATACAAAAAGTATCAAGTGGTAAATGTGACACTTGTCTTTTTATTACTGGTGTAGTAAATTCTAGGTGTGAAATTCCTATTGGAGGAGACAGGTATCTGGTACGCGTAGAAAGGTGTGTCAGAATATGGAGAGAGAACCATTAAGTGCTTGTGAAGCTATGATTATGAAAGTAATCTGGGATCAAAAAGGAGATATTTCAGTTCCGGAGCTGATTGATTTGATCCAGGAGCGTTACAAGAGAGATTACAAGAGAACAACAGTAGTAACCTTCCTTACCCGCTTAAACGGAAAGGGTTTCATTAGCTCTCGCCGTGCAGGCAGAATTTCTTACATTCACGCAGAAAAGAGCGAGGAAGAATACAAGGCAAAGCTCTCAGCGCGCGAGGTTAATTTCTGGTTCGACGGCAAGCCGGCCGAGTTCATCGCAGCACTTTCAAACAACCAGTCTCTTTCTAAAGAAGATATCAAACAGATAAGAGGCTTGTTGGATGAAATGGATCAATGATGTAGTATTTGCAATTTTGGCAGCACATGTCTGGGGCAGCCTAATGCTATTTGTTTGGCTGCAGGCAGTAAAACAACTTGAGGACAAAGGATATACGCGGCTATTATTTTATCTGCTGCGCGCCGTAATTGTGGCATATCTTTTGCCTCTGGGACTAGGAGCAGTATTGATAATCAATGAGGCAATGGCAGTCTTTAATGGAACCTTGTTTCGGATTACGCCAGTTATTTCAATGATTGGTTTATTGCTATTTGTGATTTGGATTTTAGGCTTTTTCGCAAACTTTGAATCGCTGCAGGAAAAATGGGATATGACGAGGCACTGCTTTAGCGATGCGCTTCCGGCATCAAGAGAGCGGCAGCTGCGCTTTCAGGAAATCTGCAGACAGACAAAAATGCGTTCTGGACGTGTTATGTTATGTGAGAAGGCAGGGATTCGTTGCGGCGGAATCACCGTTGGCGTTATCCATCCAAGGATTGTGTTGCCAGAAGGCAAAACGGATGAATTCGTGGAGCGTGTTACAATGATTCACGAGCTAGTCCACTACACACGCAAAGATATTTGGTTTTTGACGGCAGCAAAGGTCGTTGAAGCTATCCACTGGTTCAATCCATGGACAAGAGGTCTGGCAGCACAGATGAGTCAATGGAATGAATATGCCTGTGACTGGGAGGTCTGCAATAAATACCTGGGAAATATTAAAGCATATTTAGAGGTATTGTATCGTGTCTCTATGCAGGGACAGGACGATAAGACAGACATGTATTCTTCAATAGGAACGCAGCCTATGAAGTTAATCGGGAGGATGGAAAAAATGATCAATATGAAAAATGCAATGAAAAAACCAAAAATCTTTGGCGTACTCGCAGCAGTCGCTGTTTCCTTTACCTCAGCAGGATCAGCACTCGCTTCAACTGGTATCTTAGCAGGCGGATATCATGCGCTGTATGAATTGACAGATGTGGAAGAAGACGAAGCTGGCATTCAGGTACTTGGAGATATAAATGTAACTGCAGATAATACAGTTCCTCAGGATAACAGCAATATCAATCCAGAAGATTATGTAAATACAGGGATTGAATTTATTGATGTACTTCCAATTAATGGGTATACCTCTGAGAAGGATCAAAGTGATATTGAGTTAGCAGCATCTGCTAATTTTAGCTGGAATCTTCCAACTGATTATATTAAAAGCACAAAGGACTTTTGGGCAACTAGTTCACATCATATTACAGTTGGAGGAACGATTACACCAACTGGAAAAATTCTTCGTGTCGGTATAATAGAGCCAGATGGAATCCGCAGATGTATTTATGCGACGGGAAACTTTTCCTATAATTTCCCACTCGATAAGACAGGCTTTTACTGTGTCTACGCCATCAACGACAACAGTGAGGTAGTAAATCTGTCCGGAACATATTCGACATATTAACTTAACTTTCGCAGAGTCAAAAGAGCATACAAGCAGGGGGAGCGCAGCAAAGAGGGCAAAGTTTAGACATAAGGCAACGTGACAGCAAAAAAGCTGCGGGATAGAATATAATAAAGCAAAACAGCCATCTGGTATCAAAAAGGTATCGGGCGGCTGTTTTTTTGAACTCAGAATAAGAGAACTGACTGCGTCTGTGAAATATTTTTTCATCAAGGATTCTCCTAAAAAAGCCGAATAAATACATGTACAGAGCTGCCCGTAAATGATAAGATGATACTGTTCGCGGACTCGTGAACTATAAAAAAATAAAAGAGAGGGATGAAAAATGGGCAAGCTACAAAAAGATGAAGCATTTTATAAAAAGCTCTGGAGCCTGATGGTTCCGATTGTGCTTCAAAATCTCATGTTAGCGATGGTGGCAGTAGCCGATGCATTTATGCTTGGCGGCATGGATCAAAATTACATGTCAGCTGTGTCACTTGCAACGCAGATTCAATTTATTCAGAACATGTTTTTAGCAGCAGCGACAGCTAGTCTTGGTATTTTAGGTGCGCAGTATTGGGGAAAGGGAGACAAAAAGACATTAGATGAGATCTTTTGCATGGCACTTCGCCTTTGCGGACTCGTATCAGCTATATTCTTTGTTGGCTGTGCTTTCTTCGGACGCTATCTGATGCTTCTTTTTACAAATGAAGAGGTATTGATCAATTATGGTATAAGCTACTTAAAAATTGCAGGATTTTCATATTTGCTTACAGGTATTTCTCAGTGTTATCTTGTTATAATGAAGACAAGCGAGCACGCAAAGACAACGGCAGTCATAAGTTCAATGACAGTCTGTGTCAATATTATTTTAAATGCCATTTTTATTTTTGGAGGCTTTGGCATTGCACCGATGGGTGTGCGCGGAGCAGCTCTTGCGACACTTATCGCGCGAATTATTGAGCTTTGCTGTTCTGTACTTATTTCATATAAGCCAAATTATATCCATCCGTCCATGCGTGATTTATTAAGAAGAAACAAACAGATTTCAAAAGATTTTTGGAAGTGCGGACTTCCACTTTTAGGAGCATGTCTGTTCTGGGGAATTGGATTTACATCTTATTCATCATTTATGGGTCATCTTGGAACTGATGCAGCGGCAGCCAATTCAGTAGCAGCGGTTGTAAGAGATATCATATGCTGCTTTAGCGCAGGTATTTCTAGTGCAGCTGGAATTATGATTGGCAATGAGCTCGGCGCAGGAAACTTAGAGAAAGGAAAGCGATACGGCATACGTCTGTTAAAAATATCATTTGCATGCGGTATTTTTGCTTCTCTTTTAATGTGCATATCTGCACCAATTATTTTGCACTTTGTAAAGCTTACACCGCAGGCACAGGAATATTTGAAGGGCATGTTTGCCGTTATTGCATTTTATATGATTGGACGCGCAGTCAATGATGTCACAATAAATGGTATTTTCGGCGCCG
>ERZ827488.1740-NODE-1740-length-24372-cov-2.822593_pt1 | contig 24372 bp, 15 predicted proteins | sample MGYA00519771_ERZ827488 | MGnify/ENA primary metagenome ERZ827488 (study PRJEB31778, sample SAMEA3449323) | human gut metagenome | biome: human gut; feature: human-associated habitat; material: faeces | place: United Kingdom | collected 2010/2012 ... | reverse complement strand
ATTCAAAAGATCCTGCCGAAGGTAAAATATACGCAACAGGTGACGGAACTCACAATTATGACATTCCTCCCGAAGTCGGTACATACTACTTTGCAACAGAAACAAACCGCGACGGTCTGTTTTATTATGACGGATATTGGGGTGATAAGCCATGGGGTTGCGGTCATTGGGACAACAAATATGAAATAGATACACGTGAAAGAAATATGGGTAGCTCTCACTACGGAAAACTTGAATATTACCATACAAGTATGTGGGATAAAGGCGGAGTATGGACACATTCCAAAACTGTACCGTCGGTATATTATCAATATGACTCCCGATATGGAATCAACATCAAGCGCCTTTGGCGGGCAACTTGCAAGATTTAAAATTGCAAATAATGACAGTATTGTTGTCAACAAATCAAAAAGCGGAAAATTCGGCAGAACTCTTGATGCAATGCCCACAACTCTCTTGAATAACAACCAACCTTTAAACGGAAATATAAGCATGGAAATACATTCGGCTGATGAAGACAAATCAAAGACTCCAAAAAGTTATGTACGCTTTTACGGTGTTGCGGCTATGTATAAAAAGGTTAATGTAGAACTTAACCAACCCCCAGCACAAGAATACTGTATCGGTAATGAAAAGATAAATGCCTTACCTATGCAGGTTGAACTTAACAGCGGTGCTCAAATCGCCGGAAGTAAAACACGTGATTTCTGGACCAATCCGAATGAGGATGACTGCAATATTGTATTTACAATAAATGATACAGACATTAACGGTCACAAAGGTAAATACGGATATATTTCAGGCTATAAAATCATCATAGATCCGGGTACAAATGATGATAAAATAACTGTAAATTATCCCGAAGAATTCATTTCATACCTTAACTCAAAAAAAGGAACAAAACTTTCTGACGAAGTAAATTTCACATCGGATAACATAAATAATGAGCTGAAGAAAACAGAAAAGCAAAATCTTTATTACATTCCATATGATAAATATTTCATATCATGGATTGAATCAGTTCAAAAAAATGTTGCACACGACACATACGGTTATCATCAAAATCTGAAGATAACACCTAAAGTATCATATGCCGATGTTACAGTCGAAGTATTACCGTCAGCCGGTGAAGGAAACGGCGGCTTTATATCAAGCGAGCTTGCCGCAGGTAAAACAGTTACTCACCATGCAGGTGATACACTTGATTTAAGCGCAACAACTCAGGATGACGGATATCATGTTGTAGGTTATCAAGTTTCAACAAACAACACAAGTTTCAACACAATAACAGATACAACAAAATTATTCCTTGAGCCTAATACGAGTTACAGAATACGTCCTCTTATAGCGAAAAATTCAAACAAAATCGAAATTAAATTTGAAAACGGTGCTGAAAAGTATTTAACGGTACAGGGTCTTATCAATGAAAATGATCTTAATTCAAGTTCCGATGAACAACTTAAAAAGGAACTAAGCGGCAAATATGTTATTAACGCAAATCCGTCAGAATCAAATCTTTCAGACAAAATAACACCGATTACAGGTAAGATATATACATTAAATTTTGCCTCCATTGAAGATAAAGAATACATATACCGTCCCGTTATCAAGCAAGGCAACGACACGTTTACAACCAATTCTTATCACACCGTTGCGCAAGCACAAACAACAGACAATGTTGTAACAGTAAATTACAAAAAAGTTAAGAAGAGCGATTTAAAATCATTTAATATATCAGGTACTGTTGTTTCTAAAAATGCGTCTATCCGCGATAACGGCTTAGAACCGGAATCTCTTCCGCTTGTAGGATATTCCGTATCAGCCGGAAAAGGTTCACAGTCGCTAAACTCCGCAAACTCAAGCTATATGCCTGACAGTGCGACCGGTACAACTTCCGATACCGGTACTTATATATTGACAAACGTATTGGGTGACACAAACGACCTTATTACAATGTACATCTCAAACGGTGTTACGACAGGCTATGTAGCCAAAGTAAAGCTCACAGATGCACTTGGTCAAGCAGACGGCGCTTATACCGTAAATGCAGGTAACACAAATATCACCTATCCTTACGGTGCTCCTAAGGTTGCGTCAATTATGTACACATATGACAAGAACACAGCCGACTTAAACCAAAATCAAATAAGAATACTCGACGACAATCTTACAGTTACAGCCGTTATAGACAGCTATGGAAGAAGTGTCAGTGAGGCAGTATTCACCGTTCGTACATCAACCGGTCAGACAACCGAATACAAAGGTTATCCTCGTGAGGATGGCAGCAGTATTATAGAATGTACAATTCCTAAGATGACAGAAAATCTACATTCCGGTGACAGTCTCTCTGTACGCCTTGTAGATTCAGAAAAATTATCATCAGGTGATACTGAAATTGAAATTGTGTATCCCGATGTTGCAACAGGTCTTTCATTCTATACGGAATTTGCACTTACAACACCTCAAACTTTCGATGCGGATAACAGCGGTACAATCGATATTCCGTTAGTCGGCTCAGCAATAGGCAAATGCCAATCCGGATTGATTACATTCGGCAAAACAAACTGGCCTGACAACACCGGTTATACTATTCAGGCAAATATTGACACAATACTCAATAGTATGGGTAAGAAAACCGTTTACGAGAAAAAAGCGTCTTATGACAAATTCCGCGGTGCAGTTCAAGAAAATCAAAATCACAGAAGTAATGCTATGAAAATAATGGCTGCGACATTCAACGGTGTTGCTCCGTCTCGTGACGATTATAAAACCGATGCCGAATATCAAGAAGCTTATGCAGATTATACCGATTTACTTAAAGATACAAAAGCTCCTTTTGCCGGTTTTAATAATCAAAGATACAGTGTCGAAGTAGCTGTTATTTTAGCTTTTGACTTTGTTAAAACACCGGACAACGACTATATGTTCGCTTGCGGTTCGGTTTCTATCGGCGGAGCATATACATTCAATAAGACTATGTACACTACAATTTACGGTGTACCTGTATTTTTAAATATCATTGCCGGTATTCAGGTAGATTTACTGACAAGCTATGCTACAGATAATGGTAAAAATGCAATATCCGCAGATGAGTTTAACAACTATCAAGGCAATATAGCAAACAGATTAAGCAGCACCGATGTAACACTAAGCGTTGTCCTTTCAGGAAAATTACAAGTAGGTGTAGGTTTTTGCGATGTACTTTCAGCAAGAGGTTATGTTGCTACAACATTCCAATTTAATTTAAGTTTTGCAAACGGTCAGCCCGGTACACTGATAACGGCAGCCGGAGGTGTGGGATTTGACTTATTGTTGTTCTCCGTTAATGTTGATATAGCCAAATATACACAAGGTTGGGGCACTCTCGAAAATGCCGCAGAAGGTGATTTCTTCAATGGACTTATAACCACAAACGACGATGATATTAAATTAACTCCATACAGTAACGGCACATCTGATTTATCTACTTTCGGAAAAAATGATGATATTCAGCTTACCGCAACAGAAGAAGTTGTAAGCTGTACACAATTAATAAATAATGCCGCAGACAGAACGAGACCTCATATTATCCCTCTTGATGACGGTAAGAAGATGCTTACATTTATAGACGATTCGAGAGATCATGCCGAATACAACGGAGCAACTCTGTATTATTCGATATTTGACGGTACTTATTGGTCTATTCCTAAAGCAGTAGCAGACGACGGTACACCTGATTCAATACACACACTTAAAAAGATAGGTGACAAAGTTATTATCGCATGGACCGATGTTATAAATGCATTTGGAGGTGAGGAAACTTCGAGAGAAAAGCTTTCATCAATCGGTATTTCTTGTGCAATATACGATACACAAACCAACACAATGGGTGAAGAAATCAGTATTGTACACGACAGATACCTTACTTTAAATCCACAAATTGATGTTGACGGAGATATGCTTTATATAAGCTATGTCAAGCTTGATGTGTCAAAATTAGGTAACAGTAACAGTGACCTATTACAGCTTGAAAAATCATTCTCTAATATAGCCTATGTAAAATACGATATGAACACAGGAAAATCTTATGATGAAACCATAATTCCGATACCTCATAAAACAATCAGCTCTCCTATTGCATTGGATTATAATTCAGCAACAATAAATATAAATAACGAAAGTTATTTAATTTCAAGTTACACTATTGATGAAGACGAAGATTTACAAACAGGTGACGACAGAGAGCTTTATCTGCAAATTCAAAACCTAACAACCGGGCAAGCATATTTCCCGATACAAATTACAAATGACAGTATATCTAATTCATTACCTAAACTTACCAACATTAACGGTGAATTATACCTGACATGGTTGGATAACGGATATATGTTTAAAATTATGAATCTTTCAGATATGTTATCTTCAATGTTTAACGCAGATTCAAACGGAGATATGACAGACTTGATTAATGCCGATACGGTAAACAGTGCATACAAAAACGGCGAAATGACCGATGATAACAAAAATGCCGATTGGTATAAAAAGACTGCAGCTGAACTCGGTATGTCAGACGACGTATATGAAAACAGCATTTACGAAGCCTTGTACAACGGTACATTTAATGTCACAAGTGCAAACTTCCAAGGTAATGACGACCTTTGCACAAGTATAGGAAACTATATTGTAACATCCAACGGTGAAGATATTTATATTTATTACACAGAATTAAGTCAAGACAGTACAAAGAACGGTACTGAAATATACGGTGTACGTTATCAGCGCGGCACAGATAACGGTTATTGGAAGTTCGGCAATTCGGTACAAATTACCGATTTCGGTATGGTTATTGACGAACTTGACCTATATATGACTGATGATAATAAAATATCAGCTGTTTCAAACTACTACAAGCAATGGATTGATGAAAGCGATGCCGATTCACCTATGAAATACAGTGCAAACACCCTTGTAACCATTGACTTTGAACCTGTAAGTTCTCTTGAAATTAAAGACAGCAATATTATTCTTCCGTCAAAGATTTATCCGAATTATTCGGAAGATATAACATTCACTATTGCGAACACAGGTTTGCTTGACGCAAAGGGTTATGATTTAAAAGTAACGGATAAAAAAGGAAATACTCTTTACGAGGACAGTTCTGACAACATAATCGAATCCGGTAATTCGATAAATGTCAGTGTACCATGGACAGTCCCGAGCAATTTGGAAAATGCAGAAGTTACAGTTACGGTAACTGAACGCGGAATTGAAAATGCAAAGCCTGTATCTGCCACCAAAGCCATTCCGTATGATACAAGACTTGATGTATCAAGCTTTGAAATCAAGCACGATGATAACGGTTATTATGCGTCTGCAACGGTTACAAACAATGGTTCTAAACCGTCTGACGAAATAAACGTAACGCTAAATAATACTGCTGACAAAACTTTCGGCACTACTTCCCTACCTCAACTTGCAAGCGGTGAAAGTAAAGATATTACAGTTCCGCTTGAGATAGATAAAGCCGATTTCAACGATTTAGGATATATAGACTTTAAACTTTCAGCAGTAAGCGGCGAAAACACATCCACCGCATATACTATGTTTATCTCTAATAAACCACTTATTGCAGAAATCAACGATGGTGCCGAAAACGTTTCATTAAACGGAAAAAATGATACAACAACACTTCAAACAAAAGCTTTCCCTTGGAATGATTATGCGGGTGAAGTCAAGTATTATTCAACAGATAACAGCATAGCTGTTGTTACCGATGACGGTGAAGTTATTCCGCTAAGCAATGGTAATGCAAAGATATACGCATACTATCCAAAATGCAGAATTGATGACAGTATTGATGTTCAAGTAACAGGTATAGAATCAGATGAACCTACTCCTACACCAATTCCTACTTCAAAACCAAGCAGCAGTGGCGGCGGAAGTTCTGCAAAATACGGTATTTCTTCTGCAAACAAGACATACGACAACGGAAGTATGAATATATCAAAGAAAAGTGCCGCATTGGGTGAAAACGTAACGGTTAATACAAAACCGAATGACGGTTATGAGGTTGATACTGTAACAGTTACTGATTCAAAGGGAAATGTAATTGAAGTTACAAAGACAGCCGACAACGAATTTTCATTCGTAATGCCAGGAATCCAAGTAAGCGTTGACGTAACATTCAAAGAAATAAACGACTCTCCGCAAAAAACGCCTACACCGTTCAGCAAAGACGATTGGTGGTTTGATGATGTTGCAGAAAATGAATGGTATTATGCCCCGATAAAATCCGCATATGACAACGGATTAATGAGTGGTGTAAGCGATACGGAATTTGCTCCTGATACAGATATTACGAGAGGAATGTTTATAACTGTTCTTCACAGAATTGACGGCGAAACAAAATCTGATGTTGATTATAACTTCACTGATGTAAATGAAAATGATTATTTCTCAAATGCTGTCGCTTGGGGCAGTGAGAATAATATTATTTCAGGTTACAGCGACACGGAATTTGCCCCAAATGATAATATAACTCGTGAGCAGATGGTATCGATTTTAAAGAGATTTGCAGAATATAAACAAATCGACACTTCTATAATTGATACACTCGACAGTTATTCAGATACGGAAGACATTTCCGATTATGCTGTTTCTGCTTTCCAATGGGCTTGCGGAAATGAAATTATAAGTGGTTTCACGGATAATACCCTTCGCCCTAAAGCGAATACCACTCGTGCCCAAGCCGCAGCTGTATTTAATAAAATATACAGTATAAAATAATATCACTATAAAAATGAACCGACCACCAAATCTAACAATTTGGTGGTCGGTTTTTGAATTTTCCGAGTCGGGGGTGCAGACATATTCTTGAACTGTTTTATGTCGATAATCTGGGACTGTGTCTGCACTCTACCGGACTCATACGGCTATCTTAAGACAGTCCGACTTTCTCTTTATTTAATTGAATTCTTTGATTATCAATCATTTCAAATAATTTTTCAATCCGACTTTTTTCTTTCCACCTCCGAGTCATTGCTGAATCATGGCAATTTATATAGTATATCACATCGTAAAAATTGTTTGAAACAAGTTTTTATTTATGATAACCGTCAATGCACTTTTTATGAGCATTTAACGGTTCACCGCGTCTTGATCTGTAATTTTCATGATGAAGTTCTTTTACTTCATCACCTTTCAAATATACAATCCATCTGCCAAACGGTGTTTTTATAAATACTGCGTCATTCGTAACGCTGTATTCTAAATTAAACATATCGCATATTCTATTCATATTTTCAATAGTAAGCGGTAAATCTCTAATATCTTTTATACTTTCTCTTTATTTTCATATTTGTTTTCCAATGAAACCTATTCCAATCATTTTCACAATCGCATACCTTACACACTTTATTTCCTTGAAAAATCACGTCCTTACTCGATTTAATCAAAGCACTGTCGGCATATCGACAATTTCCGTTATGTACCTTATGAGTTCTTGGATTTAAGTAACACGTTTCTTGTTCTGTTAATTTTCGATATTCACCATAACACTTACAAAACAATAAGTATAAGTAGTTTACATCGTGTTTTGAATAATGCAAATAATTCTTTTGATATTTAATTCCCGCTTGTTTTAACGACTTTTCAAAACCAATAACTTTTTTGCCGTCACCGGCAATTTGCATAAGAAGTTGTTGCAGTATAATCACTCTGTGTCTTGGCATTGATATTCCGTATTTATCCGTTCTTCTCTTTAATAATTCATAAGTCTCGTTTGTCCACACAACAATATACTTATAGTTTGGAAAAGATATGCTCATATTTTTTAATACTGTTTCCTCACTTTTTGACTTCATAATAGCGTCAAGCGGGTAATGAGATACAGTAAAAGTGTTCGGATTAAAACATTCACTACAACTTAATCTAATTGATTTAGAAAATGTTCTTTTTATATTCAAATTTGCGTCTGCTGCAACTATTCCTATTTGAACAGGTTCTCTTTCCTCTATATCTGTTGTTTTAGGTGCTTGATTCCACTCAATATCCAAAAACAGATATTCAAATTTTACATTCGCCATAATCATCAACTCTTATCAAAATCGTAATTATCGTTTCCATTACTCCTCATAATGATTATATCCGCCCAAGAAACTTTTTTCGCTGTGGCGTTTTTTATGACCATTATTGTCGTATGTATTAACACCTCCAAATAGACCTGGACTGCTGTATCCGGTTTTATGTCCGTTGTTGTCATAGTGATTCATACCGCCAAAAAATCCGGGACTGCTATGCCCTACCTTATGTCCGTTTGCATCATAATTATTCATTCCCCCAAAAAATCCCGGTCGGCTTTCTCCTACCTTTTTTCCACTTGCGTCATAATGGTTTATTGTACCGAAAAATCCCGGTCTGCTGTAGCCATCTTTTTTCATAATTAATCACTCCTTTTATTATTCACATGGTTTCTGTGTTTTCTGTAATTAGCTTAAATGACAAAGTGAAATAAGGGTAAATATATACTATCTTCTTCACAAAGCCAAATAAGAGTAAAATAACGGCTTTACAGAGTGTATATCTTTCCGAAAAGCCGGATTTTAATATATTTCACTGCCGTTTTTGCATAGCAAAACAGACAGATTGAAATCGCGTTTTGTCAAAGTGAACGCAACCTGCCTTGGTAAAAAATATGTTACGGTCACTATCTGCTATTGTTTTACGTTATCTTTTCAACAGATCCGATGTTAAGCGGATCTCATCTGCCGGTATAAGGTGCAACCCCATTAATTCCATTAACCGAAGTATGCTTTTGTCGGCAGTTGCTTCATAGGGCGATTTGTTGCCTAACGATTCCCGGCGAATACTGTTTATGTTATTCATCAATACGATAATATCCTCTTGCGTATATGGATTTAATGTTTTGCCTTTCGGCAGCACATAGCGAATAAATTCATGATTTTTCTCAATTTGTGGCTTTTGCCAAGACGCCTGAGGATCGCAGTAAAAAACTTTGGTTCTCTTTTTACCGTCATCGGTGGTCTCTAGTTCTCTTGTATGCTTGAATTTACTTCCATTATCAGTAAGAATAACCGGAAATATCTTATGGAATTCTTCAAGTCCTAAAAGCCCTGTCAGCATATCAAACTGCTCTACCACCGTATCTGCCTTGCCATCACGCATCAGAAACATCAACATCATATTGGTATTGCAGAAATGAAGAGTTAAAAGACGCTTTCCTTGTTCCCGGCAACCCTTGACCGTATCCATTTGGATAACAGGCATATCAGGATTCTTTTCCATATATTTCAGATAATCATCATAGCCTCTGTTTTTACGAAATTCCTGATTCAAAAAGCCTTCGGATATTTCTTTTTTCTTTCGTCTCGGTTTGTAGGCAACCTTTCGTCTAAGGTCAATGTTTCCCACGCTTAAAACACCTTGATCAATGTAACGATAAAGAGTTCTCTGTGAAATACCAAGTTCTTCACCATGCTCTGACCATATATGTGTCAGTGGTTGTCCTTTCAAAATCAGCGGTGAAACCAATTTATCAAGTTTTTCGAGTTCTTTACCTCTTGTTTGTATTTTGCTTCTGGAATCTGAATATCTACGTTTTGCCATTGCATCGGCTTGCTGTGCGATATAGTATGCCCGATCTGCTTTGCACTTTCTTCGGCGAACACAGGTATTACAAACATACGGCGGTTTTAAGAGAATTGAGCATGGGGTATTGTTGTATCTTGAACAAAGATCTCTGCAATCGTATTCACGACAAGCTACACAACGTTTGGAACATTCCTTTACCCCACACAAACTTTTTGTTTTACATTCTCCTGCAAAACAGCAGTCTTTTCCGCACGGATGCTCTCCCAAAGCAAACGTCCTGTTGAGTCGGATTTCTCTCGAAACACTTCCCGGCGTTTTTCCGATTTTCTTTGCAATTTGACTTAGTTTTAACTTTTGGTAAATTCCACATTCAATAACTATCCTTTCAGCTAATGTTAAACGATTCATATTTTCCTGCTTTCCGCAGACAGTAACCGTTCATATTGTATCATATCTGTCGCAAAACTTGACCAAACGCTGATGAAAATGCTCTTTTTTTCACCAAAGGCAATGAAAACTCAAAAATATCTATATATACCACACTATTTTGTCAAGGTGAGCTTAGGGTATTTTTCGATTTTTACCCCAAAAACCCAAACTTCACTTTGACAATTTAGCCTTTCTGTAATTAGATTATAATATATACATAGTCCAATAATACGGACTTTTCTCTATTCACAATCAATAAGTTATTGTACAGTCTTGAAAAAGCAGTAATTTTAAGATATAATTTAGACTGAACAAATTTGCAAAAAGGAGCGTAGAATTATGAATAAATGCAAAACGTACATAGCAATAGACTTAAAATCATTCTACGCGTCCGTTGAATGCAGAGAAAGAAGCCGTGACCCGCTAACCACAAATCTTGTTGTAGCCGATCCGAGTCGGACAGAGAAAACAATCTGTCTTGCCGTATCTCCGTCGCTCAAAAAATACGGATTATCGGGACGAGCAAGATTATTTGAAGTTATACAAAAAGTTAATGCCGCAAATAATATACGAAAACTTAAAGCACCGAACCACGTTTTTAGCGGTTCTTCTGATGACAGTACTGAACTTCAGAAAAATCCGTCACTCAAGATAGATTACATAATTGCTCCACCGCGTATGGCACGCTATATGGAATACAGTACAAAGATTTATAATATCTATCTTAAATACATCGCACCCGAAGATATTCACATTTATTCGATTGATGAGGTATTTATTGATGTAACCCATTATCTTTCGACATACAATATGACTGCTCGTGAACTTGCAATGACAATGATACAAGATATTTTAGATACAACAGGAATAACCGCAACAGCCGGAATCGGAACAAATATGTATCTTTGCAAAATAGCAATGGATATAGTTGCAAAACACATTGAACCCGATAAAAACGGTGTACGAATTGCCGAACTTGACGAAATGTCATACCGCAGATTATTATGGAATCACAAACCTCTTACCGATTTTTGGCGTGTCGGTCGTGGTTATTCAAAGAAATTAGAAAAAATCGGACTGTACACTATGGGTGACATAGCCAGATGTTCTATCGGTAAATCGACTGATTACTATAATGAAGAACTGTTATACAAGCTTTTCGGTATAAACGCCGAACTGCTTATCGACCATGCCTGGGGTTACGAACCTTGCACAATGGAAGATGTCAAAGCATACAAACCCGAAACAAACAGCATATCCTCAGGACAAGTATTACATTGTCCATATGAATTTGACAAAGCAAGATTAGTTGAAAAAGAAATGATTGACCTTATGGCACTTGACTTGGTGGATAAAGGACTTGTGACAAATCAAATCGTGCTTACAATCGGCTATGACATTGAAAATATGACAGATAAAAACAGAAGTCAGAGTTATAAAGGCACAGTTACAACGAACTATTACGGTAAAAAAGTTCCGAAGCCTGCTCACGGAACAACAAATCTTCCAAAGCAGACATCGTCTACTACACTTATCACAAATGCAGTTATGGAATTGTACGATAAAATTGTAAACAAGAAATTGCTTATCAGAAGAATTAATATTGTGGCTAACAAGCTTGTCGATGAACACAGTGTAAAAAACGCAAACAAATATGAACAGCTTGACCTTTTTACCGATTATGAGATTTTAAAGAAACAACGCGAAAAAGAAAATGACGAATCAGAGCGAGAAAAACGTCTGCGGAATACAATACTTGATATAAAAAAGAAATTCGGCAAAAATGCCATTCTTAAAGGAATGAATCTTCAAGAAGGTGCAACTGCCAAAGATCGCAACAATCAAATAGGCGGTCACAAGGCATAATTTTTAAGGAGAATTACCATATGGAAAACATCAGTCATAAATATGATGACATAATCAATCTGCCCCACCATGTTTCAAAAAAGCACCCACAAATGTCGCTTCATGACCGTGCGGCACAATTTTCACCGTTTGCAGCTCTTACGGGACACAAAGCGGCAATTAATGAAACCGCCCGTTTGACTGATGAAAAGCAGATATTAAGCGAAGATGTCATTGCCAAACTCAATGAACAGTTAAATTTAATTAAAGAGAATATCGGTACAAATCCAATCGTGACAATAACATACTTCGTTCCCGACGATAAAAAATCAGGCGGTGCATACATATCCTATACCGGTGTTGTAAAGAAAATAGACGAATACAATCGCACTGTTGTTTTGACTGATAAAACAGTTATTCCAATCGAGCAAATAAGCGAAATGCAAAGCGATATTTTCAGCGAAATATATTAATGATTTTGCAATTTATGCGATGAAGAGTAAATCGGCAGTGATACAAAAATTAACAATGCCGTTGTTGACAAGTTGATAGGATATGCCGACATAATATCATTGAAATTTCTGTGCATAAAAAATACCGTGTATATCCATAAAATTCTTACACCACACACCTATAACGCTAAAGTACAGACATAGCCTCGGATTATCAGCATAAAATAGTCCAAGAATATGTCCGCACCCCCGACTCAAATCTTGAATTTTCACAATGGACACAGCTTTTTGAAAACGAAATGCTGCTTGCTGCACTCATAGACAGAGTCACCTTCAGATCCTTCGTTCTGAACATGAACTGTAGCTCATCTTACCGTATCGACTCGACTGTGAATCACGATTAGTGGCTCAAAATTTTTTTATCACAACTGGCTCACTTTTTTATTAGCGAGGTGGCTAAGTTTTTTATTGACAAAGGCAAAAAAGCTGTTGATTGCTGATAATGCAGCATTAATTGTAGCTGTTTTATACATATTCATCAGTGCACTTTTGTACTCGAGTACCGTATTTTTATTTATCTTGCTTTTACCTATAAATTCTATAAATCTTTTAACATTTCTTCTATATCCTTCGATTGTAGAATTTGATTTTTCCTCATCTATCAAATACTGCGTAAAAGCTCCTATTTTACCTTTTAATTCTTCTCCATCTATAATTTTGCTGTTATTCATTTAACTCACATCTCCAATCATACATTTTATTTTACAACTTTTCTTATCAAAATATCAGTATATGTTTTATTATTTTACATTTCTTTAAAAAATACACTTAACTCAGTGGCATTTTCTTGGTTTGAAGATGTGTCGCAAACAAAAAACAAGTCTTGCAAAAGACTTGTTTTTACTATCAAATGCTCTTTAATAATTCAATTTAATCAACTACTAACGCTTTAGCCAACGCCTCAAGCTGTGCTCTGCTCATCAATCGCCGATTTAACATGTACCTCTTCCTGAATAAATGTGAGATTTTTCGATGATGAGAGCTATGCCATACCGTTCTATACAGCATACTGACCTTCAAACAATTCAATATCATAGTCATTTACTCCCACATATTTTATATCTTTTGTTATTTCCATCTTAATATACTCAATCCTTTTTTTATTGATTTATAATCGCATTTATTGTAGGCGCATTTTTTTCATCCCAAAGCATTATCTTTGATGATTCACCGTCTTTAAGTGTCAAAGGTGCAAATATGAATACGCTGTTTCCACCTACCATGTTAGGTTTCATTTCCTCCAATGTTCCAAGTAGTTTATTGTCCTTGTATATTGCACGATAAAGTTTTAATTCAGGCATTGTAACATTTTCTTTTGCCATGACTGTAACTGTTGTATTGCCTTGTTCATCAATAAGTTTTGTGACATCTACCTTATTTTTGAACGCGTCCAAAACCTCAAGGTTTTCTACAATACTTTCTTTACGCCACTTAGCATAGAAAACTTTATCTCCTATTGCTCTATCCGAAATTTCAGTGAGAGCTGTACCTGTAAATTCAGCATTATCATACCAACCTTCAAACTTATAGCCATTCTTTGTCGGCACCGGTAATGTTGCGGTTGTTCCATATATGTAACTTGAAATAGGTGTTTCTACAAATACTCCACCATCTGTATTAAATGTAATGGTATATTGCTCTGCTACCCATTTTGCATAGTATGTTTTATCTCCTGTTGCCGCCGCAGAAATTTCAGTAACCGTAACACCTGTAAATTCAGCGTTATCATACCAACCTTCAAATTTATATCCGTTCTTCGTCGGCACTGGTAATGTTACAGCAGTTCCATATGTGTAGTCTGTTACATTTTCTCCGATAGTACCGTCATTCACATTCAGTGTTACTTGATATACTCTTGAAGTCGAAGTATATGTCGCTTTATATGTTGCCGGACCTGTTACACTTGTCAATTCCGGAACCCATTTATCAAACACATATGTGTACCTGTCGTCTTGTTCCTTTGTCGGATTTGCTCCTGCATACACTGGCATTGTATCCTTTTCCACGTCTCCACTTTGCAATACTGTTCCGTCTGCATTTTCAAATGTAACCATATACTTATCCGGCTCATTTTTAGTCCATTTCGCATAGAATATCATGCTATTGCCTGTTTCAGGAACTTCTTTTATAGTAATTTCTGTTATTGGCGTTCCTGTAAATTCAGCATTATCATACCAACCATTAAAATGATAATCTGCCTTTGTTATATCTTCACTAGTTGGGAGCTTGACAGTAGTTCCATATTCATAACTTGTTATATTTTTATCATCTGCAATGGTTCCACCTTGTGTATTCAATGTCACTTTGTATGTATCCGCTATCCACTTTGCATAATATGTCTTAGCACCGATTTCATTAGGTAGTATTGTTTTCACTGATTCACCGCTAAAATCAGATTTTTCATACCAACCGCCAAATTTGTAGTGAGCTTTTGTTGGTGTTGGTAGTGTAGCACCAACTCCATATGTGTAGCTAGTCACATTTTCTCCATCTGCAATAATTCCATCATTAAGCTCATAACTGATTGCATATCTTTCAGCTATCCATTTCGCATAATATACCTTATCACCTTCTGAATCAGCCGTAATCATTGTAACTTTATTGCCGGCAAAATCTTTATTTTCATACCAGCCTTCAAATTTATAACCCACTTGAGTTGGTGTTGGAAGTGTTACGACTGTTCCCTGTGTATAATTAGTTATATTATCACTCTCGTTTGCCAAAACGCCTCCATTTGTATTTAATGTCACATTATATACAGCATCTAATATTGTGATTTCACCACTTGCATCCATATATCCGTTATGTTTTACTGTTACCTTTATTTTGTCCCCTGATACCTTATTAGCAAAATTTTCGTGTTTTACTGTAAGTATCAGTTCATTTTCAACCTTCTCGATTTTATATTTATCTGTTGCCAATGCCGTCGAACTGTCATCAATATAAACACTAAATCCAGTATAATCTTCTCCTGTAAAACTTGTAGGTGTAACAACAAATGTAGCATCCGCTATTTCGTTAGCTTTTATGATATTATTCTTTCCAGTCAATGTCATTGTCTTGTCTTCTTCTTTGACCATATAATTGAATGTTGCCGCTTTTTCTGCGCCTGTCGCTCCTGATTTTGCAATAAAAGATCCTTGTCCTACTGACTTTCTCGGTCTGAACTTAAATGTTGCAGTATTATCTTCACCTATTGCTTTTTGTGCGACATATTGTACCGTTTCATTACTAATGTCTTTATTATTTGAATTAGATAAAAACGAAGCATATACCGATTCCATTTCGTCGCCCTTTACCGAAACTGTTACTTGTAGCATTTGTTCAGGAGTAAGCTGTATATTTCCGTCTGTCGGCTCAAAAGTTGCAACAACCTTATCATTTTCCAATACAGATATTCCCTTAATCTCTACGTTATTCGCCGCCAAAACATTGAATGAACTGCTCAACATTGAACAAATTATCATTCCTGTCAATAATTTTTTAACACCCTTTTTCATAAAATTACACATCTTCCTTATGGTACATATATTGATATTTCATTTTCCAATGCATTAGTTGATACGTTTGGATAAAGTTCTTGAACTAAAGATAGTGGTATATATATTCTGCCATTTATTTCAATGGCATGCTCCTTTCCATTCCACAATGCTGAATTTATATATATTTTATCACCTTTAATAGAAACTTTAAGATTTTTGTTTTCACCATAAGCACAAGCAGTGGGTTTTTCTGCATTCCACTCTACCTTCATGTTTGTCGCCTCTGCAAAGTATCTCATAGGTAACATCCACATTCCATCAACAACAAATGGTACAGCATCAGTTGATATAACTTCACCATTCACCTGAACATCTGACTTCCTGAGCGAAAATACCATACTCTTATTGACTGATACCTGTTCCAACACAGGAGGTTTATTATATGCTCCAACTTTACCATCTATCCCCTCAATATTATAAAACGGTTCTGTTGTTTCGTTGTATGTATTTACAGAAATAGAATCTTCCACAAATCGTATTGGATAATAGTCAAATGAATTCCATAACGCATTAACATTGTTTGCAATTAGTATAAATCGGCATAAAGTACCATCATATTTAATTAAATCTTTATCATCGTTGTAACTTATATGTATTACACCATTTTCAACTGTTGCATGAATTTTAGAACTGTCCTTGATTAATGTATTTTCATCAGTAATTATAACAACCTCTCCGTTATTGTTAGTAAGCACATTAAATACATTATCATCATATTCAAAATCAAAATTCAATCCACATATACTGCCTTTATCTTGTGGAATTGCTAAATCAACATTTTTTAAGTTTATGCCTGTTAATACATCTCCTGTTATGTCATCCATAATAGCCGGTTGAAAAAACAGTTGCAATTTGTATTCTGAGGTTTTTGCAAGAGCAACTGTTGAAAGCAACAACAAACTCACTACAATACTTAATATGATTCTTTTTATTTTCATTATATCTCCTTATCATAGATTTATTTTTCAAAAGTTATATTTTGCTACTCAATTCCATTTCTGCACTGCACCGGTCATTGCATCAAGCTCTACATCATATTCAAAGCCATCAACATAGATTTCAACACCAATAACTGTTTTGCCTCTTTCATAATCGTAACTTGCTTTTTTCGCTAAAATCTTGTTTGTATCTATATTTTTTTCAGCAACAACAATTTCTATTGCCTTGTCTAAAGAAATTACTCCGTTTAAATTAATATATGAATTTACTCTTTCATTCTTCGAATTCCATTCAAGCACATTTCCACTCACTGCATCTATTTTTGCATCATATTCTGTGCTTTTTGTATCTATTTCCACTTCAACGATATATTGTCCATGATCATAATCATAATTTGCATTTTTTGAATACAAGTCTTTTTCCGAAACTCCAGCTTTGTTTACCACAATTTCTATTGCTTTATCAAGTGTTATTTTCGTGCTATTTGTAATGTCATATCCTCCTTGTGACGGTTGTGATGTCTGTCTTGGTACCGGTGTTTGTTTACTAATATCACCATTTACGATTTTATCAGCATCTGTTACTGTAGAATTTGTTTTATCCACAATATCTATAGTTTTTGTGTCTTCATACCATACAACTTCTTTGTTGTTCAATTCAGCAATAGCTCTAACCGGAAGATACGTTGTTCCTTCATAAAGCATAGGATATACAGTTTCACCATCTACACTTTTTAATGTTTGAATCTGTCCATTTGTCTTTATTACAAAATCACCTCTAATTTCCGATTGTACTTTTTGTACAATCCCATTTGCCGATACTCCTATAGCAATACCTAGTGTAATTGCCCCTAATGTAGTTAATAAAGTTACCTTCTTAATCATAATAATACATCTCCATTTCTATTAATCTCTATCAATTTCCCATTTGTAGAATACACCTGTTCGAGCATCTATCTCTGCCTCATATTCTACATTGTCTTGCATAAACTCAATCTCATATTCCCATCTTCTATCTTCAAAATCCAACTTTGATTCTTTAAAATATACTTGCTCAGATACACCTGCCTTCTGTAACGCTATATCTTTTGCCTGTTCAAGTGTTATATTCAATTCTTTATTTTCATCAGTTTGTTTTTGTTGAATATGGTCTGAACTATTCTGCGTCGAATCTCGTTTTCCAGGTTCTCCCATCGTATTTGTAACTGTCGGAATATTTATGCGATGAAATATCATATTGCCACCTTTCTTTTTTCTACCATTCTATCTCTGAACACTCAGGAGATATATTCTCAAAATTATCCCATAGAAATGCTTTATAGCGTATATTTTCTATCCTTATCCATCCTGATGGCAATGTCACTATTTTTTCTTTATTCTCATCAAAATTTATAGATTCAACATAAAAATCTTTTAATTCTTCATTTTCGGACATGGTGATAATTAACTGCTTTATACCACTATTTCCTCTCACCTTAACTTGTCCTTCATCCATAAACTCAATAGAATTCTGATTTTTTTCATCGTTTTTGGTAAATACCTTTATTCTCACTGCCTGTGATGGTGTCCAACCTCCGCGGTATACATAAGATTCCCCCTCATTTTCACTTAGCGTTATGTACGCGTTATTTACTTTAACAACAACTGCAAATGTACTGCCTTTTTTTACTTCTACAGGTTTATCAAGTTCAATGCAATTAAATCCACCATATTCAAGATAAACTGTCTTTGTTGTTTCAAGCTTTGCATTTTGAGGATTAAAACTTCCGTCTTGTACATCGCTATAAACTTCAACCGTACAATCAGTATTTTCTCCAACAATACCTACACTTACTGCCTTAATCCATTCATTTTCAGTATCTCCTTTGACTTTAAATACATTGGCTGCCTGTTTAATTTTCAAAAGACTTCCTATGCCACTATCAGTTGCTGACGCATCATAAAAATAGTTATTATCATACTTATCATTCATTACATAATCAAAAGCATATATCTGTTCACAGGTTACTTCATAAGACAGATAAAAGTAAGGCAACGAAGAATAGCTGTTCTTGACCAACCATCCTCCGTCAGTTGTTGTTTTGCTCGGATAAAAATTTTCTGCCGGAATGGTATCATCCCATCCGATTATAGTACAAGCATGCGGTGAACTTCCGCTTTCTTCGCTTGGATTATAATAATATGCTTCTCTCACATTATTATACGAAAATGTAACTGCACCATATTTGACTATAGCTCGTTTCATTTTTTCTCTTGCCGCCGCATCCTTATTAAGATTCTTACCATCAACAGATATTGCACTTTCCAACTTATAGGCGGCATTACTCCAACCATTCACATTATACGCCTTATCGGATTTAACAGGCCCACACCATGTAGAAAGCAAAGCCGCAGCATATTTAGTTCCTCCACCTGCATAGCTCCAATTTCCTGAACTGCTTGTTATTTCACCAGTTGTATTATTAAGAGGGTCACTTCCTCGATTATGTCTTGCATATCCAATCTGTTGCGGGGAAAGTGATAGAGAACTCTTATCTACACTTTTATCAATACCACTTCTAAGTATTGATGTCTCTGATGCACTTGCTGTAGAATACGCCCAGCAAAGCGAAGTATCCCCCTGATCTCTAACCGGAGTAACAATGCCATAATCCCTCGAGTCAAATTTTGATTGTTTCACTAGTTTTGATATGTCACTATTTCGCAAATCCTCCGCTGTTTGTGTTGCATCAGCAGCTGTTGATGACATTAAAAACAAGGAAATGCTTATGGCACAGGTTAAAATATTTTTTATCTTTAATATCACTATTTCCTTCTTTCTATTTCATAATGTTAAATTTCTTCTGGCTTGCATAATAGCTTTACATTTTCTAAATTTTCAAATATAAATGCTTTTATCCCAACTCCATTTGATACTTTATTTTCAGAAACTGAAATACTATCTGTTTCTTTTACTGTGTAATTTTCATTTGTTATTACATTTGCGCTGTATATTCTTATCTTCTTCAACTCATCACCATTGTATTTTGCAATCATAACAGTTGATTTATTTGTTTTGGTTGGAATCACTGCTTTAGCCGAAAAACTGCCGGCATTTATCGTTATTACAGAATTTCCGGTACTATCCGTTATAGCAATTAACGAACCGTTTCCTTCTTCAGAATTTTCATTAGAATTAGGAGCTGTTATATATGTATGCCCTGCTTTTGCAATTCCAGACTCGCCTCCGAATCCTCCTGCTGTTTCAAATGCAGCTGTTCCTGTCACACTTCCTGTAATAGTCAACATATCAGAATTTGAAATTACGATTGTTCCGCCACCATTAAAATCAGATACGACAGGTCTATATATATTTTTCAAATTTAGCTTAGCACCATTATGAACATTTAGCTTGAATCCGTTTTTCGCAGCTGTAAGTGATTGTAATTCTATTGTTCCACTTTCAACTGTCAGTTCAGAAATATTACTTAGTTATTCAACTTTCCGAAACTGCTCTTTTCCGACTGCACATAATGGGCAAACCCCATCTTCCAGAAAATCTTTCCACGCTATACCTGGTGCAATGCCACCATCAGGATCACCCAGTTCCGGATCATATACGTATGCACATACTTCACGTTCATACTTTTTTATCAATCTACACCCCTTTCTTTATTTATTATGTTATATATTGAAAAATCATATATCGCATTAAGTATTTAACAACTATATCTACTTCAATTCCAACATATTATCGAAAGATATAAGTCATTTCTTCCACATCTTTCGAATATAAATGAAAAGCAAATTAGCAAAATTATCGTTTGGTACGATATAGCATTGCTACAATTTGAGCACGATTGCAGTCCATATCCGGCTCGAATTTTCCATTGCCTGTACCGACTGTGATACCGTTCTTCGTCGCCCATGATACAGCCTTAAAGTAATAACCATTACTATTTACATCATTGAAAACGTCTTCTCCGGTTTCAAACGGTGATCCTGCCTCACGATATAGGAACGCAACCGTCTGTCCTCGAGTTACATTTTCATTTGGTGAGAATGTTGTATCGCTTGTACCGACTGTGACACCTTTTTCAACAGCCCAAAGAACTGCTTTATAATAATATGCACTGTTATCCACATCTCTGAAATCACACTTCGTAATCTTTGGTTCCGGACTACCTGCTACTCGCCATAGGAAAGTCACCATCTGTGTGCGTGTGCAAATCACATCAGGACTGAAAGTATCTTCTCCACTACCTTCTGTTATGTTATTCTTAACTGCCCACTGAACGGCATCAAAGTACCAGTCACCCTTCTTTACATCTTTAAACTCGATTGATTTTTCAATTTCTGTTACAACATCTTTCGCTATCTCAGTATCAAACTTAGCCGAAACCGTTACATTGCTAGATGGCATAATGAAAGTATAAGTGCCATCAGACTGATTTGTAACTGCAATTTCCTTATCATTACTATCTTTGACTATTACAGAATTCAATACATAACCATTGTTAGGTTTTACAATGACTGACACTTTCTTACCATTTGAAGCACGGCTTGGATTGACTGAAAGAGAACCATTTGTAATCTCTGGTGACACTTTGATATTATATGTAGAACTACCAGAGCTCCCCGAACCGCCTGAACTTGGCTTTCTGGTTACTACAGGTATGGCATTCTCTGTAAATGTCCATACACCGGTAAACTTTACTGTTGTTCCTTCTACTGTTGCAGTCCAACCGCTAAATGTCCACGTACCGTCTTTGTCATTCTTCTTAACTGTAGACGTTGAGTTCTCATCATATTTCTGATTTTTCACCGCCTCTTTGGCTTTTTCTATGTTTTCGTACTTTGTATCATCTTTAGGCAATGTTACATCTGTTGGATAATCGCTTCCCCAATCATAAACTACGGTGTATTTGACAGATTCCTTAACATTGATAATTGCCATAGAGCTTGTGACACTGGCAGTTTTTTTACCTGTTGCATCTGCCTTGGTGTTAGTAGCAATTACATAATAGTAATAGGTTCCCTCTTTGCTCGTATCCGGCACAAATGTCTCGCCGTTCTGACCGTCTATGGCTGTTCCGTTGAAGTTGTCTGCCTTATCAGATTTATACCACTGATAAGATAGTACACCATTATCACTGACAGTAGCCTTGCCGTCCAACGCTGTAGCTTTATCACCAATCTTATATTCGTCACTCACCAATTTAATGTTGGTCGGAGTATCCGCATCTACCACCGGTGCATCCGGAGTAAACGTCCACATACCATTAAACTTAACTGTTGTTCCTATCAATGTTGCAATCCAACCTGAGAACTTCCAAGTTCCACTCTTGCCGTCTTTCTCAGCTGTCGAGGTTGATGAACTTGTATACTTGCCATCCATTGCAGCTTTAGCCTCTTCCTCGCTCTTATATGTCTTACTGTCAACCGGCAACATTTCACCAGTCGGGAAATCAGTACCCCAGTCATATGTAACAGTATAAGTAATAATTGGAGTTGCTGTAAATGTCCATGCACCAGTAAACTTTACTGTTGTTCCTTCTACTGTTGCAGTCCAACCGCTAAATGTCCACGTACCGTCTTTGTCATTCTTCTTAACTGTAGAAGTTGAGTTCTCATCATACTTCTGATTCTTTACCGCTTCTTTTGCATTTTCGATACTGTCGTATTTTGTATTATCTGTAGGCAATGTCGTGTCTGTCGGAAAATCTGTTCCCCAGTCATACTCCACTTTATATTCAACAGGTAGTTTGCCAGATGGATCCTCATAATAGCAAATAATGTTCAGACCATCATCACCAACAATCTTTCCCAAACCTTCTGCCTTAACAAATTTGTATCCATACAGCTCCTCAGGCGGTTCAATATCCATCTTTGTACCAATCGGAACAGGGATTACAGCAGTCTGTGTATTTGGAACTGCGTTGCTATCCTCAAGCTGATAGCTAATTGTAACATTTGCATAATTCTGTGTCTCTGTGTTATCATCAGCCAAAGTTTTACCCATTTTGTCTATTACTGAAAACTTAATAGTGTCCCCATCCTTCAAGTCTGCATTTTCCGGAATCTTATATATAAGAGAGCAATTCATAAGACCTGAATCAAATTCCGTACCACTATAGTTTCTCATCCCCTTGATGTAGAAGTTTTCCTTTTCATCCCAGACAGGAACGGTAAAAGTTTGCTCCTTTAAAATTTCCTCACCATTTTCTGTGACGGCCCTTGTCCCATCCTCATGTTCCACCCACAGTTGTAGTGTAATCTCTTGTTCTTCAATACCCGAGAGATTCTGAGCGATTGTCCTTAGTTCAACCTCCTGACCTTTCATATCTTTGGTAAACTTATTTTTGCTTGTTCCACTCAAAAGACGTTGTGCCCGATCGCTCGCATAGGCCAAATATCCATAATATTTAGCTTCAGTATAAGCTGAATAATCCTCAAAAGGATTTTTGTAATTGCCGGTATACAACTTAACCTCCGGGATTGCTATATAGATGTCATCCGTATCTTTAATCAACTGGCTCATGACTTTAAATCCCTGCAACTGGCACACATCACACAGTTCCTGATTTTGCGTCCTCATCATACACTGCCAGCTAGAATTAACCATGTTACTTGAGTCCGAAGTATTACTATCGCGGCAGGTATATGTTTTTCGAAAGCCTAGCATATCTTTCCATTTTATTGTTATAGGACTTCCCCTTAGCCCTGCTATATTTAACGACTGTTTATCTTGCTGTTCTGGCATTGTATATGCTCCACCATATGCATTATACTCATCGCCAAGATGTAGCAGACCATGGCCCAATTCGTGAGCCAAAGTATATTCAGATTGTATATTATCTACCGTTGCAGTAACATAATGTAGACCAACATCAAGATTATTCATTGATGCTCCTCCATATTGTCCACTGTTTACCAGTACAACGAACTGACTGATGTATTCATTGACATAATAATAAGGAGCATATTCGTCGCCTATTGTTATTTCATTAGGATTTGTTTTTTCTTTGATATGTGCATCGTGAATTTTTTCAATAAATGCAGGTCCAATACAACGTGTGAGAATCTGGTTTTTCAGCACACTCTTATAAAGTGATATCATTGGGCTTCTACTAGTTGTTGACATTGTTATATCAAAGAATGTGTTTTCACTGGCAAACCCACTGGTCTTTGATGCCGTGCAGAGAGCATAAACATTGAATCTATCTGCCATACTACGGTAAGGCTCATGTTTCAAAACACCTGCCCATATTCGCTTAACATCATTTATAAACTTCTGCTGCTGATCTTTAGTGTAGCCCTCACCACAAATGACGATAACCATGTTTTCCAAATCGCTACGTGTCTTTTGAATCACTTGCACTGGTATGGTCGAGTTTGCATACTCGCCATCCGATGAGTACCATGGGCCAAGATTTAGTTGAATACTCTGATCTGTATCAATATCCCAGTCTCCATCTCCACCTTCCTCATCAGGTCCTGAAATACTAATGTCATCTCCGGGTTTATCTGCAGCATCAC
>ERZ827488.1723-NODE-1723-length-24548-cov-3.519291_pt1 | contig 24548 bp, 21 predicted proteins | sample MGYA00519771_ERZ827488 | MGnify/ENA primary metagenome ERZ827488 (study PRJEB31778, sample SAMEA3449323) | human gut metagenome | biome: human gut; feature: human-associated habitat; material: faeces | place: United Kingdom | collected 2010/2012 ... | reverse complement strand
GTTATTGTTTACCGTGCCGCCGTTATCAATCTCCAGCTCAACGCCGAAGTGCCGCAGGCCCTTGCCATGAAACACGAGATCGGGGGTGTAGTTGTATTCATGGATAATGTCGTTATGCTCGTCCCAGCAGGAGGAGCAGTAGACGTTGTCATCGTTATCCCAATAGGCACGGTCGCGGCTGATAATGCGGCCGCAGTCCTCACAGCGGATGTAATACTCATCAAAACAGTGATCGCAGAGCGTATGGTTATCGTCCTCAATGGCATTTTCCTCATAGATTCGATCGTTACAGTGGTCGCAGACTACGGTCAGACGGTCAGCACAGCTTTCACAAAGCCAGTCACCTTCTACTTGGTACATGGTATCGAGCGGGTGCTCGATACCACAATTAGAACAAATTCGAGTTTCTTTCATTGGTAATTCCTCCATTTCAGTTGGTTAATACTCCGAAGCTAACAGCATGGTGCTGTGCGTTTTGTCATCAATGACATACACTTTAGCATCTGCCGTATACTTACAAGGTACATCAAGTTCGTGCCGATACGGCGGCTGCTCCTGTGTGTGAACACTTGCAGAATAATCGCTCTGTGCGCGATATGTTTGGACAGCGTGGCATTCAGCCGGAGGATCTGCCGCCTGCGGAAGATATTAAAAAACTGGAGTGGCGCGTAAAATCTCAGGAAAAGAAGTTGGCGGCACAATCTGGAAAACTGCCGGATCGTAAGGAGGGCTGTTGGTGGAGTCTAGTCTGCTGATTTGAAAAACGCTTCTACCGAAAGCGAGATAGAACAAAAGCCTCAGACGATAAAATGTCTGAGGCTTTTCTGCTATCCGTATGGACGACAAATAGGCGGTAAAAAAATTTCTTCGATTTCCATTTGTATAGAAAATAAGAAAAACCGCTCATTTCAACGAAACAAGCGGTTTAACATGTCGTGTGTCGACAGAAAAGATGCCGCTGTCAAAGCCTTGCGTCGCAATGGTTTCTGCGGTTATACCCCCTTTTTGACAAGGCAAACGGCAGAATATCCTTCGCATGGTGGATATTCCACCGTTCATCTTCTCATTCATAGATTTCCTGCTCAATCACCGTTTTGCTGTCTCGGAACTGGATGCGGATGGTTTCCGCGTCCTCCACAGTGATCTTTTGGGTGACCTGGCGGACGAGCTCATTGTCAAATTCCGTGTAGCCCGCGGCGCATTCCATGATACTGTCCCACATCTGCCGGCGTCTGGCAGCCTGTTCCTCCAGATCGACCTCTGCCTGCTGCGCGTCTGCGATCTGCGTCTTAAGGGATTCCTTCTCATCCGTCAGCGCTTTCATTCTGGCATTCAGCTCGGTATCGGCCATGTTGACGAGCAGCCGATCCAGCACATCGCTTTGCTCCCGGCTCACCGCATCCATACGCTTCTTCAGCTGCAGCAGCCGTGCACCGGCCTGAGATAACGCCTGCCTGGCTTCCTCCGCCATGGCCAGCACATCGGGGCAGACCTCCTGCCGGATGGCGGCGTACTCGTTCATGGCCGCGAGGATGGCGCTGTGCAGCTTGCCTTCATCCAGTGTCGGAGAGTGCTGGCAGTATTTTGTACCGAACTCCAGCCGGGAGACACAGCGCCACACGATGCGCTTTTTCCCATTTCTGGCCCATGTGACCCGCTTGTAGGGGGAGCCACACTCGCCGCACACCAACAATTCTGTCAGAGCGTATTTGCCGGAGTATTTCCCAAGTTCCGTTTTTCCGCTCTTTTGCAGCACCTTCCGTTTGCTGGACCGGCGCGTCATCTCCTGCTGCACCTGATTGAACAGATCCCTTGAGACAATGGCCGGATGGCTGTTCTCCACATAGTACATCGTGCGTTCACCACGGTTCTTTTTGACCTTTTTGTTGATGCAGTCCGTCACATAGGTTTTCTGCAGCAGGGCGTCTCCAATGTACTTTTCATTGGTCAGGATATTGTGGATGATGGAGGGAGACCAGCGCTCTACACCCTGTGCGGTGGGAACACTGTCCTCGTCCAGCTCCCGCTTGATCTGTCCCAGGGTGCAGCCGTTCAGATACCTATGGTAAATGCGGCGGATGATCTCCGCTTCCTCCGGTACGATCTCCGGCTGTCCGTCCGCCCCCTTCCGGTATCCCAGCATCTTTTTGTACTGGAAGGTGACCTTTCCCGCCTCCGCGCTCTTCTGCTTTCCCCATGCGACATTCTTGCTGAGAGACTCGGATTCCGCCTGGGCGAAGCCGCTGAACAGGGTGATGAGAAATTCGCTGGATTCCGTGAGGGTGTTGATGTTTTCCTTCTCGAAGTACACCCCAATGCCGTTTGCTTTCAGGAGCCGCACCGTATCCAGGCAATCCACCGTGTTTCTGGCAAAGCGGGAGAGGGACTTGGTGATGATGAGGTCGATGTGTCCCCGCTTGCAGGCAGTGATCATCTTGTTGAACTGCGTCCGTTTTTTCAGGCTGGTGCCTGAGATACCCTCATCGGCATAGATCCCTGCCATCTCCCAATCCGGGCTGTCCTGGATCTTCTGGGTGTAGTAGGTCTTTTGCGCCTCATAGCTGTTGAGCTGCTCTTCACTGTCCGTCGAGACGCGACAGTAGGCCGCTACGCGCATTTTTCCGTCATGGTCTCTGTGCAGTTCTTCCGGTTTTCTGGTTGCGGGGATCACCCGCACTCGCCGCTCTAAGGTGGCTGCTGTCGCTTCCATGGATCATTCATCCTTTCCTGTCGCTTTTTTATCCGTAAATATAAGAGTTACTTCGGTATCCTGTGAGATGGTGATATGGGAAACCGCTCGTTGGAAGCGTCTCCAATCCGCCTCTGTCAGACTATCTGACGGCTCAGATTCGGCAGACGGCTCTGGACAGCAGTCATACCGCGCTGCCGCACCCTGCAGGATCAGCGCCATCACCGCTTCCGGCGAGTCTGGCTGCTCCAGCCCCCGGTTGATGGCATTGTCCAGCCGCATGACCTCCGCAGAGGGCGTGTAGGCGGTGCAGCTGGGCTGTTCATGGTCCCGGAACTGACGGACGATCCCGTTTACCGTCGCATCCATGTCCATGACCGCGGTATTCCCGCAGCCTTCGCATCTCAGATACAGCTTGCCGCTGTTCTGCCAGCCGCCGCCCAGCCGGGTCATCTTCCCGCCGCAGGTGCAGCGGAAGTATGGAGTCAACCGCGCAATGGCAGGCTTCTCTCCGTGGGACTGCTTCCTGGCATTCTTTTCCGCCGTCTTTTCCTGCGCCGCTTGGAAAATATCCGCTTCCACCAGTATGGGGTATCCCTCCTTACCGGTGTAACGGGGATTTTCCAAAAGGCGCTTTACCTTATGCTTGTTCCAGAGCGGCACTTCCCGGCAATACGGAATACTCTGCCGGTTCAAGGCGTCCGAGATGGCCTGATAGGAAGCCCCGGCGTTGTAGAGCGTAAAGACCATACTGACGGTCCGCTGCTCCTCCGGCACGATCTCTAACGCGCCGTTTTGGATCTGATACCCGTATAACACCTTGCGGTTGATCATCTTGCCGCCACCTCCCATTGTTCTGTCAGCTCCAAGCCTCCGTAAAGCCGGAAGCGGATACGGTTTTGAGACTCTGCAATGATCTTCTCCACCAGATGTTCGAACAGCTCTTCATCGAAGCCGTCCAGCCGTTCCGGTCCGTTGAGAAGCGTCTGCTCCACCTTGCGGAGCGCATCCATCGTTTCGTCTATCGCTTCGTTCTCTGTCAGCCCGCGCCGTTCTCCGCGAAGCTGCGCCAGTCTGGCGCTGATGGCATTCATGCGGGCGGCGCAGATATCCGCGTCCAGCAAGCCATTGGCCCGCAGAGTGCTGATCTTATGGCTTTCTTCTGTTGCTTCCGCGATGGCCCGGTTGATGGCCAGCACCTGCGGATGATTCTGCCGCAGAATCGTGTCCAGCGTGTTCAGCTGCCGGAGGGCCGGGGCCAGAATGATGTCCGCGTTGCTTTTGAGTCTGTGGTACATCCGCAGGAAGGCGGCATGGATCTCCGCTTCCGGGATGCGTCCTACAGGGCAGTCCGCGGCGTGGCGGTCGTGGGTTCGACAGACCCAGGTCACATACCCGTTCTGGCTGCTTCGGCGCTGAAACACCGTCCCGCAGTTCCCGCAAACGATTTTTAAGGCAAGAGGGCTTTTTTCTCTGCGCTTTTTCTCTTTCTGCGCTTTCTTTTGCAGCAGTGCCTGCACCCGCTCAAAGGTATCCCGGTCGATGATAGCTGGATGGGAGTTCTCCGTGTAGTATTGCAGGCGTTCCCCGTGATTTCGTTTCTGCACGAAGGGGAAGCCGCAGCTGTAGGATTTCTGGCTCAGAGCGTCTCCAATGTACTTTTCATTGGTCAGCAGGTATCGAACCCCCGTTTCTCTCCAGCATTCCGCGCCGGACTGGGAGGGGATGCCTTTCGCCGTCAGCTGCTCCGCAATCCATCCGGAGCTGCGCCCCTTGAGGTATGCGTCGAAGATCCAGCGCACCGTGGCGGCTTCCTCCGGGACGATCTCAAGGTCTTTCTTATTTACGATTCGGTATCCGTAAGGGGCGGTGCAGGTGATAAATTCCCCACGCTCCATCCGCCGCTGATAGCTCATCTTCTGATTGGCGGAGATGGAGATGGATTCTTGCTGGGCAAGAGAACCGGAAACGCTCACCATCAGTTCGGTGGTGAGCGTTTTCGTGTCGATATTTTCTTTTTCAAACCGGACGCTGACGCCCATGGCGGATAACTCCCGCAGGGCGGACAGGCAGTCTCTGGTATTCCGGGCGAAGCGGGATACGGACTTCACCAGAATACGGTCAATCTTGCCCTTTCGACAGTCTGCCATCATCCGGTTGAAGTCCTCCCTCCTATCCATCCGGGTGCCGGTCAGCCCTTCGTCGGCATACACATCCACCAGCTCCCAGCCGTCATGCTGGGCGATCTCTTCCGTATAACTGCGGATCTGGGCGGCGTAGGAATGCAGCTGATCTCTGGAGTCCGAGCTGACCCTGCAGTAGGCCGCCACCCGCAGATGTTCCGCTTCCCGCGTCTGCGGCGCGATGATTTTTACCTGTGCCATATTTTTCACTTCCCTGTATCTTTTTTGTCAACACACAAGCTACCACACGATCCGCAGAATATCCAGCACTATTCCCAAACAGTCTGCGGGGAATATTTCTCTCTGGCCAGTCTCTTGGCGTAAGACAGTTCTTCCGCGCTCAGCAGGCCGATTTCCGCCAGATGCTCCAGCATCCTGACTGCCAGCCGATACTGCAATTCTTTCTTTGCGTCGATCATCTTCCCACCTCAAAATAGCTCTCCGGCTTTTTCTCCCGCAGAAACCTTGTCACTTCCCGCAGGCTGCCGGTCCTCCGCATTTCCGGCAATGCCTCACTCACAGCCTGGGCGTATCTGCGCCCACGGCAGGCCCGTTCATCCAGAATGGCGATGACGCAGGTATCGCTCTCCGTGCGGATGGCCCGTCCAAAGCCTTGGCGCAGCTTGATCTGCATCTCTGGTACAGCTACCTCACGGATGAATGCGTGAAGGGAAGGATACTTTTCCAATTCCCGCTCCTTCCGGGCGTCCGGATAGGCGAAAGGCAGGCGTGGGATGATCAGCAGAGATACACAGTCGCCGGGGAAATCAAAGCCCTCCCATGCCGCGCCGGTGGCCAGCAACACCGCTCCCGGCGTGTGCCGGAACTGTTCGATGATGTGGGGCGCGTTGCGGCCCAGCGTCAGCAGTGGGAATGGGAGCGATTCCTCCCACAGCCGCTCCTTCACAGCCGACATGGCTGCGTAGGATGTAAAGAGCACCAGCGCGTGACCGGTGGCTGCTTTGATGAGTCCGACGAGCTCGGCAGTCAGCTCATTAAAGTACACATCCGTATCCTCCACTCTCTGGCGGGGCGGGATTTGCGGAAGGTAGAGCAGGCAGTTGTTCCGGTAGTCAAAGGGGGATGGAGAAACGGATTCCATGACACGGTGTCCCTTCTCCAATCCTGCCTGCGTTTTGAAACGGCGGAAATCACTGCCCACCGCCATGGTGCCGGAGGTCAGAACAAACGCCTGATCCGGCTGCCACAGGATCTTTTTCATCCGCTGCGTGATGTCATCAGCCGCGGCGCACAGCATGGCGCCGCCTGTGCTGACATCTTCGGCAGTGTAAAAAATCATATCTGTCTGGGAACTGGTGAACAGCTTGACCGCGTCCAGCACCGTATTCAGCTGGCGGCTTCCCAGCGGGGAGAGCAGGCTGCCGATTTGCCGCTGGATGATGGGCAGTGTGCAGGATGGCGCGGTCAGCAATCGCAAACAGGCTTCCACCGGCTCCGCTTCCTCTCTGGGCTGCGCCAGCTTGCGCAGCAAAGGACCTGTGCTGTCCTCCAGCATTTCTGCCGCCAGTAAGTACCGTTCCTGTTTTAGCTGAAGGATAAGGTTTCGTATCTCTTCGGCCACCAACGTCACACCCAGCATCTGCTGTGCGGTTTCCGGGAGCTTATGGGCTTCATCCACGATGATGATACTGTGCTCCGGGAAGATGGGGCGTTTTCCCTCGCTACGGTGGATGGCGTCTGCCACCAGCAGATTATGATTGCAGATTTGAAACAGGAATTGACCTTTGTCGCAGGTCTTGAGAAACCGCTGATAGCGGCAGTCCCTCTTCTTGCAGTTGCAGACCTGCGGTACGCAGACACGCTCCCGGTCATAGCCGCTGAGATGAGAAACTCTGTCCATGTCCAGCGTTTCCTTAAGAGTTCGGAGCGCTGCCAACGCTTCCGGATTTTTCTTTGCAGGATATACCTGACGCAGCCGCCTGTCCAATCGCTCATCGCAGACATAATGGCTTTTGCCTTTGCGGATGACCGCTTTCAGTGGCTTGGTAAGAATCCCGTCCGCCATTAGAACACAGGACAGCAGCGGCAGATACTCCATCAGCACCGCGTTTTGAAGCGCGATACTGGAAGTGGAAATGATGATGGGGCGGGCGATCTGCCCTGTCGGGAAAGCCGACGCTGCCGTGGCAGCCGCCAGATAGGCGTAGGTCTTGCCGATGCCCGTCCCGGCATCGCACAGGGCGATCCTCCCGTCCTGCATGGCGTCCAGCATCCGGTGACTCAATTGGATCTGCTCCGGGCGCTGTGCCATACCGTGGGCGGGAAGAAGGTCCTGAAAAATATGGTCGATCAGTTTATGGGCTTTCAGCCTGTTGTCATTGGTATTCATCCGATAATTACCTCTTTTCCTGTCATGCTTTGTTTTCGTTTCCACCGTATTTGCAGCGCGCGCCCCGGTGGGAAAGGGGAACAATACGGACAAGGTCCGGCAAGACCTTCACGGGCGTATTTCCAGGATCTCTACTGCTTTCAATCCCGGAGCAGCCCAGCCTCTTCATGCTGGCCAGTGCATTGTGTCTCATTATCTGCCCGGACAGCGTCTCTGCGGGCGGCGCTGCCAACGCCGCCCCTGCGCAGGTAAAATCGCTCGCCGCGAGAAGCTGCAAGGCTTCCCACGGGTCGTGGCGCACACTGCGCGGATCGCTCTTCTGTCCGGGTGGTTATCCGTATTGCTGGTATGCAATTTTCAAGGAACAGCGAGGGGCGATTCGGAGCCCCTCACTGTCCTCCCGAAAATTGCGTTCGGTGAATACCCTTATTTCGAGGAATTTTCAAAAAACTTTTTGAGATCCCGCAGGATGCGGTCTCTCCGCTTGATGACCGCCCGCTGGCTGACGCCCATTCTTTGGGCGTATTCCCGTGTAGACGCGCCGTCGAAGAACAGGGCGTTGATGAGTTCCCGGTCGGTATCCTTTAGTGACAGCAGCGCCAGCAAAAGGATCTGCTTCTGTTCTGCCAGATTCCGAAGTTCCTCACGCTCCAGTGCCTCCGTTTCGGCGCTGGGGGACGTTTCTGCTCCGACATAGTCCGGCAAAAGCGCATCTTCCTCCATCTGCTCCAGAGAGAGCAGTTTTCCGGAGGACTGTTCCTCCATGATGTAGCGCTCCCTGCGGTCTGCCTGCGCATAGGCGAGGTAGACATCCTCCGGCACCTCTACGTCCATGCCGTCTACAGTGATGATATTGGCGATGACTTCGCCACCTTCGCTTCGAACGCGCCGATAGTTGCGTTCTTCCTGCCATTTTTTCATGATTCATGACTCCAATCTCAGATTTTTTTGAAATGTCTGAGATTGGGTCACGGATATTTAGCGATATAGGGCTGCCAGCGTCTGCGCATTGTGTGCCTTTCCGCTTTTCAGCCGAAGAAAGGCACAAAAAAAGAGCCTTACGCATAGCTGAAAAGCTACTTGTAAGGCTCCTAACTCAATGTTCCCATATTCGACGATGGGTGGCTGGTGCGCTTGACGAAGTCATATCAATTGATTTTTAATTTATGCCTGAACATATCCCATAAAGGGGATGGGCGTGTGGATCAGGGGGTGAGCATCCGGTGTCAGCACCGTGATGCCGATCTGTTCGCCGCACTTGGGGCATTTGGCGATCAGGTCAGGGTGTTCCGCTCTGTGCAGAGCAAACAGCCTGTACTGAGACTGCTCCGCACCACTGGGGATATCCGCGATACGGCCCTTGCCGCACAGCGGACAGCGCAGGGAATTGGTTTTTGACATAGCGCCTCGCTTTCTCTGTTCTCTTTTTTGAGAACAGTACATGAAAATTTTTTACAGCAGGTTATGGTTCTCCAACCGAATGCGCATGGCCTGCTTGGATACCTGAAAGATACCTGCCATATCCGTCACCAGCTGTTGATTCGTCCGTCCGGAGCGCAGCTGATAGAAACAGCGCTTGACCTGCGGCAGCGGCAGCAGAAGGATAGAGCCCAGCAGGTTCGCCTGCACTTCCAATGTGTTGTCGCTCTCATCGCCGGAACGGAGCGCCGCGTTTTCGCCGGTCCCGCTGAACTGTTTCTTATGGAGCAGCCAGTGCCCCAGCTCATGGGCGCAGGTAAAGCGCAGCCGCCCGGTAGATGTTTCCTCTTCGCAGAGAGAGCAGTCGATGAGGATGGTGCCGCCCTTGACGGGAAGAAGGTCATAGCGGTGGTTTTCCCAGTCATAGATCGCTGTGAGACCGTCGTCAAAGATGGTCTCGCCCAAAACCCGCCCATTATTCCGCAGATATTGATACTCCAGCACCAGCCCCTGTGCCTCGATGATGTCCTCAATGGGAATGGCTGCGGGGGAACCGTAATAAAGTCTGGGGTCATAGGCGGTGATCACATCGCGGGCGATCCGCTCCAGCGCCTGTTCGCGGTAATATGCTTTTTTCATGCGTCTATTTCACCGCCCTCTTTGGATTTCTTTGCGCGCTGGGTGATCCGGTCGATAAATTCCTGCCACTCCTGGTCTGTGGCGTCTGCCTCCTTCGCCGTGCGGAGCGCGGCCCGGACGATCTCCCGATCCATGATGTAGTCCGGCAGGTCTGCGGATACCCGGTTATTCTGGGACTTGGCGGCAAGATCCAGCATCTGCTCGGTTTCCACCTTGCTCAGATGCAGTTCCTGCTCCAACCGTTCCAAATATGCGCGCGTCGGCGCCGGTCTGCGGTCGTTCTCAATGTTGCTCAGATAGACCGGCGACAAGTCCAGCTTTGCCGCCAGTGTGCGCAGGGACAATCCGATAGATTGCCGTTTCTCTCGAACGAAGCTGCCGAATGTCTGTTCCAAGTAACTCACCTCCTATCCGTGTTCTCTTCTCTGGAAACACTGTAGCCTCAGTATAGCAAACATTCGTTCGATTGGCAAGATGTGAAAAAGATGGTGTTCCCCGCAAGGAACACCATCCAGAAGTTATTTCAGCCACGCTGCCATATCTCGCATTTCCTCCAGCACTGCTGCTGGGCTGACGATGCGAATCTTACCGCTAAAGGTAAAGACCCAACTGAAGAACGGAGGGCTTGGCGCGACCTCGACTGTGGCACGGAAATGCTGTTCATCTACAGTTTCCGTCTGCACATTTTCACCGAAGCGGTCGATCACGCTGCGCATGACCTCATTATCGCACAGCAGCTCTACGGTACAGAGGTTGTCCGGGTACATCCCAAACACCTTGCGGACATACTCCGCCGGATCAAAGTCCGGTGTCTGGACTGCCGTATGTTCCAGCGGTTCGACTGCCGTCATGCGATCCACCCGAAATTGTGCAATCTTTCCGTGCTTTTCCGACCAGCCTACGGCATAATAACAATCTCGGCTCCAGATAAGGGCATACGGGCTGAACTGATAGCGGTAGCCGTTATGCTTGAGTATCTTTTCTTTCTGCGGGGTGTATTCGTAATACTGAAAGGTGATCTGCCGTTTTTTCTGAATGGCGTTATGGATCTCATCCACGCTGTAATAGATGCACTCATTCTCCGGTTTGGCGGTGCCGTCCATATAAATATGCCGATCCAACTGGCGGGCATGAGATTCACTGGTGAGCTTACCCAACTTTTCAATAAGCCGCTCGCTCTTTTTGGCCGTAATAAAGCGGGAGGATTCTACCGCGTCCACCAGCAGCTTCAGCTCCGGCAGTTCAAACAGTCTCTCCCCCACGAAGTATCGATTCTGGGTGCTTTTGACGCATACGATGTCCATACCGCTGCTTTGCAAGACTTCAATAGCGGAATATACGCTCTTGCGCCCCGCCTGAATGCCACACTCCTGCCAGAAGGCAAGAATATCCGCCACAGAGGCCGGATGCTGGTCATCCGTATGCTCATACAGATACCGCTGTAATAGCAGCAGGCCGTATTGGGATTCATTTTTCATGTAGCAGCACTCCATTCAAATGAGAAAAGGCGCGGCGGCAATGTGTAACCGTCAAACGCAGCAGCGGATGAAAGATTTTCCGCGAAAAAGAGAGAATACCCCTTATAGAGCGTAGAGTTCACGCACTATGCGTGTACTCTACGCGAAAAATGGAGGAGCGCTGGCGGTAGAGGCTGAGAAAGAGGCTTCATTTGATTTCCTGTTCCAGCATATCGAATTCAGGTGTGGAGAAGAACTCACCGAGGGTGATCTCAAGACCATCACAAAGCTTCTTAATCGTCACGACGCCCGGATTTTTGCTTTCATCATTAAGGATACTCTTGATGGTTGCCTGAGGAACAGCAGATAGATTTGCTAACCCGTTCGGCGTAATTTTTCGTTCTGCGCAAAGTTGGCGGATGCGAAGTGCAACAGTTTCCCGAGTATCCATAGTGTAAACCTCCATGACGATTTATCACTATGGTAAATTATTTGAGAAAAGGTTATTAGTGATACTTCACTAATTGAAAAATATGTGCTAATATAGTGATATAACACTATATTGCCCATGTGGCCGGCACCTGGCTTACAATTTATCCACCGATAAATTGGGAGGTCAGCACATGGAATACGGTTATGCAAGAGTTTCTACCAAGGAGCAGAATGAACTGCGTCAGCTCATCGCCCTGCGGGAATTCGGGTTAACGGACCGGGCGATTTTTGTGGACAAGCAGTCCGGCAAGGATTTTGACCGCCGCAGCTACCAGCGGCTGCTGCGCAAACTGAAAGACGGCGACACGCTTGTGATCAAGAGCATCGACCGTCTCGGCAGAAACTATGAGGAAATTTTGGAGCAATGGCGCATCATCACAAAGGAAAAGGGTGCGGCAATCGTTGTGCTGGATATGCCGCTGCTTGACACGCGGCGGAATCGAGATCTCACCGGAACGCTGATCGCGGACATCGTGCTGCAGCTGCTATCCTATGTGGCGCAGACAGAGCGCGAGTTCATTCATCAGCGGCAGGCGGAAGGGATCGCCGCAGCGAAGGCACGAGGTGTGAAGTTCGGCAGACCCCGCAAGGCGCTGCCGGAAGGATTCGGCGAAGTCAAAGTGCGTTGGGAGCGCGGCGAGCTGTCCGCACGGGCGGCAGGGAAACTGCTGGGCGTCACCCACCGGAGCTTTTTACTCTGGGCACAGGATGACGGGTGTAAAGAAACCGTTAAGAAAACGCAGAAAGTAAAAAGGGCTGGATAAAAAAGTACGCTTTTTTAGTCGGCTTTAAGCTGTTATCCTATTGATATTCTATTAGAGGAGTGCTATGGTTAAGGTGTAGATTTTATGTATATCGCTGTGGTCGGCAACCTGTACATTTTTATCCACTATGCCAGATACACAATCCGCGATAAAAGACCCTTCCGCCTGTATTGCAGGCGGACAAGTATTCTGCGGGAGGTGAGCAGCGATCCATCCGTCTCTGTACGATTTCTGCGCCGGGCATGAACAAGCTCACCTGCTGACACAATGGGACGATGAACGCAATGCGCCGCTCACGCCGAAGGATGTGACCTACGGAAGCCACCAAAAGGTATGGTGGCGATGCCCCCAAGGCCATTCCTATCGTTCCGAAGTCAGAATCCGCGCGCGGGGAACGGGATGTCCCGTCTGCGCGGGCCGCGCTGTTCTGCCGGAGGAAAACTCTCTGGCGGCAAAATTTCCTGATCTGCTTTCGGAGTGGGACACGGAAAAGAATTCTCCGCTGCTGCCGACGCAGGTCATGCCGGGAGCACACCAGAAGGTCTGGTGGAGGTGTCCGAAAGGACATAGCTGGCAGGCGAGCGTTGCCAGCCGCGTCACATCAAACGCAGGCTGTCCGTTCTGCGCGGGACAAAAGGTCCTGTCCGGATTCAATGATCTCGCTTCGCTGCATCCGCAGCTTGCTGAACAGTGGGATCGGAAAAAGAACGGCGCTCTGACGCCGGAGACGGTGCTTCCTGGCTCCAACCGCCGCGTGTGGTGGCGCTGCGAAGATGGACATTCCTACCCCGCCGCCATCGCCCACCGTGTGAACAGGGAAAGCGATTGCCCGTACTGCACCAACCGCAAGGTCCTGCCGGGATTTAATGATCTGGAGACCAAGGAGCCGGTGATCGCATCGCAGTGGCATCCGACCCTTAACGGCAGTTTCACGCCGCAGCAGGTAACGCCCGGCAGCAGCCGGAAGGTCTGGTGGCTGTGTGAAAACGGCCATGCGTGGCGGGCGGTCGTCAGCAGCCGCACGGGAAAGCAGCGCTGCGGCTGTCCAATCTGCGCGGGCCGGCCATTGGACCGATGCACAGCGATTTTAAGTGAACCTCCGGCGGAGCCGGTAAAAATAAGTGCCCAAACTGCGGGGAGCCGCAGAAAACATATACTGTAGGAGGATCATTATGAAACATAAGCTGCTATCCATTTTACTATGCCTCGCGATGGCGCTGTCGCTCTTACCGACGGCAGCCCTGGCGGACGAGGCGACAGGCGCTGGACCGATCAAGGTAGGGGAGACGAGCTATAGTTCGTTTAGCGACGCCGTCAATGCGGCGGCGCCTGACGAAAACGGCATCATCACCTATGAGATCAGTGGTAAGGTTGATGTGACTGATACCGGCTGGGTGCAGGTCGCAAAAGCTGGTCTGCTCGACCTCTCCAAGGTCGAGTTCATTGGCATAACCGACGATGCGGAAATCTGCATCACCCAAGGCGTAGCGATTCTGGCTGATCAGAGCTATGACATCGACGTTAGCTTTGAGGCCTTAAAGTTGACGAAGTTGAATCCGCAATGGGCGGGTGACTTTGGCCACAGCACGAATTACTTCACCTGCTGGCTCCGCAACACCGGCAGGGCAGAAAACACCGTGACCTACACGAACTGCACCTTCCCCAACGGCGTGTGCAACAACCAGTACGGCAAGACGGTGTTCAACAACTGCCAGTTTACTAACAGTGCCAACTATAATCTTTGGAACTACGGCAACACCGAAGTGAAGAACAGCGCCTTCATCGGTGTCCGCGGTATCAAGACCTACAACGAGGGCACGCTGGCAGTCGCGCCCACGGTGAAGATCGAACAAACCACCTTCAGCGGTCTGACCGAAAAGGCAGCCATCGTCGCTTCCAAGGCGACCGACATCACGCTGACGAATGTGACCGCCACCGGCTGCATTAAGGGCCTGCTTCAGAAGGACATTGAAGGCTCTAAGGGCGAGCAGAAAGTCACCATCGAGGCCAACGGCACCGGCATCAGCGGTGACTTTAATATTACAGCCCAAAAGGATGCCGAAGCCGCCAAGAACGAGTTCAACATCACAGCCGGTACGTTCCCCGGAGGAATCAACAATGACTACCTTGCGCCTGGTGCAAATTTTGACGCGACCACAGGCGAGGTTAAAATGTCGTATGTTGCCAAAATCGGCGATACCGAGTATCCCACCCTCGCCGACGCCTTTGCGGCCACAGACAAAACCGGCGACACCGTGATCGAGCTGCTGGACGACATCAATATGACCGGTAAGAACTGGACGCCGGTGAGTGTGGATGGATACAATGGTCAGGGCGTCATCACCCTGAACGGCAACGGCAAGACCATCACCGGCCTGAGCGCCCCCTTGTTTGCGGGCGGCTTTGCGGGCAAATCCGGCATTGTGATCAGGGATCTGACCATTGCTGATGCGGATATCAACGACCCAACGAATGTTCAGGGAATCGGCGCATTTATCAACTGCGTGGATTCCATGCCTCGAATCGAACTGGATAACTGCCATCTGAAGAACAGCAAAATTGTCAGCACCGGCGGCGCGCGCGTCGGCGGTCTGATCGGCTGGACATCCGGCTATAACAAACCGAACAACGGCCCGGTCGATACCAAGGTCACGCTTACAAACTGCTCCGTCGAGGATGTGACGATTGAGGCGAAGGGCTCTGTCGGCGGCCTGATCGGTCACGCCGGTGCGAATCCCGCCACCTACCACACCATCACGGGCTGCACTGTAAAGGACAGCACTCTGAAGTGCACTGAGACGGGAAAGAGCTGGCGCGTCGGCGATCTGGTCGGCACGGCGAATGTCGGTCAGGTCACCGTTGACGCTGCTACTTCCGCAAGCCAGAATAGCTTGACGCAGGAAAATGCAGACCCCCAAAAGCCCGAAGACAGCATCTTCGGCCGTAAAGAGGTCGGCACAGCCGGTCTTGTGATCATTGACAACAAGGTCGTTGCCGCCGGTAGTGCTTACGGCGATATTGTTAACAAGAACGCCAACGAAGTGCTTGTGGAGGTTTCGAAGGGTCATTGGATGAAGCCGAACGAGGATACGGTCGCTATGATCGGGGCAAAGGAGTACACCACCCTCACCGCCGCCATCAACGAAGCCAACACCGTCGACACCGTCACCCTTCTGAAGGATACCAAGGAAGACATTACCATTCCCTCTGGCAAGACCATCACGCTCGACCTGAACGGTAAGACCTTGACCAACGTGGATGATCACACCATTCTGAACAATGGTAACTTGACCATCACGGGAACGGGTAGGGTTGATAATATTTCTCACGCTAAAGGTGCGCTGTACAATAAGGGAACTGTTGTCATAAATGGCGGTACCTTTGATCGCTCTAAAGAAAACGGTAAGACTTCAAATGACAGCGGTTCCAACTCCTGGTACACCATCAAGAATGTCGGCTCCATGACCATCCATGATGGCGCAACCGTGCAAACTGCTGGGAACAATGCCGCTCTTGGTAAATTCTCCAGCCTTGTTTCTAATGGATACTTTGACGCCAACGACTACAGCACTAATAAGGGGCTTGACCAGCCTATCCTGACGATTGATGGCGGTACGTTCCGCGGCGGTCTGAATACGATCAAGAACGATGACCGCGCAAAGTTAACGATCAATGGCGGTACGTTCAGCAACTATTATCAGGCCGTTGTTCAGAATCACAATATTGCAGAGATCACAGGCGGTACCTTTACTGCTGCAAGTGACGCTAACGCTGAGACATACGGCATTTACAACTGTGGTTGTGGTGCTGAGATTGATCTTGGTACTCTTACCGTGTCCGGTGGTACGTTCACCGGTGCCACATACGCTGTTGCCGAAGTCAGCAGCCTAAATGCGGCTGTGAACATTTCCGGCGGTCAGTTTGCCGGAACAAAGGCGGCAATTGTTAAGAGCAGTACGTCTAAAGCAACCATCGCCGTTTCTGGCGGCACGTTCAGCAGCGACCCGAGCGTTCACGTTGTGGGCAACGGCAACACCAACATCGTCAAGCGCGCTGGCAGCGAGGGCGCTTATACCTACACGGTTCTTGCAAAATCCGGTTTGACCTCCGGCGTGTATCTGACAAACCCCTCCGGCGCTCTGGCAAGCAATTACTATGTGAGCAGCACCGCGAACGGTGTCTGGACGGTCAGCTACTCTGCGCCCTACTCCGGCGGCAGCAGCTCCTACGACCCGACCTACTCCGTCTCTACCCCGAGCAAGACCGAGCACGGCACCGTGACCGTCAGCCCGAAGAACGCCTCCAAGGGCGACACCGTGACCGTCACCGTCAAGCCCGACAGCGGCTACGTCCTCGAGACCCTGACCGTCACCGACAAGAACGGCAATGAGCTGACGCTCAAGGACAAGGGCGATGGCAAGTACACCTTCACCATGCCTGCGGGCAAGGTCGAGGTCAAGGCGACCTTCATGGAGGACAACTCCATGCTGAACTTCTTCTACGATGTGCCCAACAACGCCTACTTCTATGAGGCTGTCAAGTGGGCGGTCGAGAACGGCATCACCACCGGCGTGGGCAATGACCTGTTCGCTCCCGAGCAGCCCTGCACCCGCGCGCAGATCGTGACCTTCCTGTGGCGCGCCGCCGGCTCTCCCGAGCCGAAGGGCGCTGCGTCCGGCATGACCGACGTGGTCAGCGGCAGCTACTATGAGAAGGCCGTTGCGTGGGCCATCGAAAACGGCATCACCACCGGCACGACGACCAGCACGTTCTCTCCCGACGCCACCTGCACCCGCGCGCAGGCGGTGACCTTCCTCGCCCGCGCCCTGAAGGCCAAGGCGGCGAGTGCGGCGGAGTTCTCCGACGTCCCGACCGGCAGCTACTTTGCGGACGCGGTCGCCTGGGCGGCGGCCAACGGCGTGACCGAGGGCATCGGCGGCGGCCTGTTCGGCTCCGACAACGATTGCACCCGCGGCCAGATCGTCACGTTCCTCTACAGAGCGTACAACAAGTAACGGGAACACGCTCCCTCAGACAAAACAAAGAGAAGAGGCCCATCTGCCAAAGCAGATGGGCCTCTTTGTATCTCGCGGCGGTTCAGCTTTTGCTGAGCTGCGCGGCGTATTTGCTCATCGTGTTTCCTCTGTCAAAATCCTTCCGGAAATGTTCCGCTGCGGGACGGGAGGCGACCCGGTACGATCGGTCAAAGGCTCTTCACGAGCGTCAGGATGTTCGACCCGTCCGCGTATTCATAGGTCACCTCGTCCATGAGCTTCTTCACCATGAAGATGCCGAGACCGCCGACCTCCCGCTCCTCCGCCGACTGCGTTGTATCCGGATCGGGCTTTTCGGTGGGGTCATAGGGCCGTCCGTTGTCGGAAAAGCGAAGCGTCGCCTTGCCGTCCTTCAGCGAGCAGCCCAGCACGACGCCGGTCGCGCCGCTGTAGCGGGCGATGTTGGAGAAGATCTCATCCACCGCCACATTGACCTGAGCGATCGCCTTCATGGGGGCTCCTGCCTCGGCGAGAATGCCCTCAAAAAAGTCGGTGGCCTGCGGCAGCTGCTCCAGCGTCGGCGCGAGATTGATCTTTTTCATGTCCGACGACTTCATCTCGATGCAGAGCATGGTGATATCGTCGAACTGGTCCGCGCCGCCCGCGAACTCGTCCACATCGCGGTGCAGAGCCTCCAGCAGCTGACGGCACGAGCCGCCCTCGGCGGCGTTCAGCGCACGGAGCATCCGGTCAGTCCCGTAAAGCGTGTTGGAGGCATTCGTGGCCTCCGGCACGCCGTCCGTGTAGACCACCAGACGGTCTCCCGCGTCCAGCTCCAGCTCGTATTCCCGGTATCGGGCGCCCTCCATGCCGGCCAGCACGAAGCCGTGCCTATCCTTGAACAGCTCAAAGGAGCCGCCTTTGCGCATGATGGCCGGATACTCGTGGCCTGCGTTGGCGCACTTCATTTTTCCCGTGGAGATCTCGAGAATGCCCAGCCAGACGGTGACGAACATCTCTGCGTCGTTGTTTTCGCAGAGCTGATCGTTTACCTTCTCCAGCACGGCCTTCGGGGACAGACCGCTCTGCGCGGCGGATTTCAGCAGCGTTTTGGAGATCATCATAAACAGCGCCGCGGGGACGCCCTTGCCGGACACGTCCGCCATGACCAGCGCCAGATGGTCGTCATCCACCAGGAAAAAGTCGTAGAAGTCGCCGCCGACCTCCTTCGCCGGTGTCATGGAGGCGTAAATGTCGAACTCGTGGCGCTCGGGGAAGGCGGGGAAGATGCAGGGCAGCATGGACGCCTGAATGTGGCGCGCCACATCCAGCTCCGCGCCGATGCGCTCCTTTTCCGCGGTGACGCGGCTGAGATTTTGAATATATTCATTCAGCTCCGACACCATGTACTGAAACGAATGGGCAAGCTCCTCCAGCTCGTCGCCGGTGTTGACCTCCACCCGGAAGTGAGAAAGCTCCTCCATCCTGCTCTCCACCAGCCCGATGGCGGCGTGGTGCAGAGTCCTCAGCGGACGGATCAGAATGCGCCGCACATAGTAGTAGTATGCGAAAATGGAAAGCAGCAGAACGGCCAGCACCACGCACAGCGTCAGGCCGAGAAACTGCCGGATCTGCTGGTCGATCATGTCCATCGAGATGTCCACGCTGGCCAGCGCCACCGGTGTGCCGGCTTTGTTGAGGATGGCGACGTAGGCCGACGCCAGATAGCCGTACTCCTCGTTGTTGGTGATGAGGATGGTCTGCTCCGCGTCGACGGCAAAGGCCCCGTGCATCAGCTCGTTGCCGCCGCCGTAGTAGGCGTCGGTGTCGCCGAGGTCGCAGACGCCGTCCTCACCGGGAACGCCCGCGTCCCAGATGTAGTACATGACCTCATCCTCCGGCACGACCACATAGAAGTATTTCAGCCCCAGCTTCTCCCTGACGTCCTGCAGGTAGCGGTGGATCTCCTCATAATAGGCGTCCTTCTCGCCGGTCCGGTAGTATTGCTCCACGCGGTCTCCGTCGATGAGATCCGCCGCCACGGAGGCCTGACCGAACGCGAGAGAGGCGTATTGCTCCTCCATCCGCGCCCGGTACAGTTGGGCAATCGAGGGGGCCAGAATCGCCGCGAGGACGGCGGCCATCGCCACCAGTCCCAGCAGCAGCTTGGGCTGTAACCGTATGCTCCTTGCTCGTTTCATGTCCGCACCTCCATCGGATGGATATGAAGCCGCAAATGACCGTCTCTTACACGGTAGAGCGTCCGCGTGGGGGACAGACGCTGCACCTCGCAGGGCAGGGAGACTGTGCCGCTCCCCACTGCGGTCACATAGAACCACGCGCCGCTCAGCTCCACCTGAGTCATGGAATTGTATTTTCGGAAGATCGCCAGGGCCTCCGCCCGGCTCATTTCGGGATGCAGCGTCAGCAGCTCGGACGCGGGACGCTTCCAGTAGGGCTGCTTCTCCGCCTGCGGCCGGCCGGCGGCCCAGCGGTCGTCAAGGTGCTCGATGAGGTCCTCGACCGTCTCGCGCGCCCATGCCGCGCTTTGCAGATAGACGTCGATGCTGTCCGTGTCCGCGGTTATATCAATGGTATGCTGCGCCAGAACGTCGCCGCCGTCCAATCGCTGCGCCACCTTGTGCATCGTCACGCCGGTGCATGACAGCTCCCGCTCCATGGCTCCCTCGATGGGGTAATAGCTGCGTCCCTGCGGGAGCAGCGAGCTGTGGGTGTTGATGCCGCGGAACGCGGGGAAGTCCTCCGGCAGCGTCAGGATGCGGTCATACTCCGCGATGAAAAACAGCTCGCAGCCCTCCTCCGTGAAGTACCGCCGGATCTCCTCCGGCGAGATGGCCTCATAGTGAACAGGGATGCCAAGCTCCCCCGCCCGCTTTACGATGGCATATTCCGTGAAATAGTCCTCGTCGTTGTGATAGGTATACAGCGCCAGCACCTGATGCTTTTCCACAAAATATTCAAAGCACGACAGGAACACGTCGCTGCCGAAATAAACGACCTTCATCGCTTTTCCCTCTTTGTCCTCAGATCTTGATGATCAGTGTGTTGAAGCCCTGATAGCGCCGGTAGAAAAATTCCTTCGCCCGCTTTTTGATGACCAGCACGCCCATGCCGTCCATGTCGAAATCCTCGTCCCGGCTGGCGCGGGAAGTATCTAACGCAAAGGGATTGAAGGTCGTGGCGTCGTCCCGCAGATGCAGCTCCAGCACGCCGCCCTCGTCCATGATGGCCGTCAGCTGGAGGTAGCCGTCCGTCCGTCCCTGAAAGCCGTGCTTCAAGATGGCCATGCCGAGCTCCTCCACGGTCATGGTCGAAAACATCTGCTGCTTCATGTCCGCGCCCCAGACTTCGCAGAAGGCCTCCAGCTCGCGGCACACGTCCATCACATCCTCCGCGTTGCTGAGGATCGTCCGTTGGAAGACGCGCTCCTCCGGCAGCTCTGTCTTCTTATAGCGGCCGCCGAGGCCCAGCAGCAGGAACACCGCCAGCGAGCCGGCCTCCGTCAGCAGGAACAGCAGCCAGAAGCGCTGCAACCCCAAGGCGTAGCATACGAACGTCAGCGGGATGAGCAGCACCGCGCCGCGCAGCGTCTCCAGCAGGAACGACGGCTTCTCATTCTCGCAGGCCTGATAGTAATTGCACAGCAGGATATTGATGCCGGCGAACAGCGCCCCCGCGCCGTAGAGCCGCAGCGCGGTACGCGCCAGCGCCTCCGACGCCGAACCGGCGATGCCGAACAGCAGGCACATTCCCGCGGGCCACAGCTCCACAAGGACGATCAGCGCGCCGCCCACCGTCAGTCCCGCCGTGAAGCCGAGACGCACCGTGTTCCGCATTCCCTGCCGGTTGTGCTCGCCCTGATAGGTGGAGAGGATGGGCTGCATGGCGCGCCCCGTCCCCTCAAACAGGTACAGGATCAGGTAGGAGGTGTTCTGAATGACGTCGAACACCGCCACCGCCGTTTCGCCGCCCAGACGGATCAGCAGATTGTTGCACACGAGGAAGAAGATCATCTGGTACAGGTACTGCACCGAGGTGGCCATACCCGCCTTCAGCGCGGAAAGGGCAGGGACGAGCCAGCGCCCGCGCGGCAGCGCGAAGCGCAGCGTGTGCTTCTGACCGAAAAAGCCCGGCAGATAGATGGCAATGGTAATGATCTGTCCCAGCGCGGTGGACAGTGCCGCGCCCCGCGTACCCATGTCCAGCACCAGCACCAGCGTGATGTTCAGCGCAATGTCACAGAGGTTGCCTATGACCGAGCCGGCGCCGGCGCGGCGCTGACTCCCGTCGTTGCGCAGATAGTAGTTGAACACGTTGGACAGGTAGAACAGCGGCGTGGCCGCGACAAGGATCTGCAGATAGTCCCTTGTGGCGGCATACAGCGCGCCGTCTGTGCTCCGCGTGCCCAGCAGCGCCAGCAGAGGGTCTATAAACACGCTGCCCAGCACGGCGGTCGTGACGCTGAAAAGCAGCGCCAGCGCGAGCACGCCGTGAAAGCTGTCTGCGGCCTCCTGCGTTTTGCCCTGACTCAGCAGACGGGAATAGCGAACGGAGCCGCCCAGTCCGAGGCCGTGGGCAAACATGCAGTTGATCATGTAGACCGGCAGGATCAGACCGATGGCGGCAAGTCCCACGGCGCCCAGCCGCTGCCCCACCACCACGGCGTCCGCCATATCGCTCAGCGCCCAGCCGAGCGACGAGAGCATGGCAGGGACCCACAGTCCACGGAACATCCGAGCGGTAAAGCGGTCCGCCGTCCGATGTGCGGCGGGGCTCATCGTCCGCATGGTGTTACGCAATGGTCAGAATGTCGGAGAAACCGGTCACCTCAAAGATCTCCATCACCGACTCGCTCACATGGGTGAGCACCATTTTGCCCTGACGGTTCATCAGCTTCTGCGCGGACAGCAGCACACGCAGTCCCGCCGAGGAGATGTACTCGACCTGCCCGAAGTCCAGACGCAGCTCGGTGACGCCGTCAAGGTCGGCCTTCAGCTCCGTTTCCAGCTGGGGGGCGGTGGTGGTGTCGATGCGGCCCTCGATGGCCAATGACAGTGCGGAATCCTTCTTTTCTTTTCTGATCTCCATGATTTTTCTCCTCCAAAAACGATTGAATTTTCAGTGTGCGGCGAAGGGCCGCGCGTTTCATTTTCTATGATAACTGTATCCAGTATAACACAAGCGCGGCTTTTTCTCAACGAAAAAAGTAGATTCTGCCGAAAATCGGTGCGCGGCCGGCGGACGACGGGCCTGTCCCGTGACGCGCACGGGGCTCCGCCCGGTATGAAAAAGAAAAGCGCCGCATACCCTCTACCAAAACAAAATGGGGAGGATATGCGGATGTTTTTGTATTTTAAGCGGAGAGAGAAGCGCGGGAAGAGGGAGGCGCCGCGGCCGCGATTTCTTGTCCTGCGGCGCAAAACACTGACAGTTGGCGCTGCGCTGCTGGCTGCGGCAGCCATTTTCGGTGCTGTGAATGCGCCCGCTGCCGTGCGGGCGTCAGTTGCGACGCGCCAGCTGCCCATCTACTGCGTGGAACGCGATCAGAAGGTGTGCAGCATTTCCTTTGATGCCGCATGGGGGGCGGACAACACGCAGAAGATCCTGGATGTACTCGCGGACTACGGCGTCAAGGCGACCTTTTTCGTGGTCGGCAACTGGGCGGACCAGTATCCGGAGCAGGCCAAGGCCATCGTAGACAGCGGCTGCGAGCTGATGAACCATTCCAACGCACACGACCACTACAATTCCCTGACCGCCGACCAGATCATCGCGGACGTGAACTCCTGCAGCGACAAGATCGAGGCGCTCACCGGCGTCCGCCCGACGCTCATCCGCTGCCCGTTCGGCGAGTACGACGACCATGTCATTTCCGCCATCCGCTCCATCGGCATGGAACCGATCCAGTGGGATGTGGATTCGCTCGACTGGAAGGGCATCTCCGCTGCTGAGATCACCAAGCGCGTGACGGGGAAGGTGACGAACGGCTCCATCGTGCTCTTCCACAACGCGGGCGAGCACACGCCGGAGGCACTGCCGGATATTCTCAACTACCTGCTCGGCGAGGGCTATGAGATCGTGCCGATCTCCAAGCTCCTGCTGACGAACGAAGAAACGTACATCGACCATACCGGACGGCAGTGCCGGAGCGCGGAAACATGAGATGCCTGCTGCACCGACCAGATCACGGGCGCGAGCGTCAAGCGTCCGGACATTACAGGTATCGAGATTATGTGTGGGAGTTCGAAGACCGCGTGCGCACCCTATAAGAGAACCGAAAAAGGCCGCTGCAGGAATGTTCTGCGGCGGCCTTTTTTTGCGCTGAGAACTGGCGGCTGTCAAGGCTCGGACCTTTCACCGGAGCCCCGCGGAATTTTCGAAGCCTCCGGTGCGCTCGGTGAGCTGCGCGGGGCGTCGTCAGCTCCTGCTCGCCGGACTGGAAGTGCAGCTTATAGCTGCGCGGCGTATCCTCGGCGACGGTGATGACGGGCGTTTCACCGTTTTCGCCCTTGGGACCCTGAATACCCTGCTCGCCCTTCTCGCCGGTATCGCCCTTCTCGCCCTGCGGACCCTGAACACCCTGCTCTCCCTGCGGTCCCGGACAGCCGCGGTCGCCCTGCACACCCTGTGGACCGACCTCGCCTTGAATATGCAGGAGGACAAGGAGGCCGTGTTCGACTGCGTGGACACCGTAAAAATGTGCCTGCGTGTGTTCACGCCGATGATCGCCGCGATGAAGGCCTGCACCTGCAATATGTACCGCGCGGCGCAGCGCGGCTTCCTGAACGCGACCGATCTCTCGGACTATCTGACAAAGAAGGGGCTGCCCTTCCGCGCGGCGTATAGGATCGCCGGTCAGCTCGTGGCCTACTGCCTCGAGCACACCGCCGTGCTCGAGGAGCTGCCGCTCGCGCTGCTCCGGCAGTACAGCGAGCGGTTCGGCGAGGACGTTTACGCCGCCATCGCGCTCACCAGCTGCGTGACGGGCCGCACCTCGCTCGGCGGCACCTGCGTCGCGTCGGTCGAGGCGCAGATCGCCTCCGTCCGCGACTTCCTTGCCGGACAGACAGAGGCTGCAAAGCAGGCAAAGAACGGTTGACAACACGGAGGATCGGACTATAATAAGCGATAGTCAGCGGGCAATGGCTTCGCTTACGAATCAGAATTTGAAGGAGAGCTTTTTGAATCACATCACCCTATCACCGGAGCGTGTGGCCTGACCGGGAGGTCCGGCAAATCCAACACACGCCGTTCCTCCCGAAGGATTTCGCATGATCTTTCTTCCGGAGGAAACACCATGAACCGCGAAAACAAACGCAAGACCTTTGAAAAAGGCTACTACAAGACGCACGCCTGCAAGGATACCTTCACCTGCAAGGTCTGCGGCCGACTCTGCACACCGCAGGAGGCCGGCAGCGACCACCGCAACCACTGCCCCAACTGCCTCTCCAGCCTCCACGTGGACATCGAGCCCGGCGACCGGGCATCCGACTGCGGGGGCCTTATGGAGCCTGTGGCGGTGTGGGTGCGCAAAAGCGGG
>ERZ827488.1681-NODE-1681-length-25098-cov-25.455417_pt1 | contig 25098 bp, 15 predicted proteins | sample MGYA00519771_ERZ827488 | MGnify/ENA primary metagenome ERZ827488 (study PRJEB31778, sample SAMEA3449323) | human gut metagenome | biome: human gut; feature: human-associated habitat; material: faeces | place: United Kingdom | collected 2010/2012 ... | reverse complement strand
ATCAGACAGGAGCGGATCAGGAGCTTTCTCATGGCGCGGATTCTTACAGCTTCATTCGGACTTGGCAAGTGAATAGCCCTGCTATGGTTCATGTAAAGGGCATTTCTTTTTTCCCGGAAACCGGGAAACGCTTGCTGTTTGACTATCCCGGGATAGTATCTATAGTAGGAACACGTATGAGGCCTTTCCTTTTTTTATGTTGTTCCGCTGTGGTTTCAGGGCTGTTTGCCCCTCAGGCCGGCATAGCTCAACAGCGTCCTCCCATTTTCGGGTTTGCCAATAAAAACAGGATACCTGAAGTCAATAAATCGGGCAGCCCCGTTTTTGACAAACTCCGTAATGAAGCTATGAAGAAAAAGCTGCCGCTGGTGATTTACCTGACCGGTTCTTCATGGTGTTCCCGGTGTAATATTTTTACCAGGGAATATATTAAAAAAACAAATTTCAAAAATGCCGCCGGGAAAAAATTTATATTCTGGCTGGTGGACACCAAACAGGTGCCGGGCAATTCCCCGGGAACGTTTAAATTCAAGATGGTTCCGGAAGAAGCCGCAAAAATCGTGGGGTGTGCGGATTCCCCCCGTGCGCCGTATGTGGTTCTTGGCCCTCCCGCCGTGTTTATCATTGACCCTGTTTCCGGAGAATTGATCAAGAGCCTGTTCACCAAAAGTGAAGTGGACAAGTATGGAAAGCCTCTTGCCGGAATTATTGAAGAAGCCTGGAATAATCATGTAAACCGGAAGAAGCTGAATTGAAATGCTTCATGGCAAGGTATCCGCGAAGCCAAATAATGACGGCGGCAAAAGCGGAATGATGAAACGGAACGGTTTTAAACGGTTATCCGTTGGAAAGTGATTTTTGACGCGTAGCGCCGGGAATGGCAGCTTGTGGTTTCTGTTGGTTTATCAAGTCCTGACGTGTTGATATTTTAGCTTTGCAATATGAATTAAGAATAATTTTAATTAATATGACCAGTATAAAGCAAAGAGACGAATTGCAATCTACTATTTGGAAAATCGCCAACGAAGTGCGTGGCGCCGTTGACGGCTGGGATTTTAAGCAATTTGTCTTAGGAACTCTTTTTTATCGGTTTATCAGTGAGAACTTCACCAACTTCATTGAAGGCGGTGACGAGAGCGTCAACTATGCGAATATGTCGGATGACGTTATCACCCCTGAGATAAAAGATGACGCCACCAGGACGAAAGGGTATTTCATCTATCCTGCTCAGCTTTTTGTGAATATAGCAAAGAATGCCGACAACAATCCTAATCTGAACACGGACTTGGCAGCTATTTTTGATGCGATAGAGAGTTCTGCCAATGGGTATCCGTCCGAACACGACATAAAGGGACTGTTTGCCGACTTTGACACCACAAGCAACCGTTTGGGCAACACCGTGGAGGAGAAAAACAGGCGTTTGGCGGCAGTCATCAAAGGTGTGGAAAGTCTGGATTTCGGTAATTTTGAGGATAATGAGATAGATCTTTTCGGAGATGCCTACGAGTTTCTGATTTCCAATTATGCTGCCAATGCCGGCAAATCCGGCGGAGAGTTCTTTACGCCTCAGAATGTATCGAAGTTGATAGCGCGATTAGCTATGTCGGGATTGACTTCCGTCAACAAGATTTATGATCCGGCTTGCGGTTCGGGTTCGTTGCTGCTTCAAGCGAAGAAACAGTTTGATGCGCATCTCATTGAAGATGGCTTTTTCGGGCAGGAAATCAACCACACCACTTACAACCTGGCGCGGATGAATATGTTCTTGCATAATATCAATTATGACAAGTTCGACATAGCGTTGGGCAATACGCTGATCAATCCCCAATATGGCGATGAAAAACCATTTGACGCCATCGTCTCAAATCCGCCATACTCCGTCAATTGGGTGGGAAGCGACGACCCAACGCTTATCAATGACGACCGCTTTGCCCCGGCAGGGGTGTTAGCGCCAAAGTCAAAAGCTGACTTTGCTTTTGTGCTTCACGCCCTCAGCTATCTTTCCGCCAGAGGGAGGGCTGCCATTGTCTGTTTCCCCGGCATCTTCTACCGTGGCGGTGCGGAACAGAAGATAAGAAAATATCTTGTGGACGGCAACTTTGTGGAAACGGTCATTGCGTTGCCTCCCAATCTCTTCTATGGAACGGGCATCTCCGTGAATATCCTCGTGCTGTCCAGGCACAAGGCTGATACGAAGACGCAATTCATTGACGCCAGCGGAGAAGATTTCTTTAAAAAGCAGACCAATAACAATGTCCTGACAGATGAGCACATAGAAAGAATAGTCGATATATTCGACAGAAAGGAACCGGTGGAATATGTTGCGGCATTAGTAGATAACAGCAAGATTGCGGAGAATGGCTATAACCTCTCTGTGAGTTCATATGTAGAGGCGAAAGATACGCGCGAGGTGATTGATATTGCCAGGCTGAATGCCGAGGTGAAGCAAACCGTAGAGAGGATAGATGCGCTGCGTGCGGATATTGACGCGATTATTAAGGAGTTGGAGGATGAATAATGAGCCGGCAATAACAGGAACGGCTTTTCTGACCGATATAGTCAAGCAGATGTTAAAGGGAGGTGACATAAAATGAGTAGACTAGACGAGCTGATACAGGAGCTTTGCCCGAATGGGGTGGAATACAAGCCTATCAAAAATGTGTACAGACGATTGAAGGGTACGCCCATTACTGCTGGCAAGATGAAGGAAATTGAAAGTGCTGATGGAGATATTCGCATTTTCGCCGGAGGCAAGACAATAATTGATGCCTTTGAATCAGATATTCCAAACGCCAATATTACAAGAGTTCCAGCTGTTCTAGTTCAGTCCCGTGGCGTGATTGATGCCGTGTATTATGAAAAACCGTTCACTTTCAAAAATGAGATGTGGGCATATACGCACAAAAACAAAATTGCGGTCAAATTTCTTTATTATGTGTTGAAGAACAACATGAGCAAGTTTAGAGAAGCTGCGTCTGGAATGGGTTCCCTGCCGCAGATTTCACTCAAAGTTACAGAGGACTTTGAAATCCCTGTGCCACCTCTTGAGGTGCAGAGTGAAATTGTCCGTATTCTGGACAATTTCACGGAGCTTACAGCGGAGCTTACAGCGGAGCTTACAGCGGAGCTTACAGCGAGAAAGAAACAGTATGAATATTATCGCAATAAATTATTGTCTTTCAATGAATTGATAAAATCTGGGGGGTGTCAACTTAAAAAGCTGAGAGAAATTGCAGAATATTCACATAAGAGAATAAATGCGATAGCTATGAAGAAAGATAATTATGTCGGCGTTGATAATCTTTTGCCAAATAAAGCTGGCAAAGTAGGATCAAATTACGTTCCCACTAAAGGGAATTTAACTGCCTATGTTATAGGTGACGTACTAATAGGCAATATTCGTCCTTATTTAAAGAAGATATGGTTGGCCTATAATGAAGGTGGTGCAAGTGGAGATGTCTTGGTAATTCATTTAATAGACCAATCAGTGGATGTTAAATATCTATACCAGGTATTAGCGGACGATAAATTCTTTAACTACAATATGCAATTTGCCAAAGGAGCAAAAATGCCTCGTGGCAGCAAGCAGAAAATAATGGATTATATAATCCCTGTTCCTTCGCTCGAAGAGCAACGCCGTATTGTCTCCATTCTCGACAAGTTCGATATGCTGACAACCTCCATCAGTGAAGGCTTGCCAAAGGAAATAGAACTGCGTAGAAAACAGTATGAATATTACCGTAACCAATTATTATCATTTCCCGATAATAAAGCAACGGCCTGAATATGGGAGAAACATTAACAGAAATAGCTCAGGAGTTAAAAAACAGTCCAAAGAAGGTCCAGCTTATCTATGCCTTTAACGGCACAGGAAAGACGCGGCTGTCTCGCGCATTCAAAGAGTTGGTGTCTCCCAAGCATGAGGAAGAAGAAGCGCAAGACGGGGATACTGATATAAAAGTATTGTATTATAATGCTTTTACTGAAGATTTGTTTTATTGGGATAATGATTTGGAAAAAGATACAGACAGGAAGCTGTTGATACGTCCTAATGCCTTTACTGACTGGGTGCTTCAAGATGAAGGACAAACCAATAATATCATAACAGATTTCCAGCATTATACCAATGATAAACTAACTCCACGTTTTAATGAAAATTATAATGAGGTTTCCTTTTCTATAGAAGGCGGCAACGAAGAGCAAATTGATAATATCAAAATATCGAGAGGCGAAGAAAGTTGTTTTATTTGGTGCGTGTTTTATAGTCTTCTGAAGGAAGTAGTTGGAGTATTACATGAAGAGCCAGAAAACCGCTCGACAAATAAGTTTGATGATTTGGAATATATATTCATTGATGATCCAGTAAGTTCGCTGGATGAAAATCATTTAATAGAATTGGCTGTAAATATAGCAGAAGTTATAAAAAGTAGTGATTCTGATTTAAAATTTATCATTACGACGCATAATCCTTTATTTTATAATGTAATTTATAATGAATTAAAGGCTAATGCAGGCTATATGCTAAGTAAATATGAAGACGGGACTTTTAAACTTGAAGAAAAGAGAGGGGATTCAAACAAAAGTTTTTCCTATCATCTTTTCCTAAAGCAGACTATCGAAGAGGCGCTTGATTCAGGCACTGTTCAGAAATACCATTTCACGCTACTGCGCAATCTCTACGAAAAAACGGCAAACTTCTTAGGATATCCAAAATGGTCTGATTTGTTGCCTGATGACAGGCAAATTTACTATAACAGGATTATTCAGTTCACAAGCCACTCTACATTATCCAATGAAGCTGTGACGGAACCGACAGAAGCAGAAAAGCAAACTGTGGGATTTTTATTAAAGCATTTAATTGATAACAAGTACTGGAAAGAGGATCTGCAATGACACAATACAGCACCATAGCAGAATTACAAAACTTTATCGTTCTCGACAACTACACCAAGAGTTCAATAGTAAGCGAGCCGCCCGCAGGTTATCAGACAGAGGCTGCTTTGGAACGCGAATTTATAGAAGATTTGATATCACAAGGTTACGAATATGTTCCCAGCCTTGTTACGCCTGACGCCCTGCTCTGCAATGCGAGAAACCAGTTGCAGGCACTCAATAATATCGTTTTCACCGATTCTGAATGGGGACGCTTCCTGGAGGAATATTTAGACAAGAAGAGCGATAGTTTTTCTGAAAAAACAAAAAAAATACATGATAATTACATCTATGACTTTGTGTTTGACGATGGGCATATCCAAAATATCTATTTGGTAGACAAAACAAATATTGCCCGCAACAAAGTACAGGTAATTAATCAGTTTGAGCAGTTTGGGGCACAGACAAACCGTTACGATGTCACGATACTGGTAAATGGGCTGCCTATGGTGCAGGTAGAGCTGAAAAAGCGTGGTGTGGCTATCCGCGAGGCTTTTAATCAGGTGCATCGCTATAGAAAAGAGAGCTTCAACAGCGAAAGTTCACTCTATAAATACTTACAGGTTTTCGTCATCTCCAACGGTACGGACACCCGTTATTTTGCCAATACCGTAAAGCGTGATAAAAACAGTTTTGACTTTACGATGAACTGGGCGAAGTCGGACAATACGCTGATTAAAGACTTAAAGGATTTTACGGCGACATTTTTCCAGAAAAATACGCTGCTGCAGGTTCTTTTCACATATTCGGTGTTCGATGTCAGTAACACGCTGCTCATTATGCGACCCTACCAGATTGCGGCAACGGAACGCATCTTGTGGAAGATAAAGAGCTCTTACCAGGCTAAGAAATGGAGCAATCCGGAAGGAGGCGGATACATCTGGCACACCACGGGGTCTGGCAAAACTCTGACGAGTTTTAAGGCCGCGCAGCTTGCCACCCAACTTGATTTTATCGACAAGGTGTTCTTTGTTGTTGACCGCAAGGATTTGGACTATCAGACGATGAAAGAATATCAACGTTTCTCGCCCGATAGCGTCAATGGATCAGAAAGCACGGCAGGACTGAAGCGGAACATAGAGAAGGATGACAACAAAATCATTGTCACGACCATTCAAAAGCTGAACAACCTCATGAAGAGCGAAAGCGACTTGCCTGTCTATCAAAGGCAGGTTGTATTTATCTTCGATGAGTGCCACCGTTCCCAATTCGGAGAAGCGCAGAAGAATCTGAAAAAGAGATTCAAGAGATATTACCAATTTGGCTTTACGGGTACCCCTATCTTTCCTGAGAATGCTTTGGGGGCGGAGACTACGGCCAGTGTGTTCGGCCGTGAGCTGCATTCGTATGTCATCACAGACGCCATACGTGATGAAAAGGTTTTGAAGTTCAAAGTGGACTACAACGATGTTCGTCCACGGTTTAAGAATTTGGAAACTGAAAAAGATGAAATCAAGTTAAATGCGGCAGAAAATCAAAAGCTTTTGCTTCATCCAGACCGAATCAAAGGGATTTCCCAATACATCCTGCGGAATTTCAGGATAAAAACACATAGAACGCAAGGGAATAACAAGGGCTTTAATGCCATGTTCGCAGTAAACAGCGTTGAGGCTGCCAAACTGTATTATCAGGAATTGAACAATCTGCAGAAAGAAAGTGACAGGCCCCTGAGAATTGCCACCATATTTTCTTTCGCCCCAAATGAAGAACAAAGCGCTAAGGGTGATATCAAAGATGAAAATTTTGACCCTTCGGCAATGGACAGCAGCGCCAAAGAGTTTTTGGCAAAAGCGATTGGCGATTACAACGTGATGTTTAAAACAAACTTTGGAGTGGATAGTAAAGAGTTCCAAAATTATTATCGCGATTTGGCCAAAAGAGTAAAAAACCGGGAAGTTGACTTGCTCATTGTGGTCGGTATGTTCCTTACCGGTTTTGATGCTCCTGCTTTGAACACTCTGTTTGTAGACAAGAATCTGCGTTATCACGGTCTGATGCAGGCGTTTTCACGTACCAATCGCATCTATGACGCAACCAAGACTTTCGGCAATATCGTCACATTCAGGGATTTGGAACAATCTACAATAGATGCGATCACTCTGTTTGGAGACAAGAACACAAGGAACGTAGTGCTTGAAAAGAGCTACAAGGAATATCTTGAAGGATTTAAGGATATTGCCACCGGCGAGGCGAGAAAAGGGTATGTGGAAGTTGTCATGGAACTGAAAGAAAAATTCCCTGCCCCGGATGAGATAGTGACGGAAGCAGATAAAAAATCCTTTGTTAAGCTGTTCGGAGAATATCTACGGATAGAAAATATTTTACAAAACTACGATGAGTTTACGCAGCTCAAAGCCCTGCAAAAAATAGACAAAGAGAATCGTGCGGCTCTTGAAGCGTTTAAGAATGCCAACTTCTTGACTGATGAAGATATTGCAGCCATGCAGGGCATTGATGTACTGAAAGAGCGAACCGTACAGGATTATCGTTCGATATACAATGATATCCGAGACTGGTTCAGACATGAGAGGAACGGTAAAGCTCCGGAAGATTCAAAAATAGACTGGGATGATGTGGTTTTTGAAATTGATCTGCTTAAATCTCAGGAAATAGATCTCGACTATATTCTCGGACTGATTTTCGAACACAACAGGAAAACGAAGGACAAACCTGCCTTGGTAGATGAGGTGCGCCGTGTTATCAGAGCGAGCATCGGGAACAGGGCAAAAGAGAGCCTCATTGTTGATTTTATCAATGAAACGGATTTGGAACCGATTCGAGATAAGACTGATATTATTGCCGCTTTCTTTACTTATGCCCAGGAGAAACAGAAAAAGGAAGCTGATGCTCTGATTACGGAAGAGAAACTGAACGAGGAAGCCGCAAAGCGATATATTCAAACATCTTTGAAACGGAAGTACGCCAGCGAGAACGGCGCTGACCTCAATGCTATTCTGCCGAAGATGAGTCCGTTAAACCCTCAATATCTAACGAAGAAACAGAGCGTCTTTCAAAAAATCGTCGCTTTCATTGAAAAGTTTAGGGACATCGGAGGTCAAATTTAATACCTGCACACGGGCAAGCTGCCCGATTTTGCCGCCCTCATCCGGCATCATGAGGTATTACTCTTCTAAAAACGGTAAATGAAGCGCAGCCATGGGCGCGGCGTGCCGGAATAGTAGGGATACCACCGGTGTCCGGGGTGGTGCATAGTGCGGCCCCATTCATCCTGACGGCGCGCCTGGGGCGCATAGAAAAGCTGTTTCCATTCCCGGCTGGCGAAGGAAGGAGATTCTGTTTCCGAAGCCGGAGGCGCCAGAAACTCCTGGAGGGCGCTGGAAGAACAGCAATAATAGGGAATGTTGAACCGGGGCGCCAGTCCGAACGCCAGCAAAAGCCATATCCAGACGCGGAGACCGGGATGCCGCGTCCAGGAGGAAGCCAGAAAGGCAAGCAGGCAGGCCATGACCGGAACGCTTCCTTTGCAAAGCAGGTCATTGACGTCTCCGTTCACGTAAAAAAAAGGCAGAATCAGGCCGGTTGCCAGCGTACAGATAAAGAGGGGATTCCTCCGGAAATCCCGCCAGCAGAACAGGGCGTACAGCAAGAATGAGGTCACCATAAGCGGGAAATCCCCCGGATGCGTATAAAAAGGCCGCATGCCCATGTGGGAGGATGGCGCGTTTACCGCCCCATAATAAAGAAGAAAACACATTCCCAGCAGAACGGCGGCCGAAAAGGAGGGATGGAGCAGGACATCCCGGAGAGGGAGGATGCCTTTCCATTGGCGGCGCCACTGGCAGGCCGCCAGGGGAAGCCCACCGAGGGCCGCGAGGGGGGAATAAAAGGCCGTGGCTGCGAACAGAAGGGGTATCCAGGGCAGGGGCATGCGTCCCGAAGCCAGGAAGATGAAAAAGAGCAGAACTGGAATGGAAGCGTTTGCGCTGCACATGATTTGTTCCGCCGTGCCAAAGTAATGCAGGCGGAACAGGTCCAGCCCCAGCCAGCACTGGAAATTCAGCAGAGAACCGAATGCCGCCATCAGCAGGGCGAGCAGCAGGGAGCGGCGTCCGGAGAAAACGCAGAGCCACAGCCAGGTAAGGAACAGGCCCCAGGCTCCCCACAGAACGACAAGCACGCGCGCGGCGTCCAGCCCCGCCAGTTTTCCCGCCAGGGCTGGGACCAGCCAGAACCCCGTGTTGTAAATCAGCACGTTCCCGTCCGGAAAGATGACGGGCCACGGGCTGGCGACCAATTCACGCAGACAGGCATTTCTGACGATATGGTCAGGGTGCTGGTTGACCCACTCCCCCCAGCCGGAAAATATCATCAGGGCGGCAAACGCCGCCAGGACGAAAAATGAAGAGCGGGTGAACAGGGGGAAGGCGGGAAGGGAATTCTTTTTCTGCGGTTCCTTGCGTTTTCGGGACGTCAGTCCCGCCGCCGTCAGGAGCGTGAGAGGGAGGGCGGCGTACCAGTTCATCCACCCGGCCAGGAACACTAGGACAGGCAGCAGAAGCCAGGCGCAGGTGTGCCATTTCAGCGCAGTTGCGTTGAACGCTTGTTCCGGGCACGGGGCATCAGCGGCTGGGGGAGACATCTCCCCGGAACCTTAATGGGGCCGGTCCGCGGGGGCAAGGAGGAAACTCGCAGACCGGAATGGAAGGAAGCGTTTGTACGGGTATAGTGGCAGGAATGAGCGCGCGCCGTTGCCTCTTTACCGGAAAAACGAGGCAGGTCATGCTGGGCGGCCTATGAATAAAACACAATTTATCAGGGAGCTCCAGCGTGAACTGGGGAAGGACGTTACTTCCCGGCAGGCGGAACACGCGTTGAACGCGGTGTTGGATACGATTGCGCGGTCGGTCCGGAGGCGGTCTCTGGTGAAATTCCGGGGCTTTGGCACTTTCCGCGTCAAGCGCCGCCGCGCCCGCATCGTACGCCATCCGGAAAACGGCGGCAGGCTGCTGGTGCATGAATCGAAAACCATGAAATTCCGCCCCTCTTCCCTTCTGTGGAAGGAGTAGGGAAGCCGTTCGGCAGCTCCTGTCATTTTGCCATTGACTTCCCCGTCCGCGGAGGCCCTTAATGTGGATAAGGCAGGAGCGTTTTTGCCTGCCTGCATAAGTAACTGGCCCCTTCCACGTTTGCCGATCATGATTCCGGATTCCGTTCATCTGCTGACCCGTTCCTCCCAGATGACCCTGTACAAAGATGAACAGGGCCGTGTGCGCCGCGCCTATTACGGCCCGAGGCTGCATCAGCCGGAGGATGCCCTGGAAAACGCCGCGGATGCTCCTCTCCTGTATTCCTCCCTGGCGGATTCCGTAACAGGGCTTCCCAATGCGTCCGGCGAGTACTGCATTTGCGTGACCCAGGCGGACGGGTTCCTTTCCCTGAGCCTGGAATGCCAGGGTTGGGAAGTGCTGGAACTGGATGACGACCGGGAAGAAGCCGTCTTCTATGGGAAGGACCCTTCCTACCCTGTGCGGGTGGAAATCCACGTGCGCTCTCACAGGGAATCGGACACCTTTTTGCAGTGGGCGGTTGTTCGGAACGAAGGGAAAGAAGGCATCCGCCTGCACCGCGCTGCGTCCGCACAACTGGGTTTGCGCGCAGAACGGTATTTCGTCACCAGCTTCCGCGGCACCTGGGGCGGCGAGTCCCTGATGAGTGAGGAAGAAGTGGCCCGGGGGCATGAACTTGCCCTGGTATCCGGAACCGGCACCCGCACCGCCCAGGAGGGAAGCCCCGGATTTATCATTTCTCTGGACGGTCCGGCGCAGGAGGATTCCGGGGAAGTGATTCTGGGGGCGCTGGCATGGCCCGGCAATTACCGGATATGGTTCCGGCACAGCCCGTATCATTACCTTTTTGCCGGGGCGGGGCTGGATGTGGCTCCCGCGTCCTATCTGCTGGACGGCGGCGGCGTGTTTGAAACGCCGCCCCTCATTCTGGCGCATAGTAAAGACGGCAAGGGAGAGGCCTCCCGGCGCATTCACCGCTGGGCGCGCCGCTACGGCCTGCGCGGCGGAGGAACAGAGAGGCCAACCTTGCTGAATTCCTGGGAGGGGGTGTATTTTACCTTTACGGAAAAAGTGCTGCACGGCATGATGAAACGTGCGGCGGACTTGGGGATAGAGCTTTTTGTGCTGGATGACGGCTGGTTCGGCAACCGGTTCCCCCGCAATGACGCCCGCGCGGGATTGGGGGACTGGCAGGTGAACCGCGCTAAATTGCCTCATGGACTGGAAGGCCTTATCCGTCATGCGGAAGAATTGGGAATACGCTTCGGCATCTGGGTGGAGCCGGAAATGGTGAACCCTCATTCGGAGCTTTATCAGAACCATCCGGAGTGGGTCATCGGTCTCCCAAACCGGGAAAACAGACAGGAACGCAGCCAGTATTTGCTGGATCTGAGCAATCCTCATGTATGCAGGTACATTCTTGACGCCATGCGGAAGCTGCTTGGAGAACATCCGGGCATTTCCTACGTTAAATGGGATTGCAACCGCAAAATTTCCGACCCCGGCTCCCCCTGGCTGGACGCCTGCCGCCAGGGGAATCTGCCCATTGACTATGTGCGGGGCTATGAACACGTTCTTGATACGCTGGCATCGGAATTCCCGGATGTGACATTCCAGGCCTGTTCTTCCGGCGGAGGCCGCGCCGACTATGGAACCATGCGGAGGCATCATGAATTCTGGACGTCCGACAACACGGACGCTTATGAACGCGTGTTCATGCAGTGGGGCATAGGCCACCTGTTCCCGGCTATTTCCATGGCCGCCCATGTGACAGCCTCCCCCAACCATCAGACGGGCCGCTCCGCTCCGCTCAAATTCCGGTTTGACGTGGCTATGTCCGGACGGCTTGGCTTTGAACTTCAGCCATGCGACATGACGGAGGAGGACATGGCCTTTGCCAAACGTGCTTTGACGGAATACAAGCGCATCCGCCCCGTAGTCCAGTTCGGTGACTTGTACCGGCTTTCCTCCCCGTATGAAAGCCGGGTGGCCTCCCTGATGTATGTATGCGGAAAACGGGCTGTCGTTTTCGCCTGGCTGATGGATAAATGGCTGGCGGATTCCCCTCCGCCCCTGCGCCTGAAAGGCCTGAATCCTGCCGCCAGGTACCTGGTGCGGGAAATCAACATGAATGAAGACGGCTCTCTCACGAACGTTCACGAACAGGTGCTGGGCGGCGATTTCCTGATGGACGCCGGCATCCGCATCCGCTGGAAAAAGGCCTTCCAGTCCGTCTGCTTGGAGGTGGCGGAAACAAACCCTGATGCTCCGGCTTCATCATGAAATCGGCGTTTGGCGTGGGAGCCATAGCCGCCTTACTGATATGATGAGTTAGGAGTTCTCTTAGAGGTGAGGGTATACAGCCAATGCGGCAGAAGACAGGCGCATTCCAATGCCGGTTTGCCGATGTTCTTCTCTTTTTCTACAGGAAAAGGTGATCATTCAATCTTGATGAGGCCCTCCCTGATGAGCCGGGCCGCTTCCCGTTCTATTTCCTTTTGATGTTTTTTCATGTAGGCCTGGTACGCTTCCTCAATATCGAAACGGATGGTCATGACCCATTCCTCATCTTCATTTTCCAAATTAAAAAATGAATATCGATGACCATCCATGACATCATGTTCCTCGCCCTTCCCTCTGATGCGGTAATCGGGATAATGCTTCTCTACATATTCTCGCTGCTTTTCCAGAAGTTTGTCTAGGTCTTTTTCGTTAAAAACAACAGGATTTGTAATAACAGGGATATTCATCTCCTCGGTTTGAACGTCAGAGGGAGCTTCTTGTTGTTGCTCGCTGGATTGGACGGTTTTTTCTTGTGCTATAGTTAGACTAGCTATTCCTTGGATGCAGAAGAGCACAATGACGAGTATACTTGATATGTATTTCATTGTTTTATTTTCTATTGATTTATTGATGATTTTTACAATCTTCCTTTAATTGTTTTTCTAATTGTCTTTCAATTTGTCGTTTCCCTTCATTAATAACACTAGGAATATCTTTTGACTGGTGGAAGTCCACTCCGTTCCGCATGATATTATTCTTTTGGGAGATTTGCCATGATCCAATTAGTTTCTTTTGATGAGTGAATCGGTAGAGGTAAATGATATGCACATTCCGGAATGCCTTATCAGTTTTCATGGCTTCAGATAGCTTGAGTATTCCGCTAGCATTTCCGATAGCGTCATAGATTACTTTTTCTAATGCTTTTGCTGCAATTCCATCCAATGTCTTTCCCAGTATCTCCAATGTTGCTGTCGAGGCTCCATTGGGGGTTATGTAAGGAAAATATTTTACCTCATAGTCACAGTCTTTCGCTTGGACGGGCAGAGAGGTGAACGAGCAAATGGCTACTGCTATAACGTATGTGAGGAGTCTTACTATTGATTTCTTTCTCATGTCAATTTTTTTTCAGGGTGTTGGAGTTCATTTCGTCGGTCTTTTTCGTCAGAATGAAATTCTTTTTAATAAATTCTTTTCCCTCTCTGTTTAACTTCCCATCCCCCCAGATGCTTAACAGGGTTTGATAGGCTTCCACATAGTATTTTTGCGTCTTATCCCTTTCCGTCAGCGCTTCAATGGCTCTTTGCATCACTTTGACCGAATATTTCTTCATTTTAGGTGTCCATACGGCGTATTTTCCCTTTTGGGTCCATAGGGACAGATGTTTTCCGGTAAAGCCCGGCTTGTATTCGGCGACGCCTTTGATTTCAGGACAATCCCTCATTAACCTGTTCCAGACCAGGCGGGTAAAAAGTTCTTCCGCATGGGGCGTGCAGTCGGGGCCGAGCGCGCAGGCATAGAGTTCATAGGGATTCACCCTGTTTTCCCGGATATTCAGCACGCTTTTCGCCGCGTGCCAAATGAGATTGTGTTCGTTGGGCATCGCTTGAGCCAGTTCCCTGAGCAAGGCGAGTTTTCTCCGGTCGCTGGCGTTTTTGGCCTTGATATCCAGATAACGCTGCCACGCAGGATAATTGAAGGGATTAAATTGACGCGCTTCCCGCAAGAGCAACTCCACATGTTCCTGTTTTTGTGTGCAGAAGGACAGATAATACGTTAAAGCCGATTCTTCCGCATGAGGATGATGAATGAATGAATCGTAAGCCGTCACCAGTTGAACAGGGCCTTGCCAGGGAATCTGAGCGCCGCCGCTGGCCCAATTCCAGCCGCCGAGATTGTTGCCGATTTGCCAGTGGCCATTGGGGTGTTTCCATACGAAAGCGCAGTGTCCCGGCTGTCCAATCGGGTAAGCGGGAACTCCTTTGGAACGCAGGAATCCAGCCGCGCCTTTGGAGACGGCGCCGCATACTCCTCCGTATTCCGTGTAAAGTTTCAGCGTGATGGGCTTGTGGTCGTAAAAAGCGCTTCCGGCATGGACGCTGACGCCTTTGTCATTCTTTTTACGGTAGGGAATGAATCCGGGAAATCTGCTTCCGGCTTTCTCCGGCCTGATTTTTTTCCCTGCGATAAATTGCTGTGCCCATGCCAGATCTTCAAGACCTTCTTTTCCCCGGAATACGATGGCCCATTCCCAGGGTTGCAAGGTTTCTGCCTGTGGATAGCATTTGGCGTGGTGATGAGAATCCCGGTAGAAGTTAAATTTGGCGATGCATTCTTCAGGAGAAAAGATGTCTGCGACAAGGCCGGCTCCCAATGCCATGCTGAGTTCAACGGGATTGAAATTCTGATCGCTGGTATTCCAGATTTGGTAAAAAACGGAAAGAGTACTTTTGCCGGCTGGACCAGATTGGGCGAGCATGTTGAATACTTCCGGGTGGCTGGAAAGCCATTTCCTGAAGACCTGATCCTTGAGTTCCTCCTGAGTGAAAGGTTTCCCTCCTTCGGCAGTATTGAAAAACTGGTGCAGGCAGCACAATGCCGCCACTTGAGGGGATTGAATCAGTTTTCGTATTTTGTCGGAGGTAAGCGGGCCGGGATCAAGCCGGCTGCGCAGGACTTCCCGGATTTTACCGGCAATGAAGGAGGACCGCCCTGAAGAAAGCAGTGTTTGTATGTCTGCTTCAGATGAAGCCAGCGTGCCAAAGCTCTCTATAGACATGAGCATGCTGAAGAGGAAAAGCCAGAGGATGTTTTTCATAAGGTATGAAAGACAGACTTAAATGCATGGCAACATAAATTGAAAAAATGTCAATAAAATATGATTTTTTTGAATATAAAAAATACATTTCATATTTCGCTTTTATATCAAAATGATATTGATGGCAAAAGGATTTTTTCAAATGGAAAATTGGGGTCATTGGCTCTGAGAGACATTGGATTTTCGGAGCTGAATCCGGGATGATTTTTTGTCCATCCCTCCCGCAAGATGATGAAAACGGGGTTCCATTCGGAAAAAGAATGGAACCCCGTGCTGAAGCGGTAAAACAGAGATAATAGTTTTCAGGTCAGAAGATCTCTGCCATTGTCAAATTCCCACCACGCCGCCGATGGTCTGGATGATGACCTTGGCGACGATAGTCATCAGGATAAGGGCCACGGGATAGGCGGTGGCGTAGCTGACCACGGGGGCCTGGGAGTCCGTCTTGCTGGCGATGGCTCCCAGGGCCGGGGTGGAGGTCATGCCGCCGCAGATGCCGCCCAGGCATTCCAGAATGTTCATCTTGAAGGCTTTCATGCCCACGAAGTAACCGGCGAACATGCCGGAGCAGGTGACGATGACGCCCATGATGAAGACGGCCGCGCCGTGGGTGGCTACCGTATCCACCAGGTCCGCTCCGCCCTTGATGCCGGCGTCAGCCAGGAAGAAGACCAGCCCCAGATCCTGCAAAAGAAGGCGGGTGGGGCGTGGGATATAGCCGACGATGGGGCCCAGACGTCCGAAGTGGCCGAGCAGCAGGGCGACGATAAGGGGGCCTCCCGCAATGCCCAGGGAGATGCCCGCGCCGTTGCCGAGGCTGAAGTTGACCAGGCCCAGAATGATGCCTAGGGAGAGGCCGAAGCCCAGGGAGAGCAGGTCCGTCTGGTTCATGTCCTGGCTGCGGTGGCCGATTTTGTCCCCGTATTTGGTAAGGTTTTCCGGAGAACCGACCACAGTCAGCACGTCGTTGCGTTCCAGCGTGGTTTCCCCCGTGGGGACGAAGGTGAAGCCCAGGCGGGAAATGCGGGAGATAATGACGCCGTCCGTGCGCAGGGTTTTCAGGTCGCGGAGCTTGTGCCCGGCATAGTTCTTGTTTGTCAGAATCAGTTTGCGGCGCTCCTTCTGGGAGTCCATGGGGTAGGGATTGTCGCATACCTCCCCCAGAAAGGCGATGTCGTGAGGCATGGTGTCGCTGTTGCCCACAATGAGGACTTCCGTTCCTTCCCGGAACGTGTCTTCCGGCGTCAGGGGCATCAGCCTGTCGTTGCGAACCACGCGGGTGACCATGCAGTGCAGACCGTCCAGCAGCTTGCAGTCCGCAATGTTCTGGCCTATCAGGTTGGGCTGTGTGACGCGGACAAGGCGGGAAATGATGCTGACTTCCTGCCTGGAATGCATGGCTTTGGCCTCCTTGTTGAGGTCAAAGCGCAGCAGGCGCGGCAGGAGCTGGACGAAAAGGACCACGCCCACCACGCCGAACGGATAAGCGATGCCGTAACCGATGCTGACGCCGCTTCCGGAGGCTCCCGGCAGGCTTTCCGTGGCGGCCGCCAGCGCCGGGGTGCTGGTGCATGCGCCGGCAAAGATGCCGGAAGAGATTCCCGCGGGAACTTTGAACCAGATGCCGAAGAGGCAGGTGAATAACGCTGACACTCCTACAATCACCGCAGACATGATGGCCAGTTTGCTGCCCTGTTTGGCGATGGCGGAGAAGAAGCGGTTGCCCGCGCTGAGGCCCACGCAGTATACAAAGAGCGCCAGACCCAGCTGCCCTACGCCGTCGGGAATGGCCAGGCGGTAGTGGCCGGCGGCCAGCGCCACGAAAAGAACGCCGGAAAGGCCCAGGTTCAGTCCGTATATTTTAATGCTGCCGAGAGCGATGCCGAAAAAGATGATTCCAAAGAGAACCAGGGTGTTGTGTTGGAGCAGGATATCAAACATAAAGACGGTTAGCGGTTTTGTTCCCTTCCTTGGCGCAGAGCAGGGGAATGCCCGTCACGGATGAGAATGCGTGCGTTGAGAAAGCGGAGGGAGAGGCGTGGCAGGTATCTTCCAGCCCTGTCAGTTTCTCCGCAGGTAATCCAGCAGAGTGGCCTGATCCAGGCAGGACATATAAGGCGTATGGTCGATGCCCTTTTCCATGATGAACCTGGTCAGCAGTTTGCGGGCGGTCGTAAGGAGAACGGCGGGATCCCAGGGCTTTTCCAGATAGTTGTCAATGTGCGCGTCATTGACGGCCTGGATAGTGTCCGCGTGGGTGGCCTGCCCGGTCAGCAGGATTTTGCGCGTCCCGGCGAAACGGTCGTCTTTGGCGATGCCTCCAAGCAACTCTACTCCTGAACCTCCCGGCATGACGTGGTCGGAGATAACCAGTCCCGTCAGTTCTCCGTCCTGGTCGAATTCTTCCAACAGTTCGCGGCATTCGGATGCGGATTCCACCCCTTCCAGGCGGAAGCAGGAATTCAGCGGACGAAGGTCGCGCAAAACGCTGTCAAGGACTTCCGGCTGGTCGTCCACGCAAATGATGTTAATTTTTTCCATGATTGTTGATGGTTGGTATGATTATCGTAAAAACGGTATGGCCCGGCACGCTCTCCAGGCGGATGCGGCCGCCGTAGCTGTCCACAATGCGCCGGACGATGGTGAGCCCCAGCCCCAGGCCGAAGGAAAGCCCCTTCTTTTTGGTAGTGAAGTTGGGACGGAAAATTTTTTCATGCAGGTCCTTTGGAACGCCGGGGCCGTTATCTGTGACGGAGACCAGAATTTCGCGGGTGGTATGGGATGTCTGGTCCTTGCTGCTGATTTTTTCCACCCGGCATTCTACGTGGATGGCAGGGTTGGGGGTATTTTCTATTTTCAGCGCGTCGCAGGCGTTCTGAAGCAGGTTGATCCAAATTTGAACGAGCTCCGTCATATCTGCGAAGATGCCTGGCACGGAGTCCCTGGGAGGCAGGACCATTTCAAAATCAACGCCGCGCAGACTGGACTTGACCAGAGCAACAGCTTCCGTAAGGGAATCCGCCACGTTTACTCCTTCTTCCCGTCTGGTGTTGCCTCCCCCCAGCAGGCGAACGGAACGGACAATGGCTGTAGCGTGCCTGACAGCCAGTTTCATATCGTGCAGGTCGTGACCCAATTCCCAATAAGGGAGGTTTTGTTCCAACTGGCTGAGGAATGGTTTGTCCAGCAGCTCCGGCTGATTCTGTATGTCCGGAATCAGGGCCAGGGCCTTGGCCACGTCCTGGGAAAGCCCGTAATTTTTTTCAAACTGGCGCGCCAGTCTGCGCTGTTCGGAAGTGGATGCGGAGGAAGTCCCTTCCAATCCTTTGTTGTACAGGGTGTACCGGAAGGCGTTTTCCTGGCGGAACATGTTGTCCAGGGTTTCCAGAACAAAGTCTGTTTTACGGGACAGGACTCCCAGGGAATTGTTGAGCTCATGAGCTATTCCGGCGGATAATTGCCCCAGGGTGGCGGCCATTTCAGAACGGTGGAGCATCCGCAGCGCTTCTTCCTTTTCCGCAGTGCGGTCAAAGACGCGGGTATTGCGCGCCGCCAGTTCATGGACAATGGCGGGAACAAACTGTTCCAGGAGCGTGCCGTAGTGTTCCACGTCCACGGCAGGGGTGGCGGTGTCGATATAGGCCAGTTCCAAATCGGTTTCCGCAATGAGATCGGAGGAGCTGCGGAACCATCCGGAAAAGAAACTCTGCACTCCCAAATAGTCTCCGGGGCCGGCCCGGAACGCCTTGTAGATTTTGTGGGAAGTGGAAGCTGTTTCCGGGTCTTCTTTAACGACGTGGCGGTAGGAAACCACGCTGCCGGATAAAATCAGGTAAAGCCTTTTGTTCTGTTCCCCCTGGCGGACGACGCTGTTTCCCCTGCTGATGGTAATAATGCGGTCCGGATCGGAGAAGTACGCCAGATTGATGCGTTTTAGTTTTTTCTGGAATTCTTCCTGTTCAATGATCATAGGGCGCTTTTCCCGTTGATGTTGGCCATGCCGGGGCAACATGTCCCGGCATGGAACATTACCTTACTTAAAAAGCATGGCATTGGGCAAGAATCATCATCATGACGTAGGTTAAAACCATGCCCAGGATGCCCAGGATGACGCCGGAAATGGCCATTCCCTTGGAGCTGACCAGGCCGGTGGCATAGGCCAGGGCGTTGGGAGGGGTGCTGATGGGAAGGCTCATGCCCAGGGAGGAGGCGAAGGCCACGGATACCAGCAGGGCGGTAACGCCGCCCATGGGAGCCAGGTTGTCACCCATGTTGACGCCGACAACGGCGATAATCGGAATGAGCAGGGAGGCCGTAGCCGTATGGCTCATGAAGGTGGCCATGAACAGGCAGATGATTCCCGTACCCACCATGAGCGGGAAGGGGGACCATTCGGCAAAGGGAATGGAGCCGATCAGGTTTTTTGCCAGTCCGGTGTCTTGCAGGGCCAGCCCCAGGGCAAAGCCGCCGGCTACCAGCCAGAGCACGTCCCAGCCCATTTTCTTCAAGTCTTCCTTGGTGATGGTTTCCGTAATGGCAAAGACGGCGATGGGAATCATGGCGATGGTATTGGAATCCAGCCCGTGTACTCCCTTGCCCGTTACCCACAGCAGGACGGTAACGGCAAAGGTGACGTAAACGATAATGGCCTTGGGGGTTCTCAGGAATTTCCCTCCCACCTGCAGTTCCAGTTTCTTTTGCGAGATGGGGAACAGCCACAGCAGGAGAAGCCATGCAATCAGAATCATGACGATGACGAAAGGAATGCCGAACATGAGCCATTTGCCGAAGGAGACGTCCAGCCCCATACCCTGCAGCGCCTTCAGCGCGATTGCGTTGGGGGGCGTGCCTATAGGCGTTCCAATGCCGCCGAGGTTGGCGGCGATGGGGATGGCCAGGGCAAAGGCGGCGCGGCCTTTGTCTTCCGGAGTGAACAGGGCCAGCACCGGCGTCAGGATGGCGAGCATCATGGCGGCCGTAGCCGTGTTGCTCATAAACATGGAGAAAAGAGCCGTTACGGACATCAGCCCCAGAAGTACGAATTTGGGATTGGTGCCGAAGGGTTTTAAAAGTACTTTGGCCAGGTTCATGTCCAGCCTGTATTTGGTTGCGGCCGCAGCCAGGAAAAAGCCGCCCAGGAAAAGCATGATGATGGGATCCGCGAAGGTGGCCATCGTGGATTTTTGCTGCATGGTGTTGACAAATTGCAGCCCCTGGATGCGCGCGGTTATTTCCTTGCTGTACAGGCGCCCGGCCGCGGTCTTGAGCTGGGCGGCTATGGATTCCTGCCCGGCGGCTTCTTCCGTTTTTCCTTCACGGGACAGTTCCTGTGCGTTCAAGTCTATTTTTTCATAAGCGTCCATGAGCTGGAACCCCAGGGTCATCCTCACTTCTTCCGCGTCCAGCTTGGTTTTCTTATTTAACCGGTTTTCGACATTTTCCTTCAATTTGCCGACTATCTCCGGATTAATCCCTTTGCCTATGGCGTCATCCAGAATGGAGGATACCGCCGCCTTGTCATAGCGATCCGGCATCAAGAATGAGAGAGAGCCGTTGGAGACGCACAGCAGGGACAGGGTAATGACCATCACGGAGGTGGTCCAGATAGGGATGGGTTCCAAAATCCAGAAGAGCGCCGCCATGACGAACATGGCGATGACGCGGATTTCAATAGGGCTTAATTGGATTCCCCATGAAGCGAAAGGCAGGAAGAAGACGACTCCTGCGGCGGCCAGGCTGATAGCTGCCTTGAGCAGCTTGTTTTGGGTTTCACTCATGAATAATAGCTGGTAATATGGTTGGCGGGCGGAAGGGTACTTCCCGATTTTACAAATAGAAACTTTTATTTAAAAAAATTATGTCAGAGGGGACGGCTGCCGTTTCCCGGAGCTGGAGCCGGGAGCTTTCTCCGTGATGGGAAAATTGCGCAACCCTATGGGGATATGCGTGTTTAGCAGAGATAAGTCAATCATCCGTTCGGGAGCGCCGATTTGGCCGAGTGTTTCCTCTGTATTAAAAAAATTCTGAAGGTAGTAGGTTCCTCTATAGCCGCGCGACGTCAAATCCCCGCTGATCTGGTTGATTTCCTTTTCCCCGAGAAGGCCGGAGTGGATTGTCGTTCGAACCTCAAACGGGAAATTTCTGTTGATCAGATAATCCAGCGTTTGAGTGAAGTAGGGGAATAAATCCGGACGCCCGGTAATGGAGCCGAACAGTTTTTCCGGCGCTTTGTAATCCAGGGCAATATAGTCGCAAAGCCCTTCCTCCACCAGCGTTTTCACCACGCTGGGCCGGGTGCCGTTGGTGTCTATTTTTATTGCGAAGCCAAGCTGCCGTATATTGCGGCAGATAGGGATAAGGTCGGGACACAGCGTGCACTCGCCTCCGGACAGAACCACCCCATCCAGAAATCCCACCCGATCTCTGAGAAAATCAAGATAGTCCGTCCGGTCTCCGGCAGGAGAATCCGTTCCCCTGACCAGGGAGACGTTGTAACAGTACTGACAAAACAAATTACAGCCTCTCAGCCAGAAGATGCAGGCCACCTTATTTGGAAAATCCAGCAAGGTGAGCGGCGTGATGTCTGCTATGCCCCGACCCGTTCCCATCGACTTCGCATATGTTGTTGGGAGAATTATCGCGGCTGTTCCGTTTGGGCGGAGCAGGAGCAGGGGCGGCCCGGTTCCACGAAGTGGACGCGGTCATGGAACTCGCCCTGTTTGCCGGCGTTGAAAGTTTCTACAGGGCGGTGATAGCCCATGACGCGCGTGTAAACGGTGCAGCGGGTCCGGTCCTGTGCGTATTTGCTTAATATTTCCTGTTTGGTCATTGTCGTATTAATGGTTGGGTTTGAAGTCGGGAGCCTATTGGAAAAGGGATTTTATTCATGCCTGTGGATGTGGAGCAGCTCTTCATCGCAGAAGGGGCAGTATTCGTGCTCCCCGCGCAGATAGCCGTGTTTCTCGCAAACGGAGAAGAGCGGGGTGACGGTGAGGTACGGCATGCGGAAGCGGGTCAGCACTTTGCGGACAATGTCCCGGCAGGCTTCCGGGGAGCTGATGGCTTCGTTCATGTACATGTGGAAGACGGTTCCTCCCGTGTAGCAGCATTGAAGTTCATCCTGAAGCTGGAGCGCCCGGAACAGGTCGCTTGTGTGGTCCACGGGAAGCTGGGAGCTGTTCGTGTAATAACGCTGCCCCACGGGGCCGGCCTGGATGATGTCAGGATAGCGTTTCTGGTCTTCGCGGGCGAAGCGGTGCGTGGTGCCTTCCGCGGGCGTGGCTTCCAGGTTGTACAGGTTGCCGGTTTCCTCCTGGTACTCCTGCATGCGCAAGCGGATGAATTCTAGGATCTCTTCAGCAAAGGCCCTGCCTTCTTCAGAGGTAATGTCCATCGTATCGTTGGAGAAATTGCGCAACAGCTCGTTCATGCCGTTGACGCCGATGGTGGAGAAATGGTTGCGGAAGGTGGGCAGGTAGCGTTTGGTGTAGGGGTACAGGCCGCGGTCATACATTTCCTGAACGAAGGCCCTTTTCTTTTCCAGGCAGGATTTGGCCAGGTCCAGCAGTTCTCCCAGCCTGGCGAATAGGGCCTCCCGGTTTTGCTTGAACAGGTAGCCCAGCCGGGCCAGGTTGATGGTCACTACGCCGATGGAGCCGGTCATTTCCGCGGAGCCGAAGAGACCGCCGCCGCGTTTGAGCAGTTCCCGCAGGTCCAGCTGGAGGCGGCAGCACATGGAACGCACGGCATCCGGCTTGTAGGCCCGTTCGTCAGGCACGCGTTCCCCGTGTTCATTGACGGTGTACTGGCTGCCGATGAAGTTCTGGAAGTAAGAGGAACCGATTTTAGCGGCGTTTTCAAACAGGAGAGGCACGTTTTCCCCTTCCCAGTCAAAGTCTTCCGTGATGTTGACGGTGGGGATGGGGAAGGTAAAGGGCTGTCCGGTGCTGTCCCCTTCCGTGAGAACTTCGTAGAAGGCCTTGTTGATCAGGTTCATTTCCTTCTGAAAATGCTTGTAGGTCAGCTCCGTCAGCTTGTTTGCCCCGCGTTCCCTCGCCAGGGCGAGCAGGTTCGCATCTTCTATTCCTTCAAAGAGGTGTTCCCCTCCGCTGAAGGGGGCTTGGTCCCGCAGGTCGCGCGGCACAGTCCAGTCGATCGTGACATTGGTAAAGGGAGACTGTCCCCAGCGCGAAGGTACGTTCAGGTTGTAGACGAAACTGCGGATGTCTTTCTTGATGCGGGGGAAGTCCGTCTGGTCCTTGAAAACGTAGGGCGCCAGGAAGGTGTCAAAGGAGCTGAAGGCCTGGGCGCCGGCCCATTCGCTTTGCAGAATGCCCAGAAAGTTCGCCATCTGGCCCAGGGCTTCCCGGAAGTGGCGGGGCGGCCTGCTGTTCACGCGGCTGCGCACGCCGTTGAATCCTTCATTGAGCAGGTTGCGGAGGCTCCATCCGGCGCAGTATCCGGTCAGGCAATCCAGGTCATGGATGTGGTAATCCCCTTCCCGGTGCGCGGCTCCTTCCCGTGCGGAGTAAACCTGGTCCAGCCAATAGTTGGCGATTACCTTGCCCGCCGTGTTGTTGATGAGCCCCGCATTGGAATACGTGGTATTGGAGTTGGCGGCAATGCGCCAGTCGCTTTGCCCGATATATTCCTCTACCGTCTGCTTGCAGTCCACATAGGTATTGCCGGAATAAAGGCCGCCAAGCTGTTCGCGCTGCATTTTGTGCAGGAAACGGTAGGTGATGAAGGCCTTGGCCGTGTCAAAATATCCGGAGCGGAACAGGGCGCGTTCAATCATGTCCTGAATCTCTTCCACATGCGCGCTGTCCTGATGGCTCAGCTTGGCTTCCACCTCTTCATAGATGGAACGGTTGTAGGCGGTCCCGGAACTGTGGAAGGCTTTTCTAATGGCCTCTTCAATCTTATAGCCCTGGTATTGCTCCTTTTTCCCGGAACGTTTGATGATGCTTGTTGCCATGGTGGGTGTCTCGCTTGGAAAGGGTGGTGACCGCTCATCCGCGAGCTTGGGCAAAAGCCTGGAAAAACCATAGGCAGGGGCCGACCACATGCGCGCATTCCCGGAAAGGGGGGGCATGCCGAAGACCTGTGCGTATGTTCATCCTGTCCGCGGGATGGGAATACGGCAGCATCAGGTCGTCTTCTGGCTTCCGGTGCGACATGTGATGGGGACTTCCCGGCTGCCTGGGCAGCCAGTGTCCGGTCCATCGTCTACCGGTTACAGCGGCGCGTCCGCGACGGATTTTCACCGTCTTCCGTTACCTGTGCTGGAACGCAATGAACCACAGAAAGAGACCTCCCGCAAGAAAAATGTATAAATAATGTGTTAAATAATTATTCATATGCTATATATGGTATATAACGGTAGAAAAATGATTGATAACACAGCTTTCTTTTCCGTCATGGCACCATATATGCCCTTGCGTCCCTTTCCCGGTCTGGAGGAGCGCGGGAAAAGAAGAATTCTTGTTACAAGAAAATTCCAGCCTTCTTTTCCCGTATAATATAACATGCGTTTCTTTGCCTTTTCAAAAAATGGATGGAAGAAATACTTTCTATTGCCGGTCCTTTCCATGCTTTCCGCAGGAACTTCCGTTTCCGGGGCTTCCGCAGACTGGAATGAAAAGACCATCCGGGACAATCTTCAGCTGGTGGCGGAATGGCAGGCGAAGCATCCCAAAAAACGTTCGCCGCTGCATTGGACTTACGGTGCTTTTTATTCCGGCCTGGTGCAATATGGCCTGTCCGTTCCGGAAGGGCCGGGGCTGCCGTTGCTGAGAAAAGCGGGAGAAGAGTAGGAATGGAAGACCCTGAATCGGCATTATCATGCGGACGACCATGCCGTGGGGCATGCCTAGATGGAGATGGCGATGGAAGACGGCAATCCCGCCGCAGCTGAAAAGATTCGCGCCGTGCTGGACAAGGTGATGAACCGGCCTTCCTCCGCTTCCCTCCAATTCCTGACTCCGGGCTGCCAGGACCGCTGGAGCTGGTCGGACGCCCTGTTTATGTCCCCTCCCGTGT
>ERZ827488.1666-NODE-1666-length-25308-cov-9.605116_pt1 | contig 25308 bp, 19 predicted proteins | sample MGYA00519771_ERZ827488 | MGnify/ENA primary metagenome ERZ827488 (study PRJEB31778, sample SAMEA3449323) | human gut metagenome | biome: human gut; feature: human-associated habitat; material: faeces | place: United Kingdom | collected 2010/2012 ... | reverse complement strand
AGTCGGAGAGCTATCTGGGCCATCCCTGGTGCCCTCACTGGTGCCATGTGGCGCACCTGAACACCGACCACGGCAAGATGTCCAAATCCAAGGGTGAGTTCCTGACGGTATCGCTGCTGGAGGAGAAGGGCTATGACCCGCTGGCCTACCGGTTCTTCTGCCTGCAGAGCCACTACCGCAAGAGTCTGGTGTTCACCTGGGAGAACCTGGATAACGCCACCGTGGCCTACAACAAGCTGCTGAGCAAGATCGCGGCGCTGAAGGATGAGGGCGAGGTGGACCGGGCTGCCTTTGACGAGTACAAGGCCAAGTTCATGGCTGCCATGGACAACGACTTGAACACCTCTATGGCTGTGACGGTGCTGTATGACGTGCTGAAGGCCAAGACCAATGACAAGACCAAGCTGGCCCTGCTGGACAGCTTCGACACCGTGCTGGGCCTGAAGTTGCTGGAGAAGGCCGCGGCCCTGCGGGCCAAGCAGGCTACTGCCCCCGCCGCCGGTGAGTTTGCCGTGGTCAGCGAGAACGGTGAGGCCAACGCAGAGGTGGAGGCGCTGATCCGCGCCCGCGCCGATGCCAAGAAGGCCAAGAACTTCGCCGAGGCCGACCGCATCCGCGACGAGCTGAAGGCGCAGGGCATCGAGATCACCGACGTACCCGGCGGTGCAAAGTGGAAACGTGTCTGAATATAAAAAAGACCGCCTGTGGGCGGTCTTTTTTCAGCTGGGAACAAAGGGGCGGCGGCGTGCGTCCAAAGGAATAGAAGGAAGAAAAGGAGGTATTTCCCATGAAGCGAGTAAGAGCGATATGCTGTGCGGTGCTGGCGGGGCTGATGCTGGCGGGCTGCGCCGTGCAGCCCCAGACGGACAACAAACGGGGAGGGGGAGCTGCCGTGGATCTGACGAAATACGTCGTTAAGGAAGCGGCGTACCCGGCCTATCCCAAAGAGCCGCGGTTTGAAGACTACTTCGATGAAAACGGTGAGGGTGACTGGGACGCCTACGACGCGGCATACACCGAGTACCGGGAGGCGCTGCAGAAGCTGGGCAAGCTGGATGCGGAGCCGGACGGCGGCGCGGTGTTGGCCTTTGCTAACAGGACGCTGGGCAAGATCTTCGCCGACAGCGAGAACCGGGTGTATTCGCCCATCAGTCTGTATGCGGCGCTCAGCATGCTGACGGAGATGACCGACGGGGACACGAAGCAGCAGGTGATGGAGCTGCTGGGCGCGGCCGACAGCGAGACGCTGCGGCAGACGGTGCGCGACCTGTGGATGAGCGTGTATCTGGACGACGGGCGGTCGGTGTGCCGTCTGGCCAACGGCGCGTTCCTGCGGGAGGACGGGATGCTCTGCATGGCAGAGAACGGCGTCGTGACTCCCTTCCTCGCCCAGAAGGACGTGAAGCTGCGGGGCCTGCACAACATTGAGAACCTGCTGGCCGCTGCCGCCGCCGTCTGGGGCGAGGTGCCTGTGGAAGCCATCCAGCTGGTGGGCAGTAATTTCACCGGCGTGGAGCACCGCATCGAGCCGGTGCGCGTGCTGGACGGCGTCACTTATTATAACGACTCCATCGGCACCAGCCCCACCCGCACTATCGCCGGTCTGCGCAGCTTCGACCAGAAGGTCATCCTCATCGCAGGCGGCTACGACAAGCACATCCCCTACGAGCCGCTGGCCCCTGAGATCACGGCTCATGTCAAGAACCTCGTGCTGATGGGTGCTACCGGCCCCCGCATCGAGAAGGCCGTGCGCGAAGACCCGAACTTCAACGAGGCCGAGCTGCCCATCCAACACGCCGACAATATGCAGCACGCCGTGGAGCTGGCCCGCGCCTGCGCAAAGCCCGGTGACATCATCATTCTCTCGCCGGCCAGTGCTTCTTTCGACCTCTACCCGAACTTTGAAGTGCGTGGCCGCGAGTTCAAGAGCATCGTCAACGCGCTGAAGTGATCGCCCAAATCAAAACGCCCCGCCAGAAGCAGCGCTTTTTGAACGCCTGCCGGGGCAAGCTCTGTCTCGGGGCGACCATGCCGCTGGCGTTCGCCCTCTTCGGTAAGAGCCAGCCGGGCCGCTTTTTCGCCGGGCCGACGCTGGCGCTGGATGTCGGCGGCAGCACCGCGTGGCTGGCGGGTCACGCCAACCCCGAGGAGCTGGCGGGCTTTCTGGCTTTCTGCGGCTGTGAGGCCGTGGTGCTGGATGAAGCCGAGTGTCCGCCGCCCACCGGTTGGAAACGGGCAAAGACACACAGCGTCTTCGGCCTTGCGCCGGGGCGTCAGCTGCCGCTGCCTGAGGCGGACGCTTCCCTCTGGCAGAGTCTTGCCAAAAACACAGAACCTGCCGCCGGAAAAGCAGCGGATATGCTCTTCCCTGACAGGCCCTCAAAACGGGACGACTTTTACTCTGAGCTCTGCTCCAAGCGCAGCCGGGGCCTTGCCCGGGTCTGGACGCTGGAACGGGAAGGAAACATCATCTGTACTGTGGGAGCCTACGCGCTGGCAAATGGTCAGGCATACATGGCCTGCGGCGAGACCGTGGAAGCTCTGCGGAGCAAAGGCGTCGGCGGGCGGCTCATCGTCGAGATGGCGAATGCCCTCGCCGCCGAAGGCTGGATGCCTGTCTTCCTGTGCAGCCCCGAGCGGGTACATTTCTATACCCGGCTGGGCTTTGAGAAGATGGGGGAGTATGCACGATATGAAGTACAATAACAATTAAGGATTCATTATAATGTCAATGTTAAATCACTTTTTCGATTATAAACCCGAAGTTCTGGCGCTGGATGAAAAAGCCCTCGAGCTCTGCCAGCCCTACTTCAAGCAGATGGAGGACATCCGCGACTACAACCAGCTCAAGATGCTGAAAGCCTTTGCGGACACCCAGATGTCCTCCACCGATATGCTGGGTACCACCGGCTACGGCCTGTGGGACACCGGCCGCGCCAAGCTCGAGCAGATCTTTGCCGAGGTGATGGGCGCCGAAGATGCACTGGTGCGCAGCCAGTTCCAGAGCGGCACCCACACGCTGGCCGTGGCTCTTTTTGGCCTGCTGCGGGCAGGCGATACCCTGCTGGCTGCCACGGGCCGTCCGTATGACACGCTGGAAGGCGTCATCGGTCTGGATGGCAAGGGCAAAGGCACCGGAACCCTGATGGATTACGGCATCAAGTACGACGAGGCCCCGCTGAAGGCCGACTTTACCCCGGACTATGAGCTCATCGCCCAGAAAGCCCCGGGCGCGAAGGTCTGCCACATCCAGCGCAGCCGCGGCTACCTGCAGCGCAACGCCTTCGACCTCGACACCATCCGCAAGGTCGCCGACACCGCACGTGCCGCCAACCCCGACATCATCATCTTTGTGGACAACTGCTACGGCGAGTTCACCCAGAAGGAAGAACCCTGCCAGGCAGGTGCAGACCTCGTGGTGGGCAGCCTCATCAAGAACCCCGGCGGCGGCATCGCCCCCACCGGCGGCTATATCGCAGGCCGGAAAGACCTCGTGGAGCTCTGCGCCTACCGCCTGAACGCCCCCGGCCTTGGCAAGGAGCTGGGCTGCACCCTCGAGACGCCCCGCGATATGTATCTGGGCTTCTACTACGCCCCCGGCGTGGTCTGCGAGGCCATCAAGACGGCCATCTACGCCCAGTGCCTGCTGGAACTGGTGGGCAAAAAGCCCATCCCTCGCTACTGCGAGGCCCACAACGACATCGTCACCTGCTTTGATGCTGGTACGGCGGACGCCCTCATCGGCTTCTGCCGGGGAGTTCAGGCCGCAAGCCCCGTGGACAGCTACGCCGCCCCGGAACCTTCTCCGGAACCGGGCTACACCGACGAAGTTATCATGGCCAGCGGCAGCTTTACCCAGGGCAGTACCATCGAGCTTTCCTGCGACGGCCCGCTGCGTGAGCCGTATACCTGCTACCTGCAGGGCGGCCTGAACTTCGCCGCCAGCCGCGCAGGCGTCCTGCTGGCTGTGCAGAATGCGTATTTTAAGGACTGAACCTCTCAGTTGCCTTCGGTGCCAGCTCCCCTCTCGAGGGGAGTCTAAGATGAAAAGGATCAAAAAATGCCACGATTAAGCGACCGCGTCGGCACCTTTACCGACTCCGTCATCCGCCGGATGACCCGCATCAACAACCAATACGATTCCATCAACCTGTCGCAGGGCTTCCCTGATTTCGACCCGCCGAAGGAGCTGACCGACGCGCTGGCCAAAGCCGCCCACGACGGCCCCCATCAGTACGCCGTGACCTTCGGTGCTCAGAACTTCCGGGAGGCGCTGGCGAAAAAGACCAGCCCGGCCCTCCACCACGAGGTGGACCCCAACACGGAAATCTGCGTCACCTGCGGCGGCACCGAGGCCATGATGGCCGCCATGATGACCATCTGCAACCCCGGCGACAAGGTGATGGTCTTCTCGCCGTTTTACGAGAACTACGGCGCAGACGCCATCCTCTCGGGGGCTGAACCCATCTACATCCCGTTGGTGCCGCCGGAGTATGAGTTCGATTTGAGCCTCATCGAGAAGGGCTTTGCCGAGGGTGCCAAGGCGCTTATCCTCTGCAACCCCTCCAACCCCTGCGGCAAGGTCTTCCGCCGCGACGAGCTGGAAGCCATCGCCAGGCTTGCCATCAAGTATGACGCTTTTGTGGTGACGGATGAGGTGTACGAGCACATCGTCTACGCCCCGGCAGAGCACATCTGCATGGCCAGCCTGCCCGGTATGTTCGAACACACCATCACCTGCAACTCCCTCTCCAAGACCTACTCCATCACCGGCTGGCGTCTGGGCTACCTCATCGGCCCGGCCTACGTCATCGAGGGAGCCCGCAAGGTGCATGACTTCCTGACTGTCGGTGCAGCCGCACCCCTGCAGGAGGCCGCCGTCGCCGGTCTGACCATGCCCGCAAGCTATTATGAAGGGCTGCGCGCTCTTTACACCGAGAAGCGCGACCACTTCCTTGCCGGGCTGGGTGCCATCGGCCTCAAGCACAACGTCCCACAGGGTACTTATTTTGTCATGATAGACATTTCGGATTTCCTCGCCCTGCCCCAGTTCAAGGGCTGGACCGACCTGGAATTCTGTGAGTGGATGATAAAGAATATCGGTGTGGCGGCTGTCCCCGGTTCGAGCTTCTTCAAAGAGCCGGTCAACCACCTCATCCGGATGCATTTTGCCCGCGGCACCGACGTGCTGGACGAGGCTGTGCATCGTCTGGCAAAGCTGACGGAGCTGCTGAAATATAGCAGTTTGCGTTTTTAATGCACAAGCAATAGCCGCAAACTGCATATCGCAAAGATGCAGTTTTGACCGGCACTATTTTTGAAAATTGCGATAAGAAAGAGGACATCATGCGATTTTTTGCGTGATGTCCTCTTTCTCTATCGAGAGATAGATCTTATCAGCGGCCTTGCCCGCTCAGTCTGTAAGTAAGGGGAGCCGCAGCGTGAAAATGCTGCCCTTGCCGACTTCACTTTGCAATGTGATCTCGCCGTGGTGGAGGTGGGCCAGCTCCTGCGCGATGGTCAGGCCGAGGCCGGTGGAGTCGTGCTTTTTGTCGGCGGTGGTATGGAAGTATCGGTCAAAGACAGCGCTCTGGTCTTCCGGCGCGATGCCGCAGCCGGTGTCCTGTACGCTGACACAGGCCGTTTCGTCCTCGGCGCAGCAGTCCACATGGATGCTGCCCCCGGCGGGAGTATAGTGGATGGCGTTGGTGACAAGGTTCTGGATAATTTGCTGCAACCGCACGCTGTCGCCCCAGACAGGCAGAGGCGTGTCGGCGCTGACATGGAGTTCGACGCCCTTCTGGTCGGCCTCGCTCCGGCAGGCGGCGCAGACGGCGGCGGCTTCTTCGTTGAGGGCGGCGCGGTCTTCGTTGAGCAGGATCTGCTTCTGCTCGAGCTTTGCCGCGAGGAAGAGGTCTTCCGTCAGCCGCCGCAGGAATTCAATGCGCTGACGCAGAGCCGGAAGCAAGGCCGGAAGGGCCTCGGGGGCCGATTCCAGTGTTTCCAGCCCGCCGCTGACGGCGAAGAGAGGGCTGCGAAGGTCGTGAAAAATGTTGAGCATCATGCTCTTGCGGGCCTCGGTCTCGGCGGTCAGCTCTTTTGTCCGCTCTGCCACCCGGGCGTCCAGCTCCCGGGCCAGCTGCTCGGTGCGGTCGAAGAGGAGAGCAAACCTCCGGCAGACGAACACCATGCAGCCGATGGCAAAGGGAAGGTCGTAGAGGCGGGCGCAGCGCAGCAGGTAGAAGGGGACAGACTCCACAAAAAGCACGCTGTCCAGCCCGGGCATCAGCGCCCAGACCCGGAAGCCGGTGGTGACAGCACCGGGCAGGAGCATCAGAACGGCACCCTCATAGTCTGCGTTCACGGCGGCCATTAAGTAATAAAGGCAGAGGCACATGCCCGCTACCAGCATCCCGACCCGCAGCGGGGGATAGCTGCTTATGGACAGCGCAAAGAAGACGACGCATCCGGCGGCAAGCGCAAGGAGCCCCCGCCCGGAGCGGGGCAGTTTTACCCCCAGCAGCCCTGCCGCCAGCAGTGCCGAGGCCAGCACAGTGAGGGAGAAGAAGGAGCGGAGGATGCGCTGGAACAGACTGTTCCGGATGGCTGGGAAGAAGAAGACCATCAGCGCCCAGACGCTCATAATGACGAGGTAGAGCAGGAAGTACCCCAGCTCCGGCAGGTGCTTATAGTGGTAGAGTGCCAGCAGCACCATCCCCATGGTCACAAAGGCCGTCAGAGCGATGAGCTGAGTCATGGTGCGGAAGCGGAATGCCCGGGAGGCGAAGGCGGAAGTCATCAGCCATGTCTGGGGGCTGCGGCCGCAGGTGAACACCAGCTCCACCGTCTCGCCGGGCGTGACGTCCAGTGCATACAGCTCCCCTGAGCGCTCGAGGCTGGTGAGGCTCTCAGGGGCCAGCGGTACCGCTGTGTTGGTGACGCAGAGGGTGAGGGACGGAATGTCTTCCCCCACCGTGAAAGTAAAGTGCCACTGGCCGGGGGCTTCCTGCCGCCAGCCGTCCAGTGCGATACCCTGGGCGGCGTGTTCCGCCGTCAGCACGCTGCCGCTGTGCAGATGCTCGAACTGCGCGTTGCCCCAGATGCCGGCCAGCACGATAAAGGCCGTGAGCAGGGCGGAGAAAATCAGAATGGGCCATTTTTGCTTCATGGCGATGCCTCCCCTTGTAGATGTGCAAAAAATAAGGTATACTATAGTATAACAAATCGTGCGAAAAAAGGGGAGGGCTGACAGGATGATCCGCGTATTGTTGGTGGAAGATGACCCCGTGATCCGCGACACCACATGCTATTTTCTGAAAAGTCAGCAGAATTTTGAGGTGGTCTGTGCAGAGACGGGCGGCGACGCTTTGAGCCATGCGCGGGAAAAGTTCGATGTCATCCTGATGGACATCCTTCTCCCGGACACCAACGGCGTGGACCTCTGCCAGCGTCTGCGCAGCTGGCACCACTGCCCTATCATCTTCACATCCTGTCTGGACGATACCGATACCATCGTCCGCGCGCTGGAAATGGGCGGCGACGACTTTCTGGCAAAGCCCTATAATAACAAGATCCTGCTGGCCCGCATCATGGCCAACATCCGCCGGGTGCAGATGGACGGCGCAGAGCCCAGCGTCAACGGCTACCACTGCGCGGCCTTCACGCTGGATGCCAACAGCCACAGCGTGGAGAAGGATGGCCGCAGCGTCCACCTGGCCGACATGGAATATCGCATCCTCACCCTCTTCGTCCGCTACCCGAACACCTTCTTCACAGCCAACGAGCTCTACCAGAAGATATGGGGCAAGGAAAGCCTCGGCGATGTGCGGACGGTGCAGGTACATATCCACAACCTCCGCAGCAAGATAGAGCCTGACCCGGCAAAGCCCGTCTACTTAAAAAATGTCTGGGGCAAGGGCTATGTCTTCCAGCCGGACGGCGGCAAGGTTTAAGAATCGTTTTGATGAGAGCGCCGACTTCTTAAGGAAACTTAAGTGGTCGGCGCTCTTTTTGGACTTGTTAAGCAAATAATTAACGAGAATGTCCAGAATTGACTAAGAAATGGCTATAAAGTTTAAGGATTCTTAAAAGACAGACCCTTGAATTTGTGTTAAATTATTATCGAACGATGTGTGAGGCAGTGCAAGAAGGTCTGCCGCTGCACGGAGCTATGAGAAAGAATAGAGAAGAAGAAAAAGACACGAAGAAAGGAACCACGCAAAATGAACAAGATCTCCCGTAAAGGTTTTCTGAAGATCGCTGCCGCAGCTGCCATGTCTGGTGTGACTGCCGGTGCTCTGGCTGCCTGCAATGCTGCCAGCTCTTCCTCCGCCGCACCTGCTGCTTCCGGTGCAGCCGGTACCTACATCCCCGGCACCTATGAGGGTACTGCTGAGGGCATCTCTTCTACCGTCAAGGTCACCATGACCTTCTCCGACAGCGCTGTGACCGACGTTGTGGTCGATACCTCCGGCGAGACCGCTTCTTACGGCGCTGCTGCTGCCGACCAGCTGCGTGAGCAGCTGATGGCTGCAGGCTCTGCTGAGATCGACGGCGTTTCCGGTTCCACCATCACTTCCGACGCTGTCATGAAGGCTGCCAAGAGCTGCTACGCTCAGGCCAAGGGCGAGGCTACTGTGACCTCCGTCCAGCTGCCCACCGGTGACGAAAACGATTGGCTGGGCAAGGAGCCTGACATCGACGAGGCTGCCATCACCGAGACCGTGGACACCGACATCCTCATCGTCGGCGCTGGCAACGGCGGCATGGGTGCAGCTGCTTACGCTGCTGCTCACGGCCTGAACTTCCGCGTCATCGAGCAGAACGGCAACGTGCAGGATACCCGTCACTGGGTCGGCGCTGTGGACGGCTTCGGCGCACAGGCACAGGGCATCAAGATGGACCGTGCAAAGCTGCTGAGCGAGATTTCCCGCTACGCTTCCGGCAAGTGCGACCAGCGCGTTGTCAAGACCTGGATCAACGAGTCCGGTGAGATGATCGAGTTCATCCGCTCCATCATGGAGGACAAGTACGGCGTCAAGATGGTCTACACCTACGGCGATGAGGCTAAGTGGCCTGCCGAGAACGCCGAGCACAACACCGACTATATGTACCCCGAGATCGAGTACACCTATGACCGCAGCTCCGGCGCAGCCCGCAACGAGCTGCTGCTGCAGTACATTCAGGAGCTGGGCTACGATGTGGACTTCAAGACCAGTCTGGCCAAGCTGGAAAAGAACAGCGATGGCCGCATTACCGGCATCATCGCCCAGAGCACCGAGGATGACCACTTCATCCGCTACAACGCCAATCAGGGCGTGCTGCTGGCCTGCGGCGGCTTCCCCGGCAACCCCTACATGATGGAGCAGCTGGACCCGCTGGGTACCTCCGTCACCACTGCCTGCTCCTACTCTCCGGCCGATAAGGGCTACGGCATCCGTGCCGCTGTCTGGGCCGGTGCAAACCTCGACAAGGAAGCTGCTCCCATGCTGTTCGACCGCGGCATCGTGGCTCCCGGCGTGGACGGCGGCTATGTGGCAAGCGACTCCGCTTTCGGCGGCAAGGCCTTCCCCGGCCCCATCCGCCAGTACAACCCCGGCACTCAGCCTTTCCTGAAGGTCAACCGCAACGGTGAGCGCTTCGCCAACGAGAGCAGCCCCTACAACGACATCGTCTATGCTGCTGCCCATCAGCCGGGCCGTGTCTACGCACAGATCTGCGACGCAAACATTCTGGAGGACGCAAAGCGCTTCCACACCATCGGCTGCTCTGCCCAGACCCGCAATGCCGGCGCAGAGTATATCCAGAAGCAGATGGACAATGCAGAGAAGGAGGGCGTCTTCTTCAAGGCCGACACCATCGAAGAGCTGGCCGACAAGCTTGGCTTCACCGGTGAGGCCAAGGACACCTTCCTTGCTACTGTTGACCGCTACAACGAGCTGTACGACAAGCAGAACGACGAGGACTTCGGCAAGCCGGCTTACCGCCTGAGTGCCATCCGCACCGCTCCCTTCTACGGCTGCTGGCTGGGTGCCTCCCTGTTGTGTACCGAGCAGGGCATCGCCATCAATGACAAGGGTCAGGCTCTGGACAACGACAACAAGCCGATGCCCGGCCTGTATGTCACCGGCGATATGTCCGGCTCCTTCTTCGCCAACAACTATCCCTGCCTGATGGCAGGCGTGGCTATGGGCCGCACCCTGACCTACGCCATCAAGGCAATCAAGCAGATGGGCGGTCTGGAATAAGTTATCCCTCAGTGGTACCTGAGCGCATAAGATAAAAAGACACCGCAGAAGTGTGAAAGCTTCTGCGGTGTCTTTCTTTGTCGAAAACCCTCTATACACAAAACCACAAATGGCGAAAAAATCTTAAAAACAGGCTCAGCACACGGCCCGATGGACGGGCAGCGGCTCCACGATGTCGGGATGGATGCCCTCACGGTAGTCGAGGTCGCCCTGGTCGAGGCCGCGCAGCAGCACTTCGGCGGTGGCGATGTTGGTAGAAATCGGCACACTGTGCATATCGCACAGCCGCAGCAGGTTCTGCTCGCTGCTGCCGTTCTCGGCCTTGAGCGGGTCGCGGAAGAAGAGCACGAGGTCTACTTCGTCGCAGGCCACCCGGGCCGAGATCTGCTGGATACCGCCCAGCTTCCCGGAGAGGTAGCAGTGTACGGGCAGGCCGGTGGCCTGCGTCAGCATCCGACCGGTGGTGCCGGTGGCAATGACTGTGTTGCGGGATAGGATGCCGCTGTAAGCTGTGCAGAACTGCAGCGCCAGCTCTTTGCGGGAATCATGTGCAAGAATAGCAATCGTCATAACGCTCTCTCCTTCATTCCAAGTATAGTGTTGTGAGTGGGCGGATATGCTCGGAAGAGTGTTCTCCGCAGTAAAACGGTCTGAAAAGTTGAAGTCTTGCGGAGAACAATTCTCGATAAACAGACTAAACCAGTGCGATTGTGTTGAATCACACCCTCATTTTAAATTTAACCCGCAGAAGGCCCGTATGTCAAGAGGTTTGTTGTGATTTTTGCAAGATAAAATGGCAAAAGTATGACTATGGCTTTGTGGAGAATGGAGAAAATTTGGATACAAGGAATTATTCTCGGATGTATTTGCAAAACTTTTTCAACCAAAAGTGTGCTTGAGAAAAAAACGGTCCATCTCGATGAAACAAAAATACAGGCTGAGGCATTCAGCCCCGGCCTGTGGAGAAAATTTTTACCGAAAGGGTGATGTATCCCGGGAAAACCCGAAAATTACCGGGTCTGACCGTTGCCGTGGATGATGTACTTGTAGCTGCACAGCTCGCCGAGGCCCATGGGTCCCCGGGCGTGGAGCTTCTGGGTGGAGATGCCCATCTCACAGCCTAGGCCGAACTCTCCGCCGTCGGTGAAGCGGGTGGAGCAGTTGACGTAGACGGCGGCACTGTCCACTGCCGCCGTGAAGAGGGCAGCGTGGGCGTCAGTCCGGGTCAGGATGGCTTCGCTGTGGCCGGTGGAGTGAGCCGCGATGTGGGCGATGGCTTCCTCCACGCTGTCCACGATTTTCACCGCAAGGATGTAGTCGAGGAACTCCGTGTCGAAGTCCTTCGGCCCGGCGGGGGTGCCGGGGATGAGGGCGGCAGCGCGCTCGTCCAGCCGCAGTTCCACCGGGTGCAGACCCTTGGCGGTGCGGTCGGGGCCGAGGCGCTGGGCCAGCTTCGGCAGGAATTCGCTCGCAATGGCGCTGTGGACGAGGCAGACTTCCTCGGCGTTGCAGACGCTGGGGCGGCTGGCCTTGGCGTTCTCGATGATGTCCAGCGCCTTGGTCTGGTCGGCGGTGTCGTCCACGAAGATGTGGCAGATACCGGTGCCGGTCTGGATGCAGGGGACTTTCGCGTTCTCGACGCAGGCACGGATGAGTCCGGCCCCGCCGCGCGGGATGAGCAGGTCCACATAGCCGACGGCGGTCATCAGGGCGTTGGCTGAGGCATGGGTGGTGTCCTCAATGAGGCAGACTGCTGTTTCAGGCAGACCGTTTGCCCGCAGGCCCTGCCGCAGGGTGGTCACGATGGCGTTGGCCGAGCGCCACGCCTCTTTGCCGCAGCGGAGGATGCAGGCATTGCCGCTCTTGATGGCGAGGGCGGCAGCGTCGCTGGTGACGTTGGGGCGGCTCTCGTAGATGATGGCGATGACGCCCATCGGCACGGCGGTCTTCTCGATGACGAGGCCATTGGGACGCTCGATGTGGCTCAGCACCCGGCCCACCGGGTCGGGCAGGGCGGCAACGTCCCGGATGCCCTTGGCCATGGCCTCGATGCGCTGGGGCGTCAGGGCGAGGCGGTCCAGCATGACGTCGCTGATGTGCCCCTTGGCGGCGGCCATGTCCTCGGCGTTGGCGGCGAGGGTGGCGTCCATGGATTCCGGTGCGCAGAGGGCATCAGCCATCCCGAGAAGGGCAGAATCACGGGTGCCGCTGTCCGAAAGGGCAACGGAAGTCTTGGCCCCGCGGGCGGCTTCCAGAATTTCCTGTGTGGTCATGTTATGCCTCCTGTCTGTGGGCCGCAAAGCGGGTGCCTGCGGCACGGCCCTCGGCGATGTCATAGAGCAGCTCGGGGTGGGCGCCGTTCGCGATGACCATGTCAGCTCCGCTGGAGGTCACCATCCGGGCGGCCCGGAGTTTGGTGGACATTCCGCCGGTACCCAGCGCCGAGCCGGCTCCGTCGGCCAGCGCCATCACCTCGGGCGTGATGTCCTCCACCAGCGGGATGAGCTTTGCGTCCGGGTGGGTGTGGGGGTTGGCAGTGTAGAGGCCGTCGATGTCGCTCAGCAGCACCAGCAGATCAGCTTTGATGCAGCAGGTGACGATGGCGGCGAGGGTGTCATTGTCGCCGATGGAGGTGATCTCGTCGGTGGCGACGGTGTCGTTCTCGTTGATGATGGGCAGTGCGCCCAGCTCCAGCAGACGGGTGAGGGTGTTCTGGATGTTCTCACGGCGGCTGGCGTGCTCGATGTCCACACCGGTGAGCAAAATCTGCGCCACCGTGTGGTCGTAGGCGCTGAACAGCCGGTCGTAGGTGTACATCAGCTCACACTGACCCACGGCGGCACAAGCCTGCTTGGAGGACATATCGGTAGGGCGGGCGGAAAGCGACAGCTTGCCCACACCCATGCCGATAGCACCCGACGACACGAGGATGACCTCATGTCCGGCGTTCTTCAAATCGCTGAGCACTTTCACCAGCTCTTCGGTGTGGCGGATGTTCAGCCGCCCGGTGGAGTGGGCCAGTGTGGAGGTGCCGACTTTGACTACGATGCGCATAGATCAACCCTTCCCCATCTCTTTGGTCTTGTTGTAGGAGGCGATGACGGCGTCCATCACCGCGCCCCGCAGGCCCTTTTCTTCCAGCACCCGCACGCCCTGGATGGTGCTGCCGCCGGGGCTGCACACGGCGTCCTTGAGTGTGCCGGGGTGTTGGCCGCTCTCAAGCACCAGCTTTGCGCTGCCCAGGACCATCTGGGCGGCGTACTCCTGCGCCTTGGCACGGGGCAGGCCGCAGGCCACGCCGCCGTCGGCCAGCGCCTCGATGAACTGGTACACCCAGGCCGGGCCGCAGCCGGACACGCAGCTGGCCGCGTCGATGAGGCTTTCCGGCACAGCATCCAGCCGCCCGGCGGGGGCCATCAATTTCAGGAACTCGGCCTCTTCCTCAGCGGTGACATTGGAGGTGCAGTACTGGATCATACCGGCCCCCACCGAAGCGGGCGTGTTGGGCATGATGCGGATGACGGGGTAGTCGCCGCCCGCCATCTCCTGAATGCGGGCGATGGACAGGCCCGCCGCCATGCTGCACAGCACGAAGCGGCTGGGCCGTTCGGCCAGCGTAAAGCGGAGTGGTGCCAGCAGCTCCTCCATCATCTGGGGTTTGACGGCTAAGAAGATGAGGTCGCAGCGGCCTGCCACCTCGTCGTTGATGGTGGTGTTGCAGCCCAGCTCAGCGGCCAGAGCCTCTGCCTTGGCGGCGGTGCGGTTGGCCAGCCAGACGTTCTGTGGGTCTGCCGCCTTGCAGACGGCCCGGGCGATAGCCCCGCCCATGTTGCCGCAGCCTAAGAAACCGATGGTATTCAGCATAAGAAAACCCTCTTTCCCAATCAAAAGAACAGGGGAGATGCCCCCTCTGTGTCTCCATTGTAAGCAGGGCCGGGGGAGAAATCAAGAGGAAAGCCGGAAAATGTCAAAGCTTTTCGGAAAGCTCCTGATAGACGCGCTGCGGCGGCGCAGCTTTTTTGCTGTCCAAATCTTAAGAAAACATAAAAAGTTCATGAAAAAGTCGAAAAAGGTGCTTGCACCTGCACGGGCAGATGAGGTATCATAATAGATAGAAGTTGGAAAACTCCGCACAGAACGGGGCAAACGCGAAAGGATGGGCATTCTCGTGGCACAGACGACAAAACGCGCGCTGGAAGCATCGCTCAAAAAGCTGCTGCTCCGCAAGCCGCTGAATAAGATAACGATAAACGACATTACCGAGGACTGCGGCGTGAACCGCATGACCTTTTACTACCATTTCAAGGATATTTACGATTTGGTGGACTGGATCCTGGTGGAGGATGCCACAGAGGCACTGGAAGGCCATCAGGACTTTGAGACGTGGAGCGACGCCTTCCGCGATATGCTGGAAAAGGTGCAGGCCAACCGGGTGCTGGTGCTGAATGTCTACCGCTCCATCAGCCGGGAACAGGTGGAGCAGTATCTCTATAAAATGCTTGACCCTCTGCTGCGGATGTTTATAGAGCGTGAAAACATCCCGGTGCAGGAAGAGGACAAGCAGTTCATCATCGATTTTTATAAGTATGGCTTTGTGGGCATGGTGCTGGAATGGATACGCCGCGATATGAAGACCGAACCAGCCATCATGGCCGAACGGCTCAACACCATGATGCACGGGGATCTGAAGCGGGCGCTGCTGCGCTTCAGCACCGACGGCAGAGCATCAAAAATCGACGACTGATAAAAATTTGAACAAGCAGAGCAGGATGATAGAAAAACTATCACCCTGCTTTTGTTGTTTATAGAACCTTTGTCGGAAAAATGTTAAAGTATTGTCAAAACAAAGGGCTGGCAAAGACCCACACAAGGAGGCAGACTTTTATGAGTATCGCGTTGGAGCCGTTGAGCCATAAGGTACAGCGTACCGCTGTCGGAACGATGGTGGATGTGGCACTGGCTCATGTCAAAAAAGACCGTCAGAAGGCGTTTGCCGAGATGGTGGACGTCGCAAAGCAGTTCTATGGCGACTCGTTCAGCGAGGAGACGTATGAGCACGCCCGCGCAGTGCTGACCGATGCGGACAGCAAGTGGTCGAAGCTCATCAACTGTGTGCTCGACCAGACCGCGCCCAACGTGGCACGCACCACGGCGCTCAACCTTGGCTATGAGGCGTTCTTCCGGGGGACAAAGACCATCCGCGAGAACCGCACAAAGTACCACTGCAATATCCCGTGGCTGATCCTGTTCGACCCCACTTCGGCTTGCAATATGCACTGCGTGGGATGCTGGGCGGGCGAGTACGGCCACAAAAACAACCTCAGCTTTGAGGATATGGACAAAATCATCACCGAGGGCAAGGAGCTGGGGGTCTATCTCTATATGCTCACCGGCGGCGAGCCTCTGGTGCGGAAGGCGGATATTCTCCGTCTGGCAAAAAAGCACAACGATGTGCAGTTTGCGATTTACACGAACTCTACCCTCATCGATGAGCCGTTCTGCGAAGAGGTCGTAAAACTGGGCAATATCGCCTTCATGCTCTCGATCGAGGGAACTCCCTCTACCAATGATGCCCGGCGGGGCGACGGCCACTATGCCGCTGTCATGAATGCGATGGACTTGCTCAAGGCCCACGGGATCCTTTTTGGCACCTCCATCTGCTATACCAGAGACAATCTCGAAGCCGTCACCAGCGACCACTTTATGCGGATGCTCTGCGACAAGGGTGCGCACTTCGGATTCTACTTCCACTATATGCCGGTAGGCAACGAGGCTGCGCCAGAGCTGATGCCCACGCCTGCTCAGCGCAAGTACATGATCGAGCGCATCCGGTATCTCCGCTCAGAGAAGAGCGATATTCCGTTTTATCCGATGGACTTCCAGAACGATGGCGAGTTTGTGGGCGGATGCATCGCAGGCGGACGCAACTATTTTCATATAAATTCGGCGGGCGATGCAGAGCCGTGCGTCTTTATCCACTATTCCAACGCCAACATCCACGACAGCAGCATCCTCGATATTCTCCGCAGCCCGCTCTTCATGGCCTACCACAACGGCCAGCCCTTCAATAAAAATCATCTGCGTCCCTGCCCGATGCTGGAAAACCCCGAGCTTCTGCGCCAGATGGTGCATGACACCGGTGCTCACAGCACCGACTTGCAGTCGCCCGAGAGCGTAGACCACCTCTGCGACAAATGCGGTGCATATGCTGCCGACTGGCAGCCTGTAGCCGACGAGATCTGGTCGCACGTCACCCTCAGGGAGAGCCGGTACGAGAATTACAAGGACTGGGAACCGGCGCATTCCACTGCTCAAGCGAAATGACTTTATCGGTCTTTCAAACATAAAAATGCGCAGAAAAGCCCCCATCTTCACCGGCTGAGGCAGCCGGGAGGATGGGGGCTTTATCTTGTTATTTTATTCTTCGCCGGAATCAATGACGATTTCGGTTTCCGTTCCTTCATCTTCTACAGGCGCGGGAGCCGGGTCGCCGGGATCGCCGAACTCGTCGTGGTAGACGGTCATCTGGTCGAGCTGGCCGTTGCGGCGCAGGCCGTGGAAGACCAGCTTCTTGATGACGTCATAGATGACGGCGAACAGCGGCACGCCCACGATCATGCCCACGAAGCCCCACAGACCGCCGAACAGCAGGATGGAGAAGAGCACCCAGAAGCTCGAAAGGCCGGTGGTGTTGCCCAGGATCTTCGGGCCGATGACATTGCCGTCCAGCTGCTGGAGCACCAGAACGAAGAGCACGAACCAGATGGCCTTGATGGGGCTCTGGATGAGGATGAGCAGCGTTGCAGGCACGGCACCGATGAAGGGGCCGAAGAAGGGGATGACATTGGTGACGCCGATGATGACCGACACCAGCAGCGCGCTCGGGAACTTGAAGATGATGCAGGCGAAGTAGCAGAGCACGCCAATGATGGCGGAGTCCATGATTTTGCCGTTGATGAAGCCGCCGAACATCTTGTCTGCGTAGAGGACTTCCTCCTGGATGAGCTGCGCCCAGCGGGGCTTGACGACGCTGTAGAGGATCATCTTGGCTTGTTTGGCGAACTTTTTGCGGCTGGCCAGCAGGTAAACAGCGACGATAAGGCCGATGAGCAGGTTCTTGAACCAGGTCACCACATTCATGACGCCGACGCCCACACCGCTCAGGATGCCTTGTATATTCTGCAGCGAGGGGAGCAGGGTGGTGCGCAGAGTGGTCAGATTGTCAGCAATGGCATCGTAGGCATCGTTGAAATAACCCATCAGTGTCTCATTATCCAAGAAGACTTCCTGTGTGTTCACCCACCGCATGAACCGGGTAATGCTGGTCTGCGCGGTGTAGTAGAGGGAGGTGACGCTTGTGATGAGCTGCGGCACCACCATCATCACGAGGGCGTAGACCACCAGCACACCGAAGAGCAGCGTCGCCGCAATGGCAAGCATATTGGCCATGCTGTGGAGCTTTTCGGGGAAGATACGGTGCAGAAAGCCCTCAATGGTGTTGCACACCGGCTTGAGCAGATAGGCAATGACGGCACCATAGATGAAGGGCATCAGGATGCCGGTCACCTTGGAGACCGCGTCGCCGAACCCGTCGAAGCGGTAGATGAAGAAGAAGAACAGGATGCTTAGACTTATCGCACCAAAGCCCGCGAGCATTCCGTAGATATAGGGCTTGATGTGCGGTTTTTTGTCCATCATGTGTGACTCCATTCCTGCCGCAGACGGCAGGAGCCGGTACGGCGATGTTTAGATTTTGTTGCTGCGGCGCCAGATGTGCATCTTCTCGGCCTCTTTGATAAGCTCCTCGCGGAAGTCGGGGTGTGCCACATTGATGAGGGCTTCGGCCTTCTCCCAGGTGGTCAGACCCTTAAGGTTGACGCAGCCGTATTCGGTGCAGAGGTAATGCAGATTGGCGCGGGTATCGGTGATGATGCTGCCGTTTTCCAGCGTGGGACGGATGCGGCTCTCGAGCTGACCGGTCTTCTTATTAAAGAAGGTAGAAGACAGGCAGATGAAGCTCTTGCCGCCCTTGGAAAGGTATGCGCCCAGCACGAAGTCCAGCTGGCCGCCTGCACCGGAAATGTGCTTGACGCCGGCGCTCTCCGCATTCACCTGGCCGAACAGGTCGATGTCCACCGCATTGTTGATGGAGATGAAGTTGTCCAGTGCGGAGATGCTGCGGATGTCGTTGGTGTAATCGACGGGAGCAGACATACACTCGGGGTTGTTGTTGAGGTAGTCGTACATCTTCTGGGTGCCGGCACCGAAGGCGTAGACCTGACGGCCCTTGTCCAGCTGCTTGTGTGCGCCGGTGATCTTGCCGGCCTTGGCGATGTCCACGAAAGCGTCAACATACATCTCGGTGTGGACGCCCAGGTCCTTCAAATCGCTCTGGGCGATGAGGCTGCCGATGGCGTTGGGCATACCGCCGATGCCCAGCTGCAGGCAGGCACCGTTGGGGATCTGCGGCACGACGAGGTTTGCGACCTTCAAATCGACCTCGGAGGCGGGGCCGGCAGCGGCCATCTGGCCGATGGGCGGATTGTCGCCCTCCACGATGCCGGTGACCTGGGAGATATGGACACAGTTTTCCATACCACCGAGGCAGCGGGGCATATTGGTGTTGACCTCCACGATGATCTTCCTGGCCTTCTCACAGACGGCACCCAGATGGGAAGCGCTGGGGCCGAAGTTGAAGTAGCCGTGCTCGTCCATCGGAGTCACCTGGAAGACGGCGATGTCCAGCGGGTCGGGACTCTCGCGGTAGTAGCGGGGCAGCTCCGAATAGCGGATGGGGGAGTAGAACGAGAAGCCCTGTGCGATGGCTTTGCGCTCAATGCCGCCCATGTGCCAGCTGTTCCAGGTCATGTGGGCAGCGGGGTCGTCGATCTGGAAGATCTCAGGCACCCACATCAGGATGCCGCCGCGGAAATTGACGTTCTCCAGTTCGGGCAGGCGCTTGGCAAGGGCGGCGTCCACGGCCACGGGGGTGTTGACGCACCAGCCGTAATCCACCCAGTCGCCGCTCTTGACCAGAGAAGCAGCCTGCTCGGCAGTCATCTTTTTCTGGGCATACATTTCCATGAAATCCATTATAAACCATCCTCTCCTTTAAGAACATAAAAGAATTGTAAATTTATTATTCACAATTCTACGGGACAAAATCTTAGCCGGAAATTTACCGTTTCTTTCCAGTCCGGACACTGTCTTATCACACCCCAGCGGTATCCTTGGGGTCGGCAGGACAGGAGCCTCCGGCAGCGGCACACCTGTACAGTTTAGTTATAACATTAACAAACATTATAATCAAGCCCTCTTCCGCGAAAAAATGCCTCGCAGGACAATTTGACTAAATTTCTTAGGTATTTGTGGCGATTGTTTGGTATAGCAAAAACAATTTTTTTCGAAAAAGTACTTGATAAAATTTTGACGATATGGTTTACTAAGGGTGTACCAAGATGATGCGCCCCAGTGCGACGTTGATTGACTAAAAATTAACGATATTGCGATGGCGATGCGGCCTGGTACTTGAAGCAGGAACTGAAAAGTGCTATCATGGCAACACCAAATGCGCTTTTCCAAAGCGCGCAAATAAAGGAGACCATACCGATGGCAACAGCAGTTTACCCCGGGTCCTTTGACCCGGTCACGAAAGGACATCTCGACATCATCAAGCGAGCTGCAAAGATAAACGATCAGCTCATTGTGGCAGTGCTCATCAACAGCGCAAAGAACCCTCTGTTCACCGTAGAAGAACGGGTGGCGCTGCTGCGGGAGTGCTGCAAGGACATCCCGAATGTGACGGTGGAGAGCTTCGACGGCCTGACCGTGGAGTTCGCCAAGAAGCGCCACGCTTCGGTGATGGTGCGGGGCCTGCGGGCGGTGACGGATTTCGAAAATGAGATACAGCTCGCCCAGACGAACCACGCACTGATGCCCGGTATCGAGACGATGTTCCTTGCCACCAGCATCAAGTGGAGCTACCTTTCCTCCACCATCGTCAAGGAGGCTGCCCGCTACGGCAGCAACATCTCCAAGTTCGTGACGCCCAACGTAGAGAATGCCATCCACGCCAAAGTGGAGCAGCTCCGGGCGGAAGGAAAGATGTTCTGATACCCTTTATAATGCAGAAAGGCCTTTGGGCTTTTTGATAAATAGTTTTACGAAACCCCGAAACAGATAAATTCAGGAGGCTATTAACATGAAGAAAATTGTTATCGCATCTGCTTGCCGTACCGCTATTGGTAAGTTTGGCGGCACCCTGGCAAACGTCCCTGCTGCAGAGCTGGGCTCCATCGTCATCAAGGAGGCCCTGAACCGTGCTAACGTGAAACCCGAGCAGGTCGATCATGTTTACATGGGCTGCGTCATCCAGGCTGGTCTGGGCCAGAACGTCGCTCGTCAGGCTTCCCTGAAGGCTGGCCTGCCCATCGAGACCCCCGCTGTCACCGTCAACGTGGTGTGCGGCTCCGGTCTGAACTGCGTGAACATGGCTGCTCAGATGATCGAGGCTGGTGATGCCGACATCGTGGTCGCAGGCGGTATGGAGAACATGGACATGGCTCCCTTTGCACTGCAGAAGGCTCGCTACGGCTACCGCATGGGCGCACCCATGGGCAAGAGCGAGATCGTGGACACCATGGTCAACGATGCACTGTGGGATGCAACCGGCTTCAACAAGCACATGGGCATGACCGCTGAGAACGTCTGCACCAACGAGACCTATCAGAAGAAGTACGGCTACAGCCCCATCACCCGTGAGATGCTGGACGAGTTCTCATACAACAGCCAGCTGAAGGCTGACAAGGCCATCAAGGACGGCGCCTTCAAGGACGAGATCGTTCCTGTTGTCATCAAGGGCAAGAAGGGCGACACCGTGTTCGATACCGATGAGGGCCCCCGTCTGAGCGCTCCCGAGGTGCTGGCAAAGCTGAAGCCCGCTTTCACCAAGGACGGCATCGTCACCGCCGGCAACTCTTCCGCCATCAACGATGGTGCTGCTGCTCTGGTCATCATGAGCGAGGAGAAGGCCAAGGAGCTGGGCGTGAAGCCTCTGGCTACCTGGGTTGCAGGTGCTCTGGCAGGCGTTGAGCCGGAAGTCATGGGCCTGGGCCCCATCGCTGCTACCAAGAAGGTCATGGCCAAGACCGGCCTGACCGTTGCTGACATGGATCTGATCGAGGCCAACGAGGCATTTGCAGCTCAGTCTGTGGCTGTCAGCCAGGCTCTGGACTTCGATATGAGCAAGGTGAACGTCAATGGCGGCGCAATTGCTCTGGGCCACCCGGTCGGCGCTTCCGGTGCTCGTATCCTGGTCACCCTGCTGTATGCCATGAAGCATCGTGGTGCTCACAAGGGCCTGGCTACCCTGTGCATCGGCGGCGGCATGGGCTGCGCTACCATTGTTGAGATGGACTGAGCATCCCGCCTTTGAACATTGACTGAATGACAGACCCGGGGCAGGGAAGGAACCGGAGAGCCTGCTCTGGCCCGGGGGCTGTTTTGTGAGAAAACAGAGAAATCTGATAGGAGGTTTTCACAATGGCATTTGTAAAAACCGAGGTGCAGGGCGCAGTTGAGATCATCACCATCGACCGTCCCAAGGCACTGAACGCCCTGAACCCCGAGGTTCTGGCAGACCTGAAGGCAGCTTTTGAGGCTGTGGATCAGGACACCATCCGCTGCATCGTTCTGACCGGCGAAGGCGACAAGAGCTTTGTTGCTGGTGCCGATATCGGCTCCATGAGCACCATGACCAAGGCAGAGGGCGAGGCCTTCGGCAAGCTGGGCAATGATGTGTTCCTGATGATCGAGCATTTCCCCATCCCCGTCATTGCAGCCGTCAACGGCTTTGCACTGGGCGGCGGCAACGAGCTGGCTATGAGCTGCGACATCCGCATCTGCTCTGACAACGCTGTGTTCGGCCAGCCGGAAGTGGGTCTGGGCATCACCCCGGGCTTCGGCGGCACCCAGCGTCTGGCACGTCTGGTCGGCATGGGCATGGCAAAGCAGCTGGTCTACTCTGCCCTGAACATCAAGGCAGACGAGGCTTACCGCATTGGTCTGGTCAACGCCGTGTATCCGCAGGCTGAACTGATGGAGAACGTGCTGAAGCTGGCCGGCAAGATCGCCAAGAACGCTCCCATTGCAGTGCGCAACTGCAAGAAGGCCATCAACGGTGGCATCAGCCTGCCCATTGAGAAGGCTGTGGAAGTCGAGGAGAAGCTGTTCGGTGCTTGCTTCGAGACCCACGATCAGCAGGAGGGCATGGCCTGCTTCCTGAGCCGTGAGAAACCGAAGCCCAAGGCAGTGTTCACCAACAACTAATCCGTTACATAATTTTTGATATTAAAGGAGAGATTTCCTATGAAGATCGGTGTTATCGGCGCTGGCACTATGGGCCAGGGCATCGCAAAGGCATTTGCACAGGTTGAGGGCAACACCGTTGCTCTGTGCGACATCAAGCAGGAGTGGGCTGAGAATGGTCTGGCAAAGATCAAGAAGGGCTACGAGAAGCTGGTCGCTAAGGGAAAGATGACCCAGGAGAAGGCCGACGCAATCGTCGCCGCCATCACCCCGGGCCTGAAGGAAGATCTGTGCGCAGACTGCGATCTGGTCGTTGAGGCTGCTTTCGAGGATATGAAGGTCAAGCAGACCACCTTCGGCGAGCTGGACAAGATCTGCAAGCCCGAGTGCGTTTTCGCTTCCAACACTTCTTCTCTGTCCATTACCGAGATCGGCAAGGGTCTGTCCCGTCCCCTGATCGGTATGCACTTCTTCAACCCCGCAGACCGTATGAAGCTGATCGAGGTCATCGCCGGCTGCAACACTCCCGCCGAGACCGTTGAGAAGATCAAGGAGATCTCCGTTGCCATCGGCAAGAGCCCCGTTCAGGTCAACGAGGCTGCCGGCTTTGTGGTCAACCGCATCCTGATCCCCATGATCAACGAGGCTGCCTTCATTAAGATGGAGGGCGTTTCCGATATCGCTGGCATCGACACCGCTATGAAGCTGGGTGCTAACCACCCCATGGGACCCCTGGAACTGGGCGACTTCATCGGTCTGGACATCTGCTTGGCCATCATGGACGTGCTGTACAACGAGACCGGCGACAGCAAGTACCGTGCCTGCCCGCTGATCCGCAAGATGGTGCGTGGCGGCAATCTGGGCTGCAAGACCGGTAAGGGCTTCTACGTTTACAACGCAGACCGCACCAAGACCCCTGTTGACCAGCTGTAAATTCTGATAAACATTTCTCCCGGCTGCGGGGAAAGCGGTCGGGAGGAATTTGTTTGCACCGGGCTATTCCGGTAAATGAAAAAAGACCTGTTAGGAGGATATAGCGATGGATTTTACTCTGTCCAAGCAGCAGCAGATGGTGCAGAAAATGTACCGCGAGTTTGCTGAGAACGAAGTCAAGCCTCTGGCAAAGAAGGTTGACGCAGAGGAATACTTCCCCAAGGAGACCGTCGAAAAGATGGGCAAGCTGGGCATGATGGGCATCTATTTCCCGACTGAGGTCGGCGGTGCAGGCGGCGATGTGCTGTCCTACGTCATGGCCGTGGAGGAGCTGAGCAAGGTCTGCGGCACCACCGGTGTCATCGTCTCTGCTCACACCAGCCTGTGCGCTGCTCCCATTTACGAGAACGGCACCCCCGAGCAGAAGGCTAAGTACCTGCCGAAGCTCTGCAGCGGCGAGTGGCTGGGTGCTTTCGGCCTGACCGAGCCGGGCGCTGGTACCGATGCGCAGGGTCAGCAGACCATTGCCAAGGAAGATGGCGATTACTGGGTGCTGAACGGCTCCAAGATCTTCATCACCAACGCCGGCTTTGCTGATGTGTTCATCGTCATCGCCGTTACCGATAACGTGCTGGATAAGCGCGGCCGTCCCACCAAGCTCTGCTCCGCCTTCATCGTGGAGCGCACCGACCCGGGCTTCTCTGTTGGTAAGGCAGAGGACAAGATGGGCATCCGCGGTTCTTCTACCTGCGAGCTGATCTTTGAGGATTGCCGCATCCCGAAGGATCGTATGCTGGGCGTGCGCGGCAAGGGCTTCCAGCTGGCAATGGCTACGCTGGACGGCGGCCGTATCGGCATCGCTTCTCAGGCTCTGGGCATTGCCGAGGGCGCTCTGGAGGAGACCATTGCTTACGTCAAGGAGCGCAAGCAGTTCGGCCGTGCCATCGCTGCTTTCCAGAACACCCAGTTCGAGCTGGCTGAGATGAAGGCTCGTGTTGAGGCTGCTAAGTATCTGGTTTATGCTGCCGCTCTGAAGAAGCAGCAGGCTATGGATGGCGCAAAGGTTCGTTACAGCGTCGAGGCTGCACAGGCTAAGCTGATCGCAGCCCGCACCGCAAGCGATGTGACCCGCCGCTGCCTGCAGCTGTTCGGCGGTTACGGCTACACCCGTGACTACCCCATCGAGCGCATGATGCGTGATGCCAAGATCACTGAGATCTACGAGGGCACCAGCGAAGTGCAGATGATGGTCATTTCCGGCGCGCTGCTGAAGTAAGGGAGGCAAGAGTTACAATGAAAGCAATTGTTTGTGTAAAGCAGGTTCCTGATACCTCCGGCAAGGTGTCCGTCAAGCCCGATGGCACTCTGGATCGTGCATCCATGGCAACCATCACCAACCCCGATGACCTGAACGCTCTGGAGGCCGCCCTGAAACTGAAGGACGCCACCGGCTGCGAGGTCGTTGTTGTCACCATGGGTCCCCCGCCGGCAGAGGGCATGCTGCGTGAGCTGCTGGCCCGCGGCGCTGATAAGGCTGTTCTGGTCTCCGGCCGTGAGTTCGGCGGTTCCGATACCTTTGCAACCAGCCAGATCCTGGCTGCTGCTGTCAACAAGATCGGCGTTGGCCCCGAGGACGTTGTGTTCTGCGGCCGTCAGGCAATCGATGGCGATACCGCACAGGTCGGCCCCCAGATCGCTGAAAAGCTGCATCTGCCGCAGGTTACCTATGTGGCTGACATCCAGAAGGATGGCAACACCCTGACCGTGAAGCGTATGCTGGAAGACGGCTACATGATGGTCAAGGTGCAGACTCCCTGCCTGC
>ERZ827488.1652-NODE-1652-length-25485-cov-26.943413_pt1 | contig 25485 bp, 17 predicted proteins | sample MGYA00519771_ERZ827488 | MGnify/ENA primary metagenome ERZ827488 (study PRJEB31778, sample SAMEA3449323) | human gut metagenome | biome: human gut; feature: human-associated habitat; material: faeces | place: United Kingdom | collected 2010/2012 ... | reverse complement strand
CATGTGCTGCGGAAAATCCGGGAATGTGCCAGAGCTGCCCTGATGGACGGGGAAGCGGTTGCCGACCGCCTGACCAATACCTGTGAAGCCGAGCAGCGGGAACAGCGGGAAGCAATGGAACGCTCCCTTACAAGGGACGAGGAACGGATTGAGGTTCTGGACAAAATGGTCATGCGGCTTTATGAGGATATGATTGCAGGGCGTATCAGTGAGCAGAATTTCAACACCATGCTGGAAAAGACACAGACCGAGCAGACGGAGCTTAAAGCAAAAGTGTCCGAGGGCAGAAAGCGGCTGTCCGATGAAGTCCAGCTTGCCAATGACGCAAAACAATGGGTGGAAGCCATTCAGGAATACGCCAACATCACAGAGCTGGACGCAGCCACCCTTAACCGCTTAATCAAAGAAATCGTCGTGCATGAGCGCATTGACGAAGATAAAACAAGACACATTTCTATCGAAATTCATTTTAATCTCAAACCCATCCCGGAGGTGGAACAGGTCACTGCCTGACCTGTCCCGCCGGGACGGTTCTCTTAAAAACACCATATAGATTTTTTGTACGCCGCCGCCCGCCATCGAGCAGAGTTTTACACCTAATTGGGGATAAAACAGCTGATGGCGGGCGGCGGCGTGGCCCTGATCGGCATCACCCTGGTGCCGCTGCTGTCCGGCCTGTTTGGCTGATCCCGCCGCAATCCACCCGTAACCGTCGCTGGGGAATGCCCCCGGCAACCTGTCAGATTCGCGGCCCTCCCTGCCTTTCGGGGAGGGCCGCTGAAGGGAGGTTTACAGAATGGATTCTTTGTTGGACGCCATCACCGAATGGCTGAAAGATTTGCTGATCGGCGGTATCACCAGCAACCTGAGCGGTATGTTCGATTCAGTCAACGGCCAGGTGGCAGGCATTTCTGTCCAGATCGGGCAGACGCCCCAGGGGTGGAACGCCACCATCTTTTCCATGATCCAAATACTGTCGGAGAGTGTGATCGTCCCCATTGCCGGCCTGATCCTGGCCTTTGTTATGACGCTGGAGCTGATCCAGCTGCTGGTGGAAAAGAACAATCTCCACGATGTGGATACCTGGATGTTCTTCAAATGGATATTCAAGACGGCGGCTGCCATCCTGATCGTCACCAACACCTGGAACATCGTCATGGGTGTGTTCGATGCAGCCCAGAGCGTGGTGGCACGGGCTTCCGGCGTTATCACCGCCGATACCTCCATCGATATTTCCAGTGTGATCCCCGATATGGAAACCCGCCTGGCGGAGATGGAGCTCGGCCCGTTGCTCGGGTTGTGGATGCAAAGCGCCTTTGTAGGCATAACCATGTGGGCGCTGACGATCTGCATCTTTATTGTCATCTACGGCAGAATGATTGAAATTTACCTGGTGACGTCCGTTGCCCCGATTCCGATGGCCACCATGATGGGCCGCGAGTGGGGCGGCATGGGCCAGAACTATCTGCGCAGCCTGTTTGCATTGGGCTTCCAGGCGTTTCTTATTATCGTCTGTGTGGCCATCTATGCGGTGCTGGTGGAGAACATCGCGCTGGAGGATGACATCATTGCCGCCATCTGGACCTGTGTCGGCTATACGGTGCTGCTCTGCTTTACCCTGTTTAAGACGGGCAGTCTGAGCAAGCAAGTATTTCAGGCGCACTGACCATGAGGAGGAGAAACCAATGGCTTATGTAACGGTACCCAAGGACCTGTCGAGGGTGAAAACCAAGGTCCTGTTCAACCTGACCAAACGACAACTGGTCTGTTTTGGCGGCGGTGCGCTGATCGGTGTGCCGCTTTTCTTTTTGCTCAAAGGCCAGGCAGGCACCAGCGTGGCCGCCCTGTGTATGGTGCTGGTCATGCTGCCCTTCTTTTTGCTGGGCGTCTATGAGAAAAACGGCCAGCCGCTGGAAAAGCTCATCGGCAACCTGTTGCAGGTGTCGGTGCTGCGCCCCAAGCAGCGGCCGTACAAGACAAACAATTTTTATGCCGTTGTGGAACGGCAGGCAGATCTTGACCGGGAAGTTCACGGAATCATCCGAGGAAAAGGAAAAAAAGGGAAGCAGAAGCGCCGGTTGACTCGTGAGGAGAAAAAACAGATCGAGGCAGCGATTGCCCGTGCCAACCGCACCGACAAAAAGGAAAAGTCCGCCCAGGACAGCATCCCTTTTGAGCAGATGTGGCCAAACGGCGTTTGCCGCCTGCCGGATGGCCGGTATTCCAAGACCATCCAGTTCCAGGACATCAATTACCAGCTTTCGCAAAACGAGGACAAGACCGCTATCTTTGAACAGTGGAGCGAATTCCTCAATTACTTCGATTCCTCCATCCGGTTTCAGCTGTCTTTTTTGAACCTGGTGGCCTCCCGGGAGACCTTTGCCAACAGCGTACAGATTCCAATGCAAGGGGATGATTTCGACCCGATTCGGGCCGAGTACAGCCAGATGCTGCAAACCCAGCTGGAACGGGGCAACAATGGGCTTGTCAAAACCAAGTACCTTACCTTCAGCGTGGCGGCAGACAGTCTCCCGGCAGCGTTGCCCCGGCTGGAGCGCATCGAGACAGACATTCTCAACAACTTCAAACGCCTTGGCGTGGTGGCAGGGCCCCTGGACGGGCGGGAACGCCTGGCCCAGCTGTACGCCATCTTCCACATGGACGAGCAGATGCCGTTTCAGTTTGAGTGGGACTGGCTGGCCCCGTCCGGGCTGTCGGTCAAGGATTTCATTGCGCCCAGTTCGTTTGGGTTCCGCAACGGGAAAGTGTTCCGCATGGGCCGGAAGTACGGGGCTGTCAGCTTCGTGCAGATTCTGGCCCCGGAGCTGAACGACCGGATGCTGGCGGATTTTCTCGATATGGAGAGTTCTCTCATCGTCAACCTGCACATCCAGTCGGTGGACCAGGTGAAGGCCATCAAGACAGTGAAGCGGAAAATCACCGACCTGGACCGCTCCAAGATCGAGGAACAGAAAAAGGCCGTCCGCGCCGGGTATGACATGGATATAATCCCGTCCGATCTGGCGACCTACGGCAACGAGGCGAAAAAGCTGTTGCAGGACCTGCAAAGCCGCAACGAGCGGATGTTCCTGGTGACCTTCCTTGTCGTCAACACCGCCGATACGCTTCGCCAACTGGACAACACCATTCTCCAGGCATCCAGCATCGCTCAGAAGCACAACTGCCAGCTGGTGCGGCTGGACTTCCAGCAGGAGGAAGGCTTGATGTCCTCTTTGCCGCTGGGGTTGAACCAGATTGAGATCCAGCGCGGGCTGACCACCAGCTCCACGGCCATCTTCGTGCCGTTCACGACCCAGGAGCTGTTTCAAAACGGAAAAGAGGCGCTGTACTACGGCATCAACGCCCTGTCCAACAACCTGATTATGGTGGACCGCAAGCTGCTGAAAAACCCCAACGGCCTGATTTTGGGCACGCCTGGTTCCGGCAAGAGTTTTTCTGCCAAGCGCGAGATTGCCAACTGTTTCCTGCTCACCAGCGATGACATCATCATCTGTGACCCGGAGGCCGAGTACGCGCCCCTGGTGGAGCGGCTGCACGGGCAGGTCATCAAAATCTCGCCCACCAGCAGCAACTACATCAACCCGATGGACCTGAACCTGGACTATTCGGACGAGGACAGCCCGCTGTCGCTGAAATCCGACTTCATCTTGTCGCTGTGCGAGCTGATCGTGGGCGGCAAGGACGGGTTGCAGCCGGTGCAGAAAACCATCATCGACCGCTGTGTGCGGCTGGTCTACCAGGAGTATCTCAACGACCCCAGGCCGGAGAATATGCCCATTCTGGAGGATTTGTACGACCTGCTGCGGGCTCAGGACGAGAAGGAGGCGCAGTACATCGCCACGGCGCTGGAAATCTACGTTACCGGCTCCCTCAACGTGTTCAACCACCGCAGCAACGTGGACATCAACAACCGCATTGTCTGCTACGACATTAAGGAATTGGGCAAGCAGCTGAAAAAGATCGGGATGCTGGTGGTGCAGGACCAGGTTTGGAACCGCGTTACCATCAACCGGGCCGCCCACAAGTCCACCCGCTACTACATCGACGAGATGCACCTGCTCTTGAAAGAGGAACAGAGCGCCGCCTACACGGTGGAGATTTGGAAGCGGTTCCGAAAGTGGGGCGGCATCCCGACAGGCATCACGCAGAATGTAAAAGACCTGCTTTCTTCCCGCGAGGTGGAGAACATCTTTGAGAACTCTGACTTCGTGTATATGCTCAACCAGGCGGGCGGCGACCGGCAGATTTTGGCCCGGCAGCTGGGCATCTCCCCGCACCAGCTTTCCTATGTGACCCACTCCGGCGAGGGCGAGGGGCTGCTGTTTTATGGCTCCACCATCCTGCCCTTTGTGGATCACTTCCCGAAGGATACGGAACTCTACCGCATCATGACCACCAAAGTATCCGACCTTGCCGCCCAGGCGGTCGCCTAACCAAACATTTTTCCCACACATACATTATGGAGGACCCTTATATGAACAATACGGTAAATTTCATCACGGCAGACAAATCCGGTAACCGGCGCTTTATCGACCGCGCCCTGATCCCGATGCGGGAGGAAACGTTGGAACTCCTGCTGGACGCGCGGCAGGCTGCGCACGATGCATTGGACGCTGATTGCATCCTGGATGAGGATGGCCTGGCCGGTGTTGCCCGCCTGGCCGTGCTGTGGCATCGTCTGGCTAAGCCGCCGATGGTCGCTGCAATGGTCGGCCGGCCGGAAGATATGCTGACCCTTCTTTTGGACCGGCTTTGTGCTGTATTCCTGACCGATCCGCCCACGGGGACGGAGGGACTGGCCATGTGCGCCGAGCTGATGTTCATGGCTGGTGAATTGACGGAGGGCCTGTGGTTTGAATAAGGAACCGCGTCTTCAATTTACTGCCGAGGAACGGGCGGACCCGGTTTTTGGCAAAGCGGTTCGCAGGGCCGAAAAGGCTGCGGCAAAGGCGGACCGGGCACAGGCCAAAATTCCCAAAAAGAGGGTCAAAACGAAAGAAACGGTGACTGATCCGGCAACCGGCAAAACGTCCAAACACCTCAAGTTTGAGGAGCTGGACAAAAAGCCGCCCTCCAAGCTGACCCATGCCGCGCGGGATGCCCCCGCCGGTATGGCGCTGGGGGCGGTCCACCGGCAAATCCACGAGGTGGAGGAGGACAATGTAGGGGTAGAGAGTGCCCACAAGTCCGAACAGGCCGTGGAAACCGGTGTGCGGCTGGTCCAAGATGGTATTTACAGCCACAAACTCAAGCCCTACCGCCAGGCTGCCCGGGCCGAGCGGCAGCTGGAAAAAGCCAATATCCAGGCGCTGTACCAAAAAGCATTGCAGGAAAATCCCCAGCTTGCCAGCAATCCACTGTCCCGTTGGCAGCAGAAGCAGGCGATCAAGCGGCAGTATGCCGCGGCAAAACGAACGGCCAAAACCGGAAAGACGGCAAAAAATGCTTCCGACAAAGCGGGGAAGGCAGCCCGTGCTGCTGCGGAAAAGGCGGAGCAGGCAGCCAATTTCGTCTGGCGGCACCGGCGCGGCTTTGTGGTTGCCGGTGTGCTGGTACTGTTGGTTGCCTTTCTGCTCAACACCATGTCCTCCTGCTCCATGATGGCGCAGAGCATCGGTTCGGCAATTTCCGGCACCACCTATCCTTCGGATGACCCGGAGCTGGTGGCGGTGGAGGCCGACTACGCCGCCAAGGAGGCTGCGCTGCAAGCCGAGATCGACAACATCGAGAGCAGCCACCCCGACTATGACGAATACCGCTATGACCTGGATATGATTGGCCACGACCCCCATGAGCTGGCGGCTTATCTGTCCGCCGTCTTGCAGGGCTACACGCGGGCAAGCGCCCAGGCAGAGCTGGAACGTATCTTCGCGGCGCAGTACCAGCTGACGCTGACCGAGGAAGTGGAGGCGCGCTACCGCACCGAAACCCGGACCGACAGCGAGGGCAACAGCTACACGGTCGAGGTCCCCTACAACTATTACATCTTAAATGTGACCCTCACCAGCAAGCCCATCTCCTCCGTGGCTTCGGAACTGCTGACGCCGGACCAGATGGAAATGTACCAGGTGTACCGGCAGACGCTGGGCAACAAACCGCTGATCTTCGGCGGCGGGTCCGCCGACACCAGCGATTCCGAGAGTTTGGCCAGTGTGGAGTTTGTGAACGGCACCCGGCCCGGCAACCAGGCGGTGGTGGACATCGCCAAAAGCCAGGTGGGCAACGTGGGCGGCCAGCCCTACTGGAGCTGGTACGGTTTTACCTCCCGCGTGGAGTGGTGCGCCTGCTTCGTGTCCTGGTGCTACGGCCAGATGGGCCTTTCCGAGCCGCGCTTTTCGGCCTGCCAGTCTCAGGGCATCCCCTGGTTCCAGTCGCATGGACAATGGGGCGGGCGGGATTACGCCAACATCGCCCCCGGCGACGCCATCTTCTTCGATTGGGACCTGGACGGCAGCGCCGACCATGTGGGCATCGTTGTCGGCACCGATGGCAGCCGGGTCTACACTGTGGAGGGTAATTCCGGCGACGCCTGCAAGATCAAGAGTTATTCCCTTGATTATCAGTGCATCAAGGGCTACGGCTTGATGAATTGGTGATTTTTTGCGGAGGTATAAAAACTGAATATTGTATCCTTTGGGGGCGGCACGAACAGTGCCGCTCTTTTAGTTGGGCTTCATCAGCACGGGATTCCCGTTGACCTTATCACCTTTGCGGATACCGGGGCGGAACATCCCCACACCTATCAGTTCCTTGAAACTATGAACGAATGGCTTCGCGCCCACGGTATGCCGCCCATCACGGTGGTGGAAAAGATGGACCGTAACGGCAACCGGCTGACATTGGAAACCGAGTGCCTGCGTTCCTGTACACTGCCCTCCATCGCCTACGGCTTCAAGCGGTGTTCCCAGAAGCATAAGGTTGGGCCGCAGGAAAAATTCTGCAACCACCATCCGCAATGCCGCGCTGTGTGGCAGTCCGGGAACCGGGTCACGCGGTTTATCGGCTACGATGCCGGGGAGCGGAAACGGTATGAACATTCCAGAAAATTCAATGAAGCGGACAAAAAATATGAGAACCGCTACCCGCTGATCGAGGATTGGCACTGGACGCGGGACGATTGTATTCGGGCGATCCAGGAGGCGGGTTTGCCTCTGCCCGGCAAATCGTCCTGCTTTTTCTGCCCCAGTATGAAGCGCGACGAAGTAGAAGCCCTGAAACGGCAGCACCCCGACCTGTATCGTCGGGCGCTTGCCATTGAGGAAAACGCAATGCCCCATCTCAAGACCGTCAAGGGATTGGGGCGCAACTACGCTTGGAAAGAGCGATATGGAATGGAGTGATTGACTATGGCTAAGAACAAAATCGAGCGTATCGACCAGGAGATTGCCAAAACCCGCGAGAAAATCGCGGAGCAGCAGGAAAAGCTGAAGGCCCTGGAAGCGCAGAAAACCGAAGCGGAAAATCTGGAGATCGTCCAGATGGTGCGCGCCCTGCGCATGACCCCGGCCCAGCTGAACGCCCTGCTAGCTGGCGGCATGGTGCCCGGCCAGGACGCGATTCCCGCCGATTCCGAACAGGAGGACATGACCCATGAAGAATAAGAAGATTTTCAGAACCCTTGCCGCCCTCTGCACCTCCCTGATGCTGATGGGCGGCTTTTCTGTGACCGCCTTTGCCCAGGGCACGGACCCCGCGCCTACGGCCACACCGGCAGCTGATGCTACCAATGACAGCAATGTGGTGGTGGAGGAAACCGAGGACAGCCCGCCGCTGACCCCGGAGGGCAACGCCGCCCTGGTGGATGACTACGGCGGCAACAAGCAGCTCATCACCGTCACCACCAAGGCGGGCAACTACTTCTACATCCTCATTGACCGTGCCAACGAGGACAAGGAGACCGCCGTCCACTTCTTGAACCAGGTGGACGAGGCTGACCTGGAGGCGCTGATGGAGGACGGCGAGACGGCGGAGGAAACGCCCGCTGTCTGCAACTGCACGGAAAAATGCGCCGCCGGTGCGGTGAATACGGCCTGCCCGGTCTGTGCCGTGAACATGGCGGAGTGTACGGGCCAGGAGCCGGAACCTACGCCCGCCCCGGAAACAGAGCCGGAGCCGGAACAGGAACCGGCGGGGCTGAACCCGGCGATGCTGCTGGTGGTGCTGGCTGTGCTGGGCGGCATCGGTGCGCTGGTCTACTTCAAATTCATCAAGCAGAAGCCCAAGACCAAGGGCAGCGACAATCTGGATGATTACGACTACGGCGAGGACGATACCGAACAGGAGGATGCGGACCCCTGGGAGACCGAGGAATCCGACGAGCCGGAGGACGCCGGCGGGGGCGGCGATGAGGAAAGCGAGAACCCGGCCAAATGACCCGGTTTACCGACAGCCCCTATGAACCCATGATGACACGCAGGCCGGAGGGCGGGAAGGCAGCTTCCCGTCCTCCCTCTTTATCTCCCGGCCACCCCTGTTATGGCTGCGGAAACTACCGCCCCGGCCAGCCCTGCGTGGGTTTCTGCCACAAAGAGCTGACCGCGTGGCTGCGCGAAAGGAGGAAGCAAAAATGAAATTGGTAATTGCTGAGAAGCCTTCGGTGGCAAAATCCCTGGCCGCCGTGCTGGGGGCCACTTCCCGCAAAGACGGCTACCTGGAGGGCGGCGGTTGGCTGGTGTCCTGGTGCCTGGGGCATCTGGCCGGGCTGGCGGACGCCGCCGCCTACAACCCCGACTACGCCAAGTGGCGCTATGATGACCTGCCCATTTTGCCGGAGTCCTGGCGCTTCACCATCGCCAAGGACAAGCGGGATCAGTTTGACGTGCTGCGGACCCTGCTGCGGCGGGAGGACGTGACCGAGGTAGTCAACGCCTGCGACGCCGGGCGCGAGGGCGAGCTGATTTTCCGCACGGTCTACTGCCTGGCGGGCTGCCAGAAGCCCATGAAACGGCTGTGGATCAGCAGCATGGAGGATTCCGCCATCCGGGAGGGCTTTGCCAACCTGCGCCCCGGCGCGGACTATGACGGGCTGCACCAGGCGGCCCTCTGCCGGGCCAAGGCCGACTGGCTGGTGGGTATCAACGCCACCCGGCTGTTTTCGGTGCTGTACCACCGCACCCTCAATATCGGGCGGGTCATGTCCCCGACGCTGGCCCTCATTGTCCAGCGGGAGGCCGAGATCGACGCCTTCAAGCCGGTGCCGTTCTATACCGTGGCTCTGGACTTGCTCGGTTTTACCGCTGCCAGCGCCCGCATGGACAAGAAAGCCGATGCCGAACAGCTGAAAAACGCCTGCCAGGGCGGCACGGTGACGGTCAAACAGGTGGAGCGCAGGGACAAATCTGAGAAGCCGCCCGCCCTCTATGACCTGACCACCCTCCAGCGGGACGCCAACCGCCTGCTGGGGTTCACCGCCCAGCAGACATTGGACTATCTACAAAACCTCTATGAAAAGAAGCTATGCACCTATCCCCGGACGGACAGCCGCTACCTGACCTCCGATATGGCCGAGGGACTGCCGGTGCTGGTGAACCTGGTCGCCAACGCCATGCCGTTCCGCAAGGGTATCGCCATCTCCTGCGATGCAGCGGCGGTCATCAACGACAAGAAAGTGACCGACCACCATGCGGTGATCCCCACCCGGAACATCCGCGAGGCGGATCTGACCGCGCTGCCGGTGGGCGAACGGGCGATTTTGGAGCTGGTGGCCCTGCGGCTGCTGTGCGCTGTGGCCCAGCCCTATACCTTTGCGGAAACTGCCGTTGTTGTGGAGTGCGCCGGTGCGGAGTTTACCGCCAAGGGCCGCACGGTGAAGCAGCCCGGCTGGCGGGCGTTGGATGCTGCCTACCGGGCCACCATGAAAAGTGCGCCGGAACAGGACGGCAATTCCGAAGATAAGGCGTTGCCGGAGCTGGCCGAAGGCCAGGAACTGCCGGTCGCCGGTGCCGCCGTTAAGGAGGGCAAGACTACCCCGCCCAAACACTTCACCGAGGACACGCTGCTTTCTGCGATGGAAACTGCCGGGAAGGACGATATGCCGGAGGACACCGAGCGCAAGGGGCTAGGCACCCCCGCCACCCGCGCCGGGATTTTAGAGAAATTGGTGTCCACCGGCTTTCTGGAACGCAAAAAGAGCAAAAAGCAGGTGCAGCTTCTGCCGTCCCACGATGCCACTTCCCTGATTACCGTCCTGCCGGAGCAGCTTCAATCCCCGCTGTTGACCGCCGAGTGGGAGTACCGGCTGGGTGAGATCGAGCGCGGCGAGCTGGCCCCGGAGGACTTCATGGCCGAGATCACCGCCATGCTGAAGGAGCTGGTGGGGACCTATCAGGTCATCAAGGGCAGCGAGTACCTGTTCACCCCGCCCCGCGAGGTGGTGGGCAGATGCCCCCGCTGCGGCGGCGAAATTGCAGAAATGCAAAAAGGCTTCTTCTGCCAGGACAAATCTTGCAAATTTGCAATCTGGAAAAACAGCAAGTGGTGGGCCGCCAAGCGCAAGCAGCCCACCAAGGCCATCGTGGCGGCGCTGCTGAAAGATGGTCGCGCCCATGTGACGGGGCTGTATTCCGAGAAAAGCGGCAAGACCTACGACGCCACCGTGGTGCTGGAGGATACCGGCCAGTACGTCAACTTCAAGCTGGACTTTGACCGGCAGAAAGGCGGCGGCAAATGAAACTGAGTTTGTATGAACAGGAAACGATTATCCTCTACAACCAGGCCGAGGCCACCGCCGAGGTCTATTCCCACGACCCGCGCCTGCTGGAAAAGCTGCGGCGGCTGGCAGAGAAGTACCCGGACCAGATCGTGAAAAAGGACCGCCAGACCTTCGTGGTGCCCAAACGCTGCGTGTCGGTGCGGGAGCCGTACAGCGCCGAGCGCCGCAAGGCCGCCAGCGAACGGGCCAAAGCCGCCGGGTACAGGCCGCCCGTCCCCAAAGCGGGCGGCAAGTAAGCATGGGCGAGAGCGTCTTTGAAGTCGTAAAACAGTCCGTCACCGCCAGAGAGGCGGCGGAGCTTTACGGCATCGCAGTGGGGCGCGGCGGTATGGCCTGCTGCCCCTTCCACGATGACCGCCACCCCAGCATGAAGGTGGACACCCGTTTCCACTGTTTTGGCTGCGGCGCAGACGGCGATGTGATCGACTTCACCGCCCGGCTCTATGACCTGTCCCCCAAGGGGGCCGCTGAAAAGCTGGCCCAGGATTTTGGCCTTTCTTATGACAGCAAGGCCCCGATCCGGCGAAGTTATGTCCGGCAGAAAACCGAGGCGCAGGTGCGGAAAGAAAAACGAGAACACGGCTGGCGCGTCCTGACGGACTACTATCACTTGCTCCGAAAATGGGAGGCCGACTATTCCCCCAAGACGGCGGACGAGGACCCGCACCCGCGCTTTTTGGAGGCCGTCCAAAAAAAAGACTACATGGGCTATCTGCTGGACACCTTTCTCGACAGCAGTACCGAGGAACAGGACCAGTGGATCGCAGAACATACCGCTGAAATTTCGGCCATAGAAGGGAGAGTGAAAATCATGGCTGACAAACCCACCAACCGGGAACGGTTGCAGCAAATCACGGCGGGCATCGAGCAGGGTATCAAAGAGCTGTTCGAGAGCGAAAAGTATATGCGTTACTTGTCTGTGATGTCTCGGTTCCACCGCTACTCCGTCAACAACACTATGCTCATCTATATGCAGAAGCCGGACGCCACGCTGGTGGCCGGATACAACAAGTGGAAAAATCAGTTTGAGCGCCATGTGAAGCGCGGTGAGCATGGCATTACCATCATCGCGCCCACACCGTTCAAGAAAAAGATCGAGGAACAGAAACTGGACCCGGACACCAAAGCCCCCATGCTGGATGCAGAGGGCAAGATCATCATGGAGGAACGGGAAGTTGAGATTCCCATGTTCCGCCCGGTGAAGGTGTTCGATGTGAGCCAGACGGATGGCAAGCCCTTGCCGGAGCTGGCGTCCTCCCTGTCCGGGAATGTCCAGAACTACGAGGCTTTCATGGAGGCCCTGCGCCGGTCCGCGCCGGTGCCGCTCTCCGTGGAGCCGATGGCAGAGAATATGGACGGGTATTTCTCGCCGGACCAGCAGCGCATCGCCATCCGGGCAGGCATGAGCGAGGTGCAGACCGTTTCCGCCGCCGTCCATGAGATCGCCCACAGCAAGCTGCACAACTACGCTAAGGCTCAGGAGGAAGCGGTCAGGGCCGGTGACAAGGAGCCGCCCAAGAAGAAAGACCGCAATACCGAGGAGGTGGAAGCCGAGAGCATTTCCTACGCGGTTTGCCAGTATTACGGTATCCAGACCGGCGAGAACAGCTTCGGCTACATCGCCAACTGGAGCCAGGGTAAGGAGCTGCCGGAGCTGCGGGCCAGTTTAGAGACCATCAACAAGGCAGCCGGGGAACTGATCGCGGACATTGACCGGCATTATAAGGTTATCTGCAAGGAGCGCGGCATTGACCTGACCGCCCAGCCGGAACAGGCTGCACCCCAGCAAGCCACAGAGGAAACACCCACCATGCCTGAACCCAGCGCCGAGTACCGCGAGGCCCTGCTGGTGCTGGACGATACCACCTATCTTCATGTTCAGCCCTGCGATACCGGCTGGGACTACACGTTCTACGACGCCGCCACCAGGAAGCAGCTGGACGGCGGCCAGCTGGATGCGCCGGAGCTGCCCCTGTCCACCGCCGCGCTGAAAATCTGCGAGATGCACGACATGGGCGGCCAGTCCATTCAGTATGCGCCGGTGTCCATGATCGAAACTTTGCAGGAGGCGGCTGTCCAGCAGATGCAGGCAGCGGCCCAGGCCGCCGCCCCGGAAACTACCATGCTGCCGGACGCCCCTGAGCAGCACCTGGACGAGTACCCCATGCCGGACCCGGTGCTGACCCAGGACGATTTGGAAAAGTGCGGCTATCTGGATGGGGACCTTCTGCCCCTCTCCAAAGAGCGGGCCTATGAGCTGATGGCGCAGGACCTGACCGTTTACATGGTTCAGCAGGGCGAAAACCCGGCGATGGCCTTTGATACCGACGATCTGGACGCCCACGATGGTATCTTTGCCGTCACCCGCGAGGAATGGGAGGAAAGCCCGGTTTTCGATGCCCAGGTCAAGGAGCGTATGGACCACCAGCAGGAACGGGAGCAGGCGTTCCTCGGCCACAAGGGCGACTGCTTCGCTATCTACCAGGTGAAGCACACCGACGAGCTGCGGGACATCCGCTACGAGGGGCTGGAATGGCTCAAGTCCATCGGGCGCACGGTGCAGCGGGACAACTACGATCTGGTTTACACCGCACCGCTGCTGCCCTCCGATTTGAAGGGCGATACTGCCGAACAGCTTTTTTACCGCTTCAACAACGAACACCCTGCCGATTACCGCCATCCGTCCATGAGCGTCAGCGACATTGTTGCCATCAAGCGGGACGGCAAGGTATCCTGTCATTACTGCGACAGCTTCGGCTTTGCCGAGGTGCCCGGCTTCCTGCCGGACAACCCGTTGAAAAATGCGGAAATGGCCGTGGAGGATGACTACGGCATGATCGACGGCATCATCAACAACGGCCCCAAGGAGCAGACGGTGGCCCAGCTGGAACAGCAGGCCCGCAGCGGCCAGGCCATTTCCCTGATGGACCTGGCTGCCGCCGCCCACCGGGAGGGCCGGGACAAGAAGAAATCCGTCGTGGAGCAGCTGAAAAGCCAGCCCAAACACGAACATAAAAAGACAGCGCCCAAAAAGAGCGCGGAAAGGGAGATCTGATATGAACGCTTTGACCTTTGAGGAAACCAACCTGCTGTGTATCTACAACCCCGGCACCCGCCAGGGGGCCATCGAGGCGTTGTCCGAGATGCGCGGCGAACTTTCGCCGGACGAGACCGAACTGCTGGCTCTGACCGACAGCACCCTCGCCAAGCTGCGTGCCATGACTGACGTCGAGTTTGACGAGCTGGAACTGTACCCGGATTTTGACGAGTAAAAACATCTATGCGATAAAAATAGTTTGTGATAAAATGGGGGCGGTTAATGAAACTAATTTTTCTTTGTGGCGATGGAGGACACACATCATGGATAAATGGATTGAATTATTGTGCAATGGTGGCGGAATTGCAACCGGTGTAATTGCAGGTATTGTTGCTGCTTTTGTACAATTTCTGATTTCTCATTTTGAGCATCGCTTTCTCCAGAAAGCTAAAAAAGAAGAACAGATTTATAGCTTTAACGTATGGAAGAGAGATGAGATTGGAGAACTGATAAAAGATGTCAGCGAAATAAAGATTCCAGCGGTTACAGAAACAAATGGGGATGTTATTGAAAATGCTTATCACCTGATAATGGCGTATTTCGAAAGGGCAAAGCCGTTGTTGTACAAAAAAAGCGATCCTGTTACAATTAGAGGCTTTTTTAATACCCTTAATATACGCTATAGACAAATGCAAGAAATTAAATTGGGATATGAAAAGGGACTTAATCTTGGGGATGCAAAGAGAGTCCTTATAGAGGAAATCAGCGAATGCAAAAAACGGCTACTAACCGTATTACAAGACAAAGAAAAAGAGACTATGTCACAATTGATACAGGACAAATAAAGACCACTTTTGTTGGGATGACCGACCATTGACTGACTAAAAGTTAGGCATTACTGGCAGTACTACGAAGCGGGAAATCTTTCGAGGTTTCCTGCTTTTCTTTTACTCAAAAATCGAAAGGAGGATAGAACCCCATGCCAACCAAAGCAGAACAATATGCGCAGATGGCCGACCAAGTGGCACGGCAGCTCACCGGCAGCTGGCAGGAGTGGGCGGGCTTTCTCACCACCGCCGCCCGGCTTTACAAATATCCGTTCCATGAACAGATGATGATCTACGCCCAGCGCCCGGATGCCACCGCCTGCGCCGAGTACGACCTGTGGAACAACCGCATGGGCCGGTATGTGCGGCGCGGGTCCAAGGGTATCGCCCTGGTGAATGATTCCGGGGACCGGCCCCGGCTGCGCTATGTGTTTGATATTTCTGACACAGGCACCCGTGAACATTCCCGCACCCCCTGGCTGTGGACGCTGAACGAGGAACACACCGCACCGGTCATGGCGATGCTGGAACACAACTACGATGTGAGCGGCGGCGACCTGGCCCAGCAGCTGGCCGATGTGGCCGCCAAGCTGGCGGAGGAATACTGGGCTGACCACCGGCGGGATATTCTCCCTATCGTTGACGGTTCCTTTTTGGAGGAGTACGATGAGTACAACATCGAAGTCCAGTTCAAATCAGCCGCCACGGTCAGCATCACCTACGCCCTGATGTCCCGCTGCGGGCTGGAGCCGGAGCAGTATTTCAGCCATGAGGATTTCATGGCGATCTTCGACTTCAACACCCCCGCCACCGTGGGGGCGCTGGGCACGGCGGTCAGCCAGATAAACCAGCAAGTGCTGCGGCAGATCGGCGTCACCATTCAGAACTATGAGCGCGCCAAGAGCGCGGAAAGGAGTGCCACACATGGAGAACAACCTGACTTACACGAGGAACGGCGATTACCTGATTCCCGACCTGAAGCTGTCCGAACAGCCGGAGAAGCCCCTGGGCAAGTACGGCAGGATGAGGAAAGCGTACCTGAAAGAACACCGGCCCATCCTGTACAACCAGCTGCTGATGAGCGAGAAGCTGTACCTGCATCTTCTGGAGATCGACGAGACCGCGAACAGCCGTCTGGAGCAGATGATGCCCCGGCTGGCCGAGGCGGCGGGCGCGACAGAGGCGCTGAAAGCCAGCGACCCGATGGCCTGGGTGGGCCTGATGAACACCTGCAAGGCCCAGGCGGAGGAGATCCTGATGGCGGAACTTATCAACAGCTGACCTTAAACCTGTTCCTCTCCGAAGCGGAACAAATCCATAAAATCGACGAAGCAGAGAGTGTTAAAACGCCCTCTGCTTTTTCTATATCCAAACCCGCTGCGCAGGCGGAACCCGTGCGCCGGGCGCTGACCCAGGCCGACATTGACGCCGCCATCCAGGAATGGAACGGCAAAATCGAAAGTAAGCACGCAGTTGTTCGCTACATGAGGGACCATGCCCGTGAAAAGGACACCGCCGCCTGGCTGCGGCAGGAGTACGGCGATGACCTCCCGGCCCTGCCTGTGACGGTGGACAGCGCGGCGGGCGACGTGTCCTGGCCCAAGGTGCAGCGCCGGATCGCCCAGCTCATCAAGGAAGATCGGTTCTACACCGAGGCGGAGCAGGACCGTTTTGACAACATCGACCCCATCGCCATCCGGGAAGCCCTGGCCGAGCGCGGCATCGTGAACGGCCAGGTGGTAGACCCGGAAAAGCTGGACAATGACCCGTTTATCCAGCGGGTGATGCAGGATGTGGAGGCTGTTTCAGCCGAGGAACAGGCCGAGGCGGAGCCGCCTGCGCCGGACTTATCTGGCCGTCCCGTCACCCGCGAGGGAGACACCCTCACCATCGGAAGCGGCGAACCTACCCACGAGATGGACATCACTGTTTCCGATGAGGAGTATGAGGCTATCCAGCAGGCCATCCCGGAGAAAAAGGTCTATGACCCTGCTGCGCCGGTCTACCATGAGGGTGATACGGTTTATCTGGACAATCAGGAGTACCAGATCACCGAGCTGCGGGAGGGCACGGTGCAGCTGCTGCCCTCCAATATGGCGTACCCCATCTTCCGGGCCGAGAGCCGGGAGCGGTTCGAGACGCTGCTGCGTGCGGACACCCGCAACGAAGCCATCAACGAATTTTTGCCTGTAAACCCCGACACGGCTGACCAGGACCTGCGGGACGTGCTGGTCCACGGCCTGATCGGCGCGCCGGACAAGGCGGAGCTGTCCGAACTGATGCGCACCGGCAAGCCCAACCGCGAAATCGCCCAATGGCTGGGCCGGGCTTTCCCCGGCATCGTGGAAACGATGGAGCTGGACACCGGCGACACCGCCGACTACCGCACCACGTCCGAAGGCATCGAGCTGGAAGTGCTGGATGCGGACGAAAAGCGGCCGGCTATGCTGTATTTTCGCTGGGATGAGGTCGCGCCCCTGCTGCGCGGGCAGTATGCCCGTCAGATGGACGGCTTTGGGCGGGAGCAGGCCGAACTGGCGGTTGAGGCTGCTGCCACCGTTGAAGAACCCATCGAAACCGCCAAGCCCATTGAGGAACCTGCCGCCGAGACACCAGCGTTCCATTCTGAGCCGGAGGCCGTCTACCCCGGCGAACAGAACCATCTGCCTTATGACGTGGTGGTGGAACGGCTGCACGTTGACCGGCCCGAACCCACGCCGCCCGAACCGCGTCCGCCTGAGAATTTCCGCATTCTGGACGATGACCTGGGGAAAGGCGGGCCAAAGGAAAAGTTCTGGCGCAATATCAAAGCAATCGCCACACTGAAGCAGATCGAGCAGGAAAATCGCTATGCCACCCCAGAAGAACAGCATATTCTCTCGCAATATGTAGGCTGGGGCGGCGTGGCGGACGCCTTTGACCCGGACAAACCCGCGTGGGCCGCTGAGTATGCGGAGCTGAAGGAACTGCTGACCCAAGAAGAATATGAAGCGGCCAGAGCCTCCACCCTCAACGCCCACTACACCAGCCCCACTGTGATTCGCGCCATCTACGACGCGGTAGAACAGATGGGCTTCCTCACCGGCAACATTTTGGAACCGTCCTGCGGTGTGGGCAATTTCTTCGGGATGCTGCCGGAGAGCATGGCCGGGAGCCGTCTGTACGGCGTGGAGCTGGACAGCATTTCCGGGCGCATCGCCAGGCAGCTCTACCCCAAGGCCGACATCACCGTGGCGGGCTTCGAGACCACCGACCGGCGGGACTTCTATGACCTTGCCATCGGCAATGTCCCTTTCGGTCAGTACCAGGTGAACGACAAAGCCTACAACAAGCTGGGCTTCAACATCCACAATTACTTTTTCGCAAAATCGTTGGACCAGGTACGGCCGGGCGGCGTGGTGGCGTTCGTCACCAGCCGCTATACAATGGATGCCAAGGATTCCACCGTGCGCCGGTATCTGGCCCAGCGGGCCGAGCTGCTGGGGGCGATCCGCCTGCCCAACAACGCCTTCCGCGCCAATGCGGGCACCGATGTGGTGTCCGACATCCTGTTTCTGCAAAAGCGGGACCGTCCGCTGGACATCGCCCCTGACTGGACGCAGACCGGCCGGACCGAGGAAGGCTTCACGGTCAACCAGTATTTTCTCGACCACCCGGAGATGGTGCTGGGGCGGTCCACCGCCGAAAGCACCCAATATGGCAAGCAGGACTACACCGTGGTCCCCATCGAGGGGCTGGAGCTGGCCGACCAGCTGCACGACGCCGTGCAGCACATCCACGGCACCTACCAGGAGGCCGCGCTGCCGGAGCTGGGCGAAGGCGAGGACATCGACGATTCCCTCCCGGCTGACCCGGATGTAAAAAACTACTCCTACACGGTGGTGGACGGCGCGGTGTACTTCCGGGAAAACAGCCGCATGGTGCGCCCGGACTTGAACGCCACCGCCGAAGCCCGCGTCAAAGGGCTGGTGGGGCTGCGTGACTGTGTGCAGCAGCTCATCGACCTGGAGATGGACGCCGCCGCGCCGGATGCCGACATCCGGGCGCAGATGGCCGAACTGAACCGCCGCTATGACGATTTCTCTGAAAAGTACGGCCTTATCAACGACCGGGCGAACCGGTTGGCCTTTGCCGATGACAGCAGCTATTACCTGCTCTGCGCCCTGGAGGTGCTGGACGAGGACGGCAGGCTGGAACGCAAGGCAGATATGTTCACCAAGCGCACTATCAAACCCCATGAGGCCGTCACCACCGTGGACACGGCCAGCGAGGCGCTGGCGGTCTCCATCTCGGAGAAAGCCTGCGTGGACATGGCCTATATGGAACAGCTCACCGGCAAAACCGGCGAGGAACTGGCGGACGAGCTGCGTGGTGTGATCTTCCGTGTGCCGGGCCAGACCGAGCCGGACGGGACGCCCCATTATGTGACCGCCGATGAATACCTCTCCGGCAACGTGCGCCGGAAGCTGCGTCAGGCCCAGCGGGCGGCGGAACAGGACCCGGCCTTTGCGGTCAACGTGGAGGCTCTGACTGCCGCCCAGCCCAAAGACCTGGACGCTTCCGAGATCGAGGTGCGGCTGGGGGCAACGTGGATCGACAAGGAGTATATCCAGCAATTCATGTACGAGACCTTCGACACGCCTTTTTACCTCCAGCGCAGCATTGAAGTCCACTACACCCCCTTTACGGCGGAGTGGCAGATCTCCGGCAAAAATGTCGTGGGGCAAAACAACGTGGCCGCCTACTCGACCTATGGGACCGGCCGCGCCAACGCCTATAAAATCCTCGAAGATTCCCTCAATCTGCGGGATGTGCGTATCTACGATACTGTTGAAGATGCGGACGGCAAGGAGCGCCGGGTGCTGAACGCCAAGGAGACCACCCTGGCCGCGCAAAAGCAGCAGGCCATCCGGGAGGCGTTCAAGGACTGGATTTGGCGGGACCCGGAGCGGCGGCAGGCGCTGGTGCGCCAGTACAACGAGGAAATGAACGCCACCCGCCCCCGCGAGTATGACGGCAGCCACATTGTTTTCGGCGGCATGAACCCGGCCATCACCCTGCGGGAACACCAGAAAAACGCCATTGCCCATGTGCTGTACGGCGGCAACACGCTGCTGGCCCATGAGGTGGGCGCAGGCAAGACCTTTGAAATGGTGGGGGCCGCGATGGAGGCCAAGCGCCTGGGGCTGTGCCAGAAATCCCTCTTTGTGGTGCCCAACCACCTGACTGAGCAGTGGGCTTCGGAGTTCCTGCGTCTGTACCCGTCCGCGAACATCCTGGTCACAACCAAAAAGGACTTTGAAAAGCACAACCGCAAGAAGTTTTGTGCCCGCATCGCCACCGGCGACTATGATGCCATCATCATGGGCCACTCCCAGTTCGAGAAAATCCCCATCAGCAAGGAACGCCAGGAGCGGCTGCTGCATGAGCAGATTTGGGAAATCACCGAGGGTATCTCCGAGGTGGAGTCCAGCGGCGGCGAGCGGTTCACGGTCAAACAGTTGGAACGCACGAAAAAATCTCTGGAGGCGCGGCTGGAAAAGCTGCAAGCGGAAGGCCGCAAGGACGATGTGGTGACCTTTGAGCAGTTGGGCGTGGACCGGCTGTTCGTGGACGAGGCCCACAACTACAAAAACCTGTTTTTATATACCAAGATGCGCAATGTGGCGGGCCTCTCCACCACGGACGCACAGAAATCTTCGGATATGTTCGCCAAGTGCCGCTACATGGACGAGATCACCGGCAGCCGCGGCGTTATCTTTGCCACCGGCACACCTGTCAGCAACTCCATGACCGAGCTTTACACCATGCAGCGGTATCTCCAGTATGACCGGCTGCAAGAGCTGGGCATGGCCCATTTTGACTGCTGGGCGTCCCGATTTGGCGAGACCGTGACGGCGCTGGAGCTGGCCCCGGAGGGCACCGGCTACCGGGCACGCACACGCTTTTCCAAGTTCTTCAACCTGCCGGAGCTGATGAACCTATTCAAAGAGGTGGCCGACATCAAGACCGCCGATCAGCTGCACCTGCCCACGCCCCAGGTGGAGTACCACAACGTAGTGGCCCAGCCCACCGACATCCAGAAAGAGATGGTAAAGGCTCTCTCCGAACGTGCGTCCGAAGTACACCGGGGCAGCGTGGACCCGTCGGTGGACAATATGCTCAAGATCACGTCGGATGGGCGAAAGCTGGGCCTGGATCAGCGGATCATCAACCAGATGCTGCCGGACGAACCGGGCACCAAGGTCAACCAGTGCGTGGACAACATCATGCAGATCTGGCGGGATGGCGAGGCCGACAAGCTGACCCAGCTGGTGTTCTGCGACATTTCCACGCCCCAGGCCAAACCCGCCAAAAAGGTGGCGAAGGCGCTGGACAACCCGACCCTCCACGCTTTGGAGGACGCGGTGCCGCTGCCGGAGCCGGAACCGGCCTTTACGGTCTATGAGGACATCCGGCAGAAGCTCATCGCGAAAGGTGTGCCCGCCGAGCAGATCGCCTTTATCCATGAGGCCAACACCGAGGTGCGCAAAAAGGAGCTGTTCTCCAAGGTCCGCACCGGCCAGGTGCGCGTTTTGCTGGGCAGCACCGCCAAGATGGGCGCGGGCACCAACGTCCAGGACCGCCTGGTGGCGCTGCATGATCTGGACTGTCCGTGGCGGCCCGGCGACCTGGCCCAACGAAAGGGCCGCATTGAGCGCCAGGGCAACCAGAACGAGACTGTCCATGTGTACCGCTATGTCACCGAGGGGACGTTTGACGCCTACCTCTGGCAGACGGTGGAAAACAAACAGAAATTCATCAGCCAGATCATGACTTCCAAATCGCCGGTGCGAAGCTGCGATGACGTGGACGAAACCGCGCTGTCCTTTGCCGAGATCAAGGCGCTGTGCGCCGGAGACCCGCGCATCAAGGAGCGTATGGACCTGGATGTGGACGTGGCGCGGTTGAAATTGATGAAGGCCGACCACCAGAGCAAGCAGTACCGCCTGGAGGATCAGCTGCTCAAAACCTTCCCGGAGGAGATCGAGAAAAACAAAGGATTTATCGCCGGACTGGAAGCCGATATGAAAACGCTGGCGGAACACCCGCACCCGGAGGACGGCTTTGCCGGGATGGAAGTCCGTGGCGACACCCTCACCGACAAGGAAAACGCCGGGGCCGCGCTGCTGGACGCCTGCAAGGAGGTCAAAGGGACCGACCCGGTGCCGGTGGGCAGTTACCGGGGCTTTGCCATGTCGGTGTCGTTTGACGCTTTCCGGCAGGAGTATATGCTCCTGCTGAAAGGCCAGATGACCCACCGGGCGACGCTGGGCACAGACCCCCGTGGAAATCTCACCCGTATCGACAATGCGCTCAGTCAGATGCCCCAGCGGCTGGAGGCGGTGAAGAACCAGCTGGACAATCTCTACCAGCAGCAGGCCGCCGCCAAGGCGGAGGTGGGCAAGCCCTTCCCCTTTGAGGATGATTTGCGGGTAAAGTCCGCCCGGCTGGCCGAGCTGGACGTACTGCTGAACATGGACGGCCGGAGCCGCCCTGCGCCGGAGACGATGCTTGCCAAGAGCAGCCGCCCCTCGGTGCTGGAGGGTCTGAAACGCCCGGTGCCGCGCAATCCCGAAAAGAAACCCAAACACCACGAACAGGAGGTGCGATAAGATGAATACCGACAAAAACGCGGTCCTCTATGAGAAGATGGCCGCCGAGCAGGACAAATTCCGGGACTGGCTGAAAAGCCAGCCCCCGGAGGAAATCCTAAAGCATACCTATGAGTACACGGTCCGGGAGGACATTCTGGTGGCAATGGAGGAGTTGGATCTGCCCCAAAGCCGGGCCGCCGCGCTGTTGGCGTCGCCGTCCCCGCTGGCCGATGTGTACAAGGAGTTTGCCGACCGGGAAACTTCCTACATGGATGTGGTGCGGGACAGCATCGAGCAGCGGGCCGAGGCGGCACTGGACACCCAGCGGGAACTGCCGCTCTACCGGCACGACGCCGCCTATGCCCGTGAGCAGGGCGACCTAGATTTGTACCGGGCGTCCCGCCGCGCCAACATCGCCTGCAAGGAGGCCATCGAGGCGTCCCTTTCGGAACATTACCGGGACAACCGGCTGGGCAAAGACGCGGTGCCCCAGGTGATCGAGCAGTTCGGCTATACCCGCACCCTCTATGTGCTGGCAAATACCGTGCAGCAGAAAGAGTGGGATGAGCGTTTCAGCCCGGCCAACAAGGCGTGGGCCAAGACGGTGGACATCCCGCCCAACCCGGACGGCTTTGGCGGCGAACGCAACCTGGACTTTGTGGTGGACAGCCACTCCGGCCTGGTCGATCTGTTCTTGAGCCAGGCGCGGCAGGACTATCTGCGGCTCCAGCCGCTGACACCGGAGGAGATTCACGCCGAGGCCGCCCGGCTGTTGCAGGAGCTTCGTGCGCCGGATACGCCCAACAGCCCTCACGGCACCCATTACATGGCCCGCGTTTCGCCGGATTTTCTGGCCCGCGCAGGCACCCAGGCCCACGACCAGCTGATGGCGCTGCTGCCGTTCCGCAGCCTGGCGATCACCGGCATGAAGGACCTGCCCGGCACCTATGTTACCATTCTGGCCAGCGAGGATCGTTCCAAAGAGCTGCGCCAGCGCCGCCCTTCGGTCCGCCGCCAGCTGAAGCAGGAGCCGCGTTCCACTGAAAAGAAAGCGCCCGTTCATAAGAAACAGGAGCCGGAGCGGTGAGCGCCCCCAAGCGCAAGCGGGAGGTACAGCTGAACTTCCGGGTTTCGCCGGAGGAACTGGCGCTGATCGAGCAGAAGATGGTCCAGCTGGGGACAAAGAACCGGGAAGCCTATCTGCGCAAGATGGCTCTGGACGGCTATGTGGTGCGCCTGGAACTGCCGGAGCTGAAAGAGCTTGTCTCCCTGATGCGCTATTCCAGCAACAACTTAAACCAGCTGACCCGCCGCGTGCATGAAACCGGGCGCATTTACGACGCCGACCTGGAGGATATATCCCGGCGGCAGGAGGCTTTGTGGGACGGGGTGCATCGGATATTGACCCAGCTGGCAAAGCTGTCGTGACAGGGGCATACGCCCCGGCTTTGAGGGAGGTCCGGCGTGTGCGTGCGGCTGCGCCGGGCCTCCCTCTTTTTTTCTTTGCCCGTATCGTTGCACTTTTACAAACCACAAGCGATAATATCATCAGAAACGGAGGTGAAGGCTGATGTTGACATTTGAAAATATCTTGGAGTTGTTTCAAGAGTATCTGCTGTGTGACCCGGAGGAAGAAGTCCTCTCATGCAAACGCGGCTATGTCCGATTGACCTGGAACAAGGATTCCCGCTACTGCGTGGATGGCATCCTCTGCCGGACCCCGGAGGAACTGTTTGACCTGCTGCTCACGGATTACCAGGACTATGAATTGCTCCGCCGGACGAAAGGCCGCCGGGAGGTTACAGAAGCCGACGAAAAAGCCGTGGAGAAGCTGTGCCAGCCCTACCTGGACTGGCGGAAGGGGGCGCTGAAATGAGAGCTGTGCTGTTTATTTTGAAATTGGGGCTGAAAATCCTTGCCGCGCCGGTGGTGCTGGCGCTGATGCTGTTCACCTGGCTGTGCTTCGGACTGCTGTATGTGTCCAGCTTCATCTTCGGCTTGGCCTCCACGGTGGTGGCGCTGCTGGGGGTCGCGGTGCTGGTGGCCTACTCGCCGCAAAATGGCGTGATCCTGCTGGTGATTGCCTTTCTGGTCAGCCCGCTGGGCCTGCCGATGGCCGCCGCCTGGCTGGTGAGCAAGGTGCAGGACCTGCGGTATGCGATCCAGGACGCGGTGTATGGCTGAATAGGAAACGCGGAAGTGCCGGGAGTGAGTGCCCGGCATTTTTGACTTTACTTTTGTGCTAATTTTGTAAATAAGATTAGCACGAAAGGAAAGTTTAGCCTTATCGTAACGGTGCAAAGTGAGTAAGACGTTTCTTCGTGTGTTTTTGGCGTTTTACTTTCTGCGAGAAATAGGATATACTGATAGATAAGAGCAAACCGGCAGCATGGTATGCCGATGAAATAAGGAGGGATTCTATGGCGAACCAACTGACGCCGAACAATCCGTTGGTCCAGGAAATCCGGGAGCTGGTGAAAAACGCAAGAACCACTGTGGCACAACAGGTCAACACCCAACTTTTGTCCACTTACTGGCAGATTGGCCGTGCGATTGTGGAATACGAGCAGCAAAGCCAGCTCCGGGCTGAATACGGCAAGCAGACATTGAAGGAGTTGGCAAAGGAGCTGACGAGAGAATTGGGAAAAGGATTCTCGCGGTCAAATCTCCAAAATATGAGGGCCTTTTATCTGGCGTATGAAAAATGCCAGACAGTGTCTGGCAAATTGTCCTGGTCCCACTATTGCGAACTTTTAAGCATTTCTGATGCAAATAAACGCAGCTTTTACGAAAAGGAGGCTGTCAATTCCAACTGGTCTGTCCGCGAACTGAAGCGTCAGATCGACAGCTCCCTTTATGAGCGCCTGCTGCTGTCCAACGGAGACGCCAATAAAGAAAAGGTCCTTTCTCTGGCGCAGAAAGGAATTGAGATCAACCAGCCAGCCGACATTATCCGCGATCCGTATGTATTTGAATTTTTGGGTGTGCCGGAAAACAAGCCCATGTTGGAAAGCGACTTGGAGAAGGCTCTGGTAGCGCAGATCGAAAAGTTCCTGCTGGAGCTGGGGCGCGGTTTTATGTTTGTGGGAACACAGCAGCGGGTTACATTAAACAATACCCACTATTATGTGGACATGGTGTTCTACAACAAAATCTTGCGGGCGTATGTTTTGATTGAGCTGAAAACCACAAAACTGACGCCGGAAGCTGCCGGACAGCTCAATATGTATCTGAACTACTATGCCGCCGAAG
>ERZ827488.1651-NODE-1651-length-25518-cov-3.866119_pt1 | contig 25518 bp, 22 predicted proteins | sample MGYA00519771_ERZ827488 | MGnify/ENA primary metagenome ERZ827488 (study PRJEB31778, sample SAMEA3449323) | human gut metagenome | biome: human gut; feature: human-associated habitat; material: faeces | place: United Kingdom | collected 2010/2012 ... | reverse complement strand
TGCGATTAGCAGCAGCTAAGGATATTGCCTCTCCCTCAGTCAGCTTCGCTGACAGCGCTCCCCCTCTGGCACTTCGTGCCACCTCCCCCGTATCGGGGGAGTCTGTCTCGCAGAGGGAGTCTCTTAAGTGGCAACTATTTTTAACTTGTTTGTAGGGGCCGATGCGTAAAGCATACCGTGCCCTGATTAGTGTACAAAAACCGACCGATAAATCCCGACTATTTTTGTATGATATTGACGAAGTGTGTGATTTTCCTATTTCAGAACTTGCAATCCCTACAAAAATGGTATAGTATACATGAGTAGAGCAAATACTGCCTGCCGGGGGCATTTTTCCCCGGTGATTCACTTGGAGGTGTTTTTCCATGAGCAGCCCGCTGCTGGAAGTTAAAGATTTACAGGTCACTGTCGGTGAGGAAAACAAAGTCCTTCTCGACGGCTTGAACCTTACCGTGAACCCCGGCGAGACCTACGTCCTGATGGGCCACAACGGCGCCGGCAAGTCCACTTTGATGAGCGCCCTGATGGGCGACCCCCGCTATACCGTCACCCGCGGCCAGATCATCTTCCGCGGCCAGGATATCACTCACGAGACCGCCGATGTGCGTGCCCGCGCCGGTATGTTCCTGTCCTTCCAGACGCCGGAGGAAATCCCCGGCATCACGCTGGAAAGCTTCCTGCGCACTGCGCAGGCTGCTGTTACCGGTAAGCCCGTCAAGGTCATGAAGTTCCGCCACGAGCTGGCCGCCCAGATGGAAGCTCTGAACATGGATCCCGCTTACGCCGACCGTTACCTCAACGTCGGCTTCTCCGGCGGCGAGAAGAAGAAGGCGGAGATCCTGCAGCTGCTGATGCTCAAGCCCGCTTTGGCCCTGCTGGACGAGACCGACTCCGGCCTGGACGTCGACGCCGTCAAGACCGTGGCCAACGGCATCAAGGCTTACCACAACGACACCAATGCCCTCATCATCATCACCCACAACGCCAAGATTCTGGAAGGCTTGCAGGTCGATTACGTCCATGTGCTGGACGACGCCCGCATCGTGCGCACCGGTGACGGCAGTCTGGTCAATGAGATCATTGAGGAAGGCTTTACCGCCCTGAAGGAGGACGAAGCGAAATGAGAGCCTTCGAGACTGAAAAGACCGAAGTTGCCGAGATCGACCGCAGTGTCTACGACATCAAGGACAAGGTCAACGCGGCGTTTGAGGTCAACTCCGGCCTGACGGCAGAGATCGTCGAGAAGATTTCCGAGGAAAAGAATGACCCCGAGTGGATGCGCATTTTCCGCCAGAAGAGCCTGCGCATCTACAACTCCATGCCGGTGCAGAACTGGGGCCCCTCCATCGCCGGCCTGGATATGAGCAACATCGTCACCTACGTGCGCCCCAACACCGAGATGCGCGGCAAGTGGAGCGATGTGCCCGAGGATATCAAGAACACGTTTGAGCGCCTGGGCATCCCCCAGGCCGAGCGTTCGAGCCTTGCGGGCGTCGGTGCGCAGTACGACTCCGAGGTCGTCTATCACAACGTCAAGGAGGAAGTCGCCGCCCAGGGTGTTGTTTACACCGACATGGAGAGCGCCCTGACCGGCCCCTACGCCGACATGGTGAAGGAGCACTTCATGAAGTGCGTGCCCCCCACTGACCACAAGTTTGCGGCGCTGCACGGCGCTGTGTGGAGCGGCGGTTCGTTTGTGTACGTTCCTGCGGGCGTACACGTGGATATCCCGCTGCAGTCCTACTTCCGCCTGAACGCCCCCGGTGCCGGCCAGTTTGAGCACACCCTTATCATCGTCGATAAGGGCGCCTACCTGCACTTTATCGAGGGCTGCTCTGCCCCGAAGTACAACGTTGCCAACCTGCACGCAGGCTGCGTCGAGATTTTCGTCGGCGAGGGTGCCCGCGTGCGCTACTCGACCATCGAGAACTGGTCGAAAAACATGTATAACCTCAACACCAAGCGCGCGCTCGTGGAAGAGGGCGGCGTGATCGAGTGGGTGTCCGGCTCGTTCGGGTCCCATGTCGGCTGCCTGTACCCGATGAGCGTGCTCAAGGGCGACAACTCGAAGATGGAGTTCACCGGCGTCACGTTTGCCGGCGCGGGGCAGAACCTCGACACCGGCGCGAAGGTCGTGCACATCGGCAAGAACACGAGTTCGTATATGAACACGCGCTCCATCAGCAAGAGCGGCGGCATCAGCACGTTCCGCAGCAGCGTCGTGGTGCAAAAGGGCGCCAAGCACGCGAAATCCTCTGTGTCCTGCCAGTCGCTGATGCTCGATTCCGAGTCCCGGTCCGACACCGTTCCGGCCATGGATATCCGCACGAAGGACGCCGCCGTCGGCCATGAGGCCAAGATCGGCAGCATCAGCAACGAGGCGGTGTTTTATCTCATGAGCCGCGGCATGAGCGAGGAGGACGCCCGCGCGCTGATCGTCAGCGGCTTTGCGGACAACGTCTCCAAGGAACTGCCGCTGGAGTACGCGGTGGAAATGAACAATCTCATTCGTCTCGAGATGAAGGGCAGCATCGGCTGACCGCACATCCGAAAGGAGGGAATATCGTGAATACGACGCAACAGCTGGTCGTCAACAAACTGCCGACCAGAACGTGGAACCATCTAAATGTCAACGAAGCGGCCATCCCGTGGAATGTGGCCGAAACGGCCGATCTCGGGACGGATGCCTATGAAATTACAGCAGAAAATCAGGCGCATCCGCTGCACATCCGCCTGACCGGCGCTGAGGGCTGCAGCCGCAAGCACATTGCGGTCGAAGTGGCTGCCGGTGTGCAGGCAACGGTGTATATGGTGCTGGATACGCAGGGCAGCTTTTCCGCGGAAACGGCGCTGACGCTGCACCAGCATGCGTCTCTGCGCCTTGTGCAGGTGCTCGGTGCACAGGACGGTGCGCTGCTCTATGCCAGGACGGACGCGGACTGCGCGCCCGATGCCGGCGTGGACATGACGCAGATCCTCATGGGCAGAGGCGACCTGTATTCGGACAACGACACGGAACTTGTCGGCGACGGCAGCCGTTATTCGGCGCAGATCGGCTATCTCGGCCGCGGCAGCCAGACGATCGACGTCAACGTCATCGTCAACCACTACGGTAAGAACACCGAGTGTGAGATCGATACGTCCGGCGCGCTCAAGGACGCGGCGAAGAAAGTCTTCCGCGGCACGATCGACTTTAAGACCGGCTCGGCCAACTCCGTCGGCAACGAGAAGGAGACGGTGCTCATGCTTGGCGACGATGTCGTCAATAAGACGGTGCCGCTCATCCTCTGCGCCGAGGAAAACGTCGTCGGCAACCACGGCGCGACCATCGGCGAGCTCGATGACGAGACGCTGTTTTACTTCGAGAGCCGCGGCATCTCCCGCGAGCAGGCCGAAAACATCCTGGCCCGCGCATCGATCGAGCGCTTTGCCCGCACGGTGGACGACGAAGCGCTGCGCGCGCAGATTCTTCAGACGCTGGAGGAGGAACTGAACGATGACGTATCATTATAAGCAAGACTTTCCAATCTTTCAGCACACGGACGTCGCCTATATCGACAACGCGGCCACGGCCCAGCGCCCGCAGTGTGTGCTCGACGCGGTGGCGGATTTCTACCGCTGCCACAATGCGAACCCTCTGCGCGGCCTGTATCCGCTGAGCGTCGAGGCGACCGATATTTATGAGCAGGCGCGCGAGACGGTGCGCGATTTCATCGGCGCACGCTCGGAGCGGGAGATCATCTTCACCCGCAACACGACCGAGAGCCTGAATCTCATCGCTTACAGCTACGGCCTGACGCACGTCAAGGCGGGCGATGAGGTGCTCGTGTCCATCATGGAGCACCACAGCGACCTGCTGCCGTGGCAGATGGTCTGCCGCCAGACCGGCGCGGAGCTGAAGTTTATCGAGTGCGCGCCCGATGGCAGCGTGGATCTCCAGCAGATCGAATCGCTCATCACCGAACGCACGAAGATCGTCGCCATGACGCAGGTGTCGAACGTTCTCGGCCGGAAGTACCCGGTGCCGGAGGTCGCCGCCATGGCGCACAAAAAAGGTGCGGTCATGGTCGTGGACGGCGCGCAGAGCACGCCGCACATGCCGGTGAACGTGCAGGAGCTGGGCGCGGATTTCTTCGCCTTCTCGGGCCACAAGGTCTTTGGCCCCATGGGCATCGGCGGGCTGTACGGCAGGGAGGACCTGCTCGAGGAAATGCCGCCGTTTCTCTCCGGCGGCGAGATGATCGAATCCGTCACGCGCGCGGGCGCCGTCTATGCCGAGCTGCCGCACAAATTCGAGGCCGGCACGGTCAATGCCGCCGGCGCGGCCGGCCTGGCCGCCGCCATCCGGTATGTGCAGAGCGTCGGCTTTGACACCATCCAGCAGCGCGAGCACGATCTGACGGCCAACGCCCTCGCACGTGTGCTGGCCGTACCGCATGTGCACGTGCTCGGCACGGACAAGCCGGAGGACCACAACGGCATCATTACATTTACGGTCGACGGCGTACACCCGCATGACATCAGCGAGATCATGGCGTCCGACGGCGTGAACATCCGCGCCGGCCACCACTGCGCGCAGCCGCTGCTCACGCACCTCGGCCTGAACGCGACGGCCCGCGCCAGCTTTGCCTTCTATAACACCGATGAGGATGTCGACCGGTTCATCGAGAGCCTCTCGACCCTGAGGGAGCGTATGGGATATGGAAAATAGAAGCTTCTATAACGAGATCCTGACCGAGCACAACATCCATCCGGAGTTCAAGCATGACATTCCGGCCGCGGACATTGAGCTCGCAGGCGTGAACCCGAGCTGCGGCGACAACATCGTGCTCAAGCTCAAGACCGACGGCGATGTCATTACCGACGGCGGCTTTGTCGGCGATGGCTGCGCCATCTCGCAGGCGTCGGCGGACATCATGCTCGGCATGATCGTGGGGCAGAAGAAGGAAAAGGCGCTGGAAATGGGCCGCACCTTCCTGCGTATGATCCACGGCGAGGCGACCGAGGAAGAGATCGACAGCCTCGAAGAAGCCTCTGCTCTCAAGGACATTGCGCACATGCCCGCGCGTGTGAAATGTGCCATGCTCGGCTGGCGCACGCTCACTGAGGCGCTGACCGGAAAGGTCGAAGAGTAAACCGTTCCCACCGCCGGCGGATGCAGATGAGGCGTCTGCCGGCGGTTTTTCCGCGCTGGAAATCCCGGTTTGACAGCGCACGCTTGCGGGATTATGATAAGACATCCTCTTGACGGCAGGTGCTTTGTATGACTGATTTTGAAACCGTTCTCCTGCGGCGCATCCGCGCGCTCGCAGCCGTGCGGCCGCGCGTACTCGTTGCCATCGACGGCCGCTGCGCCGCCGGAAAGACTACGCTGGCCGCGTCCCTTCAGGCGCAGTTCGGCTGCAATGTGTTCCATATGGATGACTTTTTTCTCCGCCCGGAGCAGCGCACGCCCGAGCGTCTGCACCAGCCGGGCGGCAATGTGGACTTTGAGCGCTTTTTGACCGAGGTCCTTCGCCCGCTGTATGACGGCGATCCGGTGACGTACCGCCCCTATGACTGCCACACGCAGCAGCTGCGTGCGCCGGCGCGTGCAGAGGCAGGGACGGTCAACCTCATTGAGGGCTCTTACTCCTGCCATCCGGCACTGTGGGATCTTTATGACCTGCACGTGTTTCTCTCGGTCAGTCCGGAGGAGCAGCGCCGCCGCATTGCCGTGCGTAACGGCGAAAAGATGCTGCCGATGTTTACAAATGTCTGGATCCCGATGGAGGAGGCGTACTTTGCGCAGTTTCGGGTCGCGGAGCGTGCCGACCTTTGCACGGAAAATTGAATCAGCCTGCGGATGACCGCGCGGGGCTTGTGTCCCGCGCGGTTTTGTGCTACATTAAAAGGACATACACAAAGTGAATTTTCACAGAAAGGCGGGAGCCCCATGGATGTTCTGCGTTTCAAACAGGCCAACTGCAAAAACTGCTATAAATGCGTCCGGTTCTGCCCGGTCAAGTCCATCCGCGTTTACAAGGGTCACGCACAGATCATTTCGAGCGACTGTATTCTCTGCGGCAACTGCGTGTCCGTCTGCCCGCAGCACGCCAAGGAGGACATCAGCGACGTTGCGCAGATCCAGGAGCTGATCGCATCCGGCCAGCAGGTCGTTGTGAGCGTCGACTCCTCCTACATCGCCTATTTTGACACCCCCGGTTTTCAGGGCATCGCCGAGCCGCTCAAAAAGCTCGGCTTTGCAGCGGCACATGAGACGGCGGAGGGTGCCTATCTGGTCAAGAAGGAGCTTGAAAAGCTGGCCGCCCAGCCGGGCGATGCGCCGATCATCACCTCCGGCTGTCCGACGATCGTGCTCTATGTGGAAAAGCACCTGCCGGAGGCGCTGCCGTATCTGGCGCCGGTGCTCTCGCCCATGCAGGCGCACGCCGTACTGCTGCGCAAGCGCTATCCCGGCGCGACGATTGTCTACATCAGCCCCTGCATCTCCAAGAAGGAGGAGACGACGCGCTTTGAGAGCGTCGGTGCCGACTACGACATTACATTCACGGAGCTGGAGGACTGGATGAACGAGGCCGGCGTTGCCGTCAATCCCAATGTGCCGGCCGATGAGCCGATGCTCTCGCGCGGCTACACGATCACGAACGGCGTTCTGCACTCCATGTCGCTCGATTCCGGGCGCGACTATCTGTTCCTCGACGGTCTGGATGACAGCATCCAGACGCTCAAGAGCGTTGTCAACGGCGAGCTGCGCAACTGCTTTATCGAGATGTCCGCCTGCCACGGCAACTGCGTCGGCGGTCTTGCTTTCCGGCAGAAGCATACGAACCTGCTCGAGTCGCGCCGCCGCGTGATCAAGAGCGCCGGCGGCAAGAAAAATTTCGACATTCAGGAACCCGTGGATATGCGCCGTGTGCTTATCGACAAGAAGCATCCGACCGATCTGCCGCCGGAGTCCGTCATCAACGGTATTCTGCGCAAAATGGGCAAATTCAGCCCGGCGGATGAGCTCAACTGCGGCCTGTGCGGCTACCGCACCTGCCGCGATAAGGCCATCGCCGTCTATGAGGGCCGCGCCGAGATCAGCATGTGCATGCCATACATGAAAGAGCGTGCCGAGACCTACTCCGAGAAGATCATCAACGTCTCGCCGGAGGGCATCGTCACCGTCGGCAAAAAGCTGAAGGTCAAGCAGATCAACAAGGCGGCCTGCAAGATCTTCGGCATCAAGGATCCGGCAGATATCATCGGTTACCCGGTCTCGCGCATCATGGATGAGTACGATTTTGTGAAGATGATCAGCCAGGAGGAGACGCAGGTCACGGATGAGGTGTTCCTCGCAGATTATAACGTCTACCTCGAGCGTATTTTCATCTGCGACCCGGAGCGGACGCTTTTCACCTGCATCATGCGCGATGTGACGAAAGCGCGCCAGCGCCGCAACAAGATCCAGAAAACGAAGATCCACGCGGCCGATCTGGCGGACGACATCATCGCCAATCAGCTGCGCATCGTCCACGAGATCGCGAGTCTGCTCGGCGAGACGGCGGCGGAAACCAAGGTGGCGGTCCACGACCTGAAGGAAGCCATCATGCTTGATGAGGACAGCGATGATGATGCGTAAACGAACGAATCGCTGCAGGAACACGGTCTGGGACATCAGCGTCATCAGCCGCAACAAAAACGGGGAGACGCTCTGCGGCGATCAGTGTGCGCTCGAATGGGACGACAATGACGCGACGGTCATCCTCTCCGACGGCCTTGGCAGCGGCGTCAAGGCCAACATTCTCTCCACGCTGACAACGACCATGCTTACGACCATGCTCAAGGGCAACGTGCCGATCGACGAGTGCGTTACGACCGTGGCGGAAACGCTGCCCATGTGCAGGGAGCGCAAGCTCGCCTATGCGACCTTTACGATCCTGCAGACGGCCGGCACCCGTGCGCGCCTGATCCAGTATGACAACCCGAACGCTGTGTTCGTGCACAACGGCGCGATCGGGAAATACAACTATTCCGTCAATTTCATTCAGGAAAAGGAGCTGCACGAAAGCTACCTGCATTTTGATGTAGGCGATATGCTTGTGCTCTTCAGCGACGGCGTGTCGGAGGCCGGGCGCGGCGTGACGACGGACGCCGGTTGGGCGCGGCAGGATATTGAGGATTTCATCCTGCGCAACTATTCGCCCACCGTCTCCTCACAGCGCATGGCGGCCAGCATCCTCTCGACCGTTAAGACGCTGGACATGGATGCCATGCATGATGATACGACTGTTGTTGTCGCGCGCCTGCGTGAGCGTTGTCCGGTCAACGTCATGATCGGCCCGCCTGAGCGCAAGGATGATGATCTGAGCACCATGCGCCTGTTTTTCGGCAAGGATGGCAAGCATGTTGTCTGCGGCGGCACCACGGCCAACGCTGTCGCGGCATATCTGGGCGTAAAGGTGCACACGCTGCCCGGCAGCGGCACGGAGGAGGTTCCGCCGATGAGCGAGATCCACGGCGTGGATCTGACCACCGAGGGTGTCGTTACGGTCAATGTGACGATGGAACGCATCAAGGACTACCTCGCGGATGGCATGTACACGCTCGAGCTCGCCCGCATGAAAGATGGCGCGTCCAGGCTTGCGCTCATGCTGCTCGAAGAGGCAACGGAGGTCAATGTCCTCTTTGGCAACGCGAGCAACCTCGCCCAGCAGGATACGGAGTTCAGCTTTGAGCGCAAGCTGCAGCTTGTGCAGGAGCTGCGCGATATGCTGACCATGGCCGGTAAAACAGTCAAAATGAGCATCTGCTGACAGATGCTGATATTCACGGAGTGACCCAAACGAATGAAGATCCGAACTTTTTTTGCAGTATTACTATGTAAGCTCGCACGCGGCCTGCTGCGGCTGCTGCGCCGCGGCGGCACGGCGTTTCCCGGCCGGGTGGCGCTGAAGGTGTATCCGCAGGTGCTCGGCGTGCTCTCGCAGGGCGTGCGCGTTATCCTCGTCACCGGCACGAACGGCAAAACGACCAGCTCCCGCATGATCGAGCAGGCGTTTGCCGATGCGGGGCTCAATTACTTCGCCAACCGCTCGGGTGCGAACCTCATCTCCGGCATCACGGCGGAATTTGCCATGCACAGCACCCTGATCGGAAAGCCAAAGTGCCAGTTTGCCGTCATCGAGTGCGACGAGGCGGCGTCCAAGACGGTGCTCAAGTATCTCAAACCGGAGGTCATCGTGGCCACGAACGTGTTCCGCGATCAGCTCGACCGCTACGGTGAGATCACGCACACGCTCAACAACATCCTCGAGGGCATCCGCCACACGCCGGAGAGCACGCTGTGCATCAATGCCGACTGTTCGCTCATCGCGTCCATCCCGGCGCAGGTGCCGAACCCGGTCGTGCGTTTTGGCGTGAACGTGCCGCTTGGCGGCGACGACCTGACGGAGATCTCCGACGCGCCGCACTGCATCCACTGCAAGACGGAGTACGTCTATGATTACCGCACGTATGGCCATCTCGGCGCGTTCCGCTGCCCGAAGTGCGGCTACCACCGCGAGGATCCGCAGGTCGCCGTCACGGCAGTGCAGAACCTTGGTGTGGACACGAGCGACGTTACCATGTCCATCGGCGGGCAGGAGTACGCCGTACACATCAACCTGCCGGCAGCGTATAACGTCTACAATGCCGTCGGCTCGGCGGCGGCGCTGCATGCATTCGGCTTCACGCCGGAGGCGATCGTGCACGCGCTCGGCGCGTTCGGCTGCGGCTTTGGCCGCATGGAGAAGTTTGACCTGCGCGGCACGCCCGGGCGCATGATGCTCGTGAAAAATCCCGCCGGCTGCAACCAGACCATGCGCTACCTTGCCGGGCTGAACGAGGATGCGACGTTTGTCGTCTGCCTCAACGACCGGGACGCCGACGGCACGGACATCTCGTGGATCTGGGACGCGGACTTCGAGCGTCTCGCCGCCATGGGCGAGCATCTGCGGCAGGTGCTCGTGTCCGGCACGCGCGCCGATGAGCTGCGCCTGCGTCTGAAATATGCGGGCGTGGACGAGGCGAAGATTCAGGTGTTTTACGACTATGACCCGCTGATCGACGCCATGTGCGCGTCGAAATACCCGGTGTTCATCATGCCGACGTATACGTCCATGCTGGACCTGCGCGGCCGGCTGCAAAAGCAGCTCGGCGGAAAGGAGTTCTGGGAATGAGCGAGAAGACCCTGCGCATCTGTCACCTGTACCCGGACCTTCTGAACCTCTACGGCGACCGGGGCAACATTCTCTGCATGCGCCGCCGTCTGGAGTGGCGCGGCATCGGCGCCGAGGTGACGGAGGTCACGGTCGGCCAGCAGGCGGATTTCACGCAGTTCGACCTGTTTTTCATCGGCGGCGGTCAGGACTTTGAGCAGGAGGTGCTTCTGTCCGACCTGAAAGCCGGAAAGGGCGACGAGATCAAGGCCGCCATTGCCGACGGCAAGACGTTTCTGACCATCTGCGGCGGCTACCAGATGCTTGGCAGCTACTACCGCACGTGGGACGGCAAGCAGTGCGACTTCATCGGCGCGATCGATTATTACACCGTCGGCTCCAAGGAGCGCATGATCGGCAATTTCCTCTTTGAATGTCTGCCGGAGTCCGGCGGCAGCACGGTCGTCGGCTTTGAAAACCACAGCGGCAAGACCTACCTCGGCAGCGGCGTGTCGCCGCTCGGCAAGGTGCTCGTCGGCGGCGGCAACAACGGTGAGGACGGTTTTGAGGGCGTGCGCTACCACAATGTGTTCGGCACGTACAGCCATGGCCCGGTCCTGCCGAAAAACCCTGCGTTTTGCGACCATCTGCTCACGACGGCGCTGCAGCAGCGTTATCCGGAGCTGGAACTCGCACCGCTGGACGATGCGGCCGAGCTTGCCGCGCACAACACCATGCGTGACCGGCTGCTGAAAAAGTAATTGCACAGAAAATGGGCGCATCCGTCGGGATGCGCCCACCGTGCGTTTTCGGTTAAAAATCTTCGGGGATCGGAATGTCCGCGCGCGGCACCTTGTCCCAGGAAAAGTCCGCCGCCAGCTCTGCCGCCGTCACCGGTGCGTCCGTCGGCCGCAGGCCGGCGAGCTTTGCGAGCTTGCCGGTCAGCTGCTCGGGCGCGTATTTCTGCCGCAGGGCCTCCATGTTCAGGTCGCCTTCGCGCTTGGAGAGCTTGCGCCCATCCGGCGCGACGAGCAGCGGCGCGTGCGCGTACTCCGGCGCGCGGCCGCCGAGCGTCTCGATCAGCCAGATCTGCCGCGGCGTGGAGTCGAGCAGATCGCGTGCGCGCACGACGCGCGTGATGCCCATCTCCAGATCGTCCACACTCACGGCGAGTTGGTAGGCGAACACGCCGTCCGAGCGCCGGATGAGAAAATCATCGCGCCCGCGCCGCAGCTCCGTTTTCTGGGGGCCGTAGTGTCCGTCGATGAAGGAGATGTCCGCATCGGCGACTTCCAGCTTTTTTGCCGCGTGCCGGCCCATACGCAGGCGCGCCTGCACTTCCTGCACCGACAGTGTCCGGCAGGGGCAGCCGGCCTCACGCGGCTCGCCTGGGTGCGGCGCGCTGGCGGCCAGCCGCTCGGCGCGGCTGCAGTAGCAGTCATATACCATTCCGCGTGCGGCCAATGCATCCAGCGCGGCGGTGTAGCGCGCCGTGCGCGTGCCCTGGCGGCAGTCCTGCGAGCCGGGGCGCCAGCCCTCGTCCCAGTCGAGCCCGAGCCAGAGCAGGTCGTCGGCCATGAGGTTGGCGTAGTGCTCCCAGCTCCGCTCCGGGTCGAGGTCCTCAAGGCGGAACACCATCGTCCCGCCGCGCGCGCGCACGTCCAGCCACGCCAGCAGAAAGGTCAGTATATTGCCCAAATGCAGCCGCCCGCTCGGGCTGGGCGCAAAGCGGCCGCGGATCGTGTTATCCGGCATTGGTCATCCCTCCGGTTTCATTCTGAGTGCATTATAGCATAACCGTGCCGGTTCGCAACGCTTTAAGGGTCAAATCTCTTGAAACCATGCGGGAAATCGGATATAATAAAGTGTTATTATCAGCGGAGGAATGTCTCATGGCGAAATCATCCATCGAAAAAACAAATGTCATGCGCCTGCTCGACCAGAAGAAGGTGCCCTACACGCCGCACACGTATCCGCACGGCGACGATGCGGTGGACGGCGTGACCGTCGCACAGATGACGGGCATGGACCCGGCGAAGGTGTTCAAGACGCTGGTCGCCCGCGGTGCGAGCAAGACACCGTACGTGTTCGTCATCCCGGTCGCGTGCGAGCTTGACCTCAAGAAGGCGGCGAAGGCCGTAGGGGAGAAGTCCATTGCCATGCTGCATGTCTCTGAGCTCACGCCCCTGACGGGCTACGTGCGCGGCGGCTGCTCGCCGGTCGGCATGAAAAAGCAGCTGCGCACGGTCTTTGCCGCGCAGGCGCTCGCGCAGGAGACCATCCTCGTCAGCGCCGGCAAGATCGGCTATCAGGTCGAGACCGCGCCGCAGGCGCTTATCGCGCTCGTGCGCGCGACCACGGCGGATCTGACCATCGAAGAATCCTAAGCAAATCGCGGAGGCACCCATGCGGGATCATATTGTTATCAAAGGCGCGCGGGAGAACAATCTCAAGAACATTGATGTGGAAATTCCACGCGATGCGCTGGTCGTCATGACCGGCCTTTCCGGCTCCGGCAAGTCGAGCCTTGCGTTCGACACCATCTTTGCCGAGGGCCAGCGGCGCTATATGGAGAGTTTGTCGTCCTATGCGCGCCAGTTTCTCGGCCAGATGGACAAGCCGGATGTCGATTCCATCGAGGGCATGAGCCCGGCCATTTCCATCGACCAGAAGACCACCAGCAAGAATCCGCGCTCGACCGTCGGCACAGTCACGGAGATCTACGACTATCTGCGTCTGCTCTGGGCGCGCGTCGGCGTGCCGCACTGCCCGAAGTGCGGCAAGGAGATCCGCCGCCAGACGGTGGACCAGATCGTCGATCAGATCGCGGCGCTGCCGCAGGCGACGCGCGTGCAGATTTTAGCGCCGGTCGTCCGCGCCAGAAAGGGCGAGCACCAGAAGGTGTTCGACGATGCCCGCCGCGGCGGCTATGTCCGTGTGCGGGTCGACGGCAGCATCTATGACCTGACGGAGGTCATCCCGCTCGACAAAAACCGCAAGCACAATATCGAGATCGTGGTCGACCGCGTCGTCATCCGCCCGGATCAGAACCGCCGCCTGACGGACGCCGTGGAGATCGCGTCCGCGCTCTCCGGCGGCCTTGTGCTGGCGGACATCCCGGAGGAAAAGCGCGAGATCCTCTTCTCGCAGAACTATGCCTGTGACGACTGCGGCATCTCGATCGAGGAGCTCACGCCGCGCATGTTCTCGTTCAACAGTCCCTACGGCGCCTGCCCGACCTGCGGCGGCCTCGGCACGCGGCTGCGCATCGACCCGGCGCTCATCATCCCGGACCCGTCGAAGTCGCTCCTTGAGGGCGGCATTACGGCCAGCGGTTGGAACAGCGTCAAGGGTGACAGCATCAGCCGGATGTACTACGAGGCGCTGGCGGAAAAATACCACTTTGACCTTGCAACGCCGATCGGCGACCTGCCGGAGAACGTGCGTGACATCCTGCTCTATGGCACGGGCGACGAGGAGCTCACGCTGCATTATGATACGAACCGCGGCGCCGGTGTGCTGCGCCGCCCGTTTGAGGGCATCGTCTGCAACCTCGAGCGCCGCTATCAGGAGACGCAGAGCGAGGCCATGCGCGCGTCGATCGAGTCCTGCATGGCGGAGACCGCCTGCCCGGACTGCCGCGGTGCGCGGCTGCGGCCGGAGGTGCTGGCCGTCACGGTCGGCGGCCTGAACATCTCGGAGTTTACCGCGCTGCCGATCACGGAGGAGCTGGCGTTTCTGGACGGGGTTACCCTGAGCGAGAAAGATGCCAAAATTGCCGACAGCATCCTGCGCGAGGTGCGCTCACGTCTGCAGTTTCTGCAGAGCGTCGGCCTGCAGTACCTGACGCTTGCGCGCTCGGCGGCCACACTGTCCGGCGGCGAGAGCCAGCGCATCCGGCTCGCGACTCAGATCGGCTCGTCGCTCATGGGCGTGCTGTATATTCTCGACGAGCCGTCCATCGGCCTGCACCAGCGCGACAATGAAAAGCTGCTGGCCACGCTGCGCGAGCTGCGCGACCTGGGCAACACACTCATCGTCGTCGAACACGACGAGGACACCATGCGCGCGGCGGACTATCTCATCGACATTGGCCCCGGCGCGGGCGTCCATGGCGGGGAAGTGGTCTGTGCCGGCACGCCGGAGGAGGTCGCGCGCTGCGAGCGCTCCATCACCGGGCAGTATCTGTCCGGGAAAAAGAAGATCCCCGTGCCCGCGCAGCGCCGCACCGGAAACGGCCACGCGCTCGTGATCCGCGGCGCGAGCGAGCACAACCTCAAGCACGTGGATGTGCAGATCCCGCTCGGCGTCATGACGTGTGTGACCGGCGTGTCCGGCAGCGGCAAGTCCTCGCTCGTCAACGAGGTGCTGTATAAAACGCTTGCGGGCAAGCTCAACCACGCGAAGCTCCGCCCCGGCAAATGTGACGGCATCGACGGTGTGGAGTATCTGGACAAGATCATTAATATCGACCAGAGTCCCATCGGCCGCACGCCGCGCTCCAACCCGGCGACGTATACCGGCCTGTTTGACGATATTCGCGCGCTCTTCGCCTCCACGCAGGACGCAAAGCTGCGCGGCTACGGTGCCGGGCGCTTCTCGTTCAACATCCGCGGCGGCCGCTGCGAGGCCTGCTCCGGCGACGGTCTGCTGAAGATCGAGATGAACTTCCTGCCGGATGTCTACGTGCCCTGCGAGGTCTGCAAGGGCAAGCGCTACAACCGCGAGACGCTTGAGGTGCACTACAAGGGCAAGAACATTGCCGAAGTGCTGGACATGACGGTCGAAGAGGCGCTCGCGTTCTTCCAGAACCAGCCGAAGATCCGCGACCGGCTGCAGACGCTCATGGATGTCGGCCTCGGCTATGTCAAGCTCGGCCAGCCGTCCACGACGCTCTCCGGCGGCGAGGCGCAGCGCATCAAGCTCGCGACCGAACTCTCCAAGCGCAGCACCGGCCGGACGATCTACGTCCTTGACGAGCCGACGACCGGCCTGCACGTGGCGGACGTCGCGCGCCTGATCGATATTCTTGACCGCCTGACCGATGCCGGCAACACGGTGCTGGTCATCGAGCATAATCTGCACGTCATCAAAGTTGCCGATCACATCATCGACCTCGGCCCGGAGGGCGGCGACGCGGGCGGGAGCATCGTCTTTACCGGCACGCCGGAGGACTGCGCGCGCTGCACCGAGAGCTATACCGGCCAGTTTTTGAAAAAAGAACTCGAAAGTTAACGGCCAAGCCCCTTTTCTCATAGGCTGAAAGGAGAGGGGGCGGGGAACATGTTCATTCAGATCACCTTATGCGTCCTGCTGATCCTGGGCTTTGCCTGGCTGCTGTGGATGCTCAGCGGCGCGCTGCTCACGCCGGTGCGCTCCGGCAGGGACACGCGCATCACGCTCGTCGTGCAGGCGCGCGGGGACGCACCGGAGCTGGAAAATCTCCTGCGCGGCGCCCTGTGGCTGCGTGAGAGCGGCACGGTCGCGGCGGACATTCTGCTCGTGGACTGCGGCCTGACGGAGGATGCGGCCGCGCTGGCCGAGCGCCTTGCGCGCCGGCGCGGAGATCTGAAGCTGTGCAAAACGGAGGAGTTTTGCCAATGGATGCAAACACCAATCCAATAGAATTATGCGGCACCGTCGCGGCGGTCATCTATCAGAATGAGGAAAACGGCTACACCGTCCTCAAGCTGGACGTGGACGACGGCAGCCAGACGATGGTCGTCGGCTGTATTCCGTATGCCGTGCCGGGTGAGTCGATGATCGTCACCGGCAGCTGGATGACGCACCCGGCGCACGGCCAGCAGTTCAAGGCTGAGTTTGCCGAGCGCACCATGCCGGAGACGGCGGACGCGATCTATGCCTATCTCGCCGGGCGCGCCGTGCGCGGCATCGGCCCGGCGACGGCGTCGCTGCTCGTGTCACGCTTCGGCGCCGATACATTGAATGTGCTGGAGTACGAGCCGGAAAAGCTCACGGCCATCAAGGGCATCAGCCTTTCCAAGGCGAAGGCCATGTCGGCCAATTTCCGCCGTCAGGCGGGCATGCGCCGCCTGATCGAGTTTCTGGCCTCGGCCAACATCCGCCCGGTCATTGCCCTGCGCATGTACCAGTATTACGGCGACGAGGCCCTGCAGCTCGTGCAGGACAACCCTTACATACTCGTTTCGGATGCCATCGGCGCCACGTTTCAGGAGGCGGACGCGCTGGCACTCGGCCACGGGTTTGACGACCAGAGCGCGGAGCGTGTCGCTGCGGCGACGCTGTATGAGCTTGCCTATAACGCCGTGCGCGGCCACTGCTTCATCTCGTACCGCAACCTGCTGGCGGCAACATCGCAGCTCAGCGGTGTGTCGGACGAGCTGGTCGCTCAGAGCGTGGACACGCTCGTAGAGCGCGGCGAACTGGTGCGCGAGCGCGTCGCCGGGTGCGACGGGTGCTATCTCGCGCGTCTGCATGAGGCGGAAGCCTACACGGCCGAGCGGCTGCTCGCCATGGCGCAGAATGAATACCGCCGCATGCCGGACACGGACAAGATCGCGGCGCAGATCGAAGCGCAGCTTGGCCTGACGTTTGCCGAGCAGCAAAAGGAAACGCTCCGAATTGCGTGTCAGCACCAGGTCATCGCCATCACCGGTGGCCCCGGCACCGGCAAGACGACGTCCATCCGCGCGATCCTCGCGCTGTTTGATGTGCTCAAGCTCGACACCCAGCTCGCGGCCCCGACGGGCCGCGCCGCCAAGCGCATGAGCGAGCTGACCGGCCGGAGCGCGCAGACGATCCACCGCCTGCTCGAGGCCGGCATGAGCGACGATCATCAGGACATCGCCTTCCGGCGCGACGAGGACGACCCGCTCGCGTGCGACGCCGTCATCCTCGACGAGTGCTCCATGGTGGACATTTCGCTCATGTGCGCGCTGCTGCGTGCCATGCGGCCGGAGTGCCGGCTGATTCTTGTGGGTGACGCTGACCAGCTGCCGTCCGTCGGCCCGGGCAATGTGTTTTCGGATATCATCCGCAGCGGCGTCATCCCGACTGTGCGCCTGACGGAGATCTTCCGCCAGGCCGCCGGCAGCAGCATCGTCGCCTACGCGCACGCCATCAACCGCGGCGAGCACCCGAAGCTGACACAAAACAGCGGGGACTTTTTCTTCCTCCGGCGCACGGATCCGCAGAAAGCGGCCGATACGGTCGTGGAGCTGTGCAAAACGCGGCTGCCGAACAATATGAAGATCCCGCCGTCAGATATTCAGGTGCTCACGCCGACGCGCAAGTACGACACCGGCATGGCGGCGCTGAACGTGCGCCTGCAGGCGGCACTCAATCCACCGACTGACGGGAAGAAGGAACGCCGCTTCGGCGAGATCGTCTTCCGCGAGGGCGACCGCGTGATGCAGATCCGCAATGATTACGACATCGTGCTCAAAAATCCGGACGGCACGACGGCCGGGATCGGCGTCTATAACGGCGACGTTGGTCAGATCACGGCCATCGACCCGCAGACGGAGACGCTCTCGGTCTGTTATGACGGAAAGACGGCGACCTACGGCTTTGAGATGCTCAATGAGCTCGAGCATGCCTGGGTCATGACGGTGCATAAGTCGCAGGGCAGCGAATACCGCGCCGTCGTGCTCTGCATCGGCAAGGCCGGGCCCATGTTGCTCACGCGCAGCGTACTCTATACGGCTATCACGCGTGCCAAGTCCCTGCTCATCGTCGTCGGTGACGAGAGCGCAGCCTATCATATGATCGACAATCAGACGCAGACCCGGCGCTACAGCGGTCTGCGCGCCAGGCTCTGCGGGGAGTGCGGTGCGGTATGAAGGTGATTCCGTTCCTGCTTGATCTTCTCTATCCGCCGCGGTGCGCGTTCTGTCACGATTTTCTCGAGACCAGCCGCGAGGGCATCTGCGCGCACTGCAAGACCGGCCTGCCGTTTGCACAAAACGGCGGGCGGCAGCACTTTCCGTTTATCCCGGTGTGCGTTTCACCGTTCAATTACGAGGGCAATGTGCGAGAATCGCTGCTGCGCTATAAATTCGGCGGCGCGACCGGGTACGCCAAAGTTTACGGCCGGCTCGTTGCCGAAACGGTGCGCGCGGAGCTTCCCGGAGCATTTGATCTCATCACCTGGGTGCCGCTGAGCCGCAAGCGCCTGCGCCAGCGCGGCTACGATCAGGCGCGCCTGCTGGCGAAAGCGACGGCAAAGGCGCTCGGCATGCCACTCACACCGACGCTCTATAAACAGCGCAACACGCAGCCGCAGTCCGGCACCGGCGACGCGGCCAAGCGCCGCGCGAACATTACCGGGGCCTACCGCATGAAAAAGGATGCGGACGTGACGGGAAAGCGCATTCTGCTCATCGACGATATCGTCACGACCGGATCCACGCTTTCAGAATGTGCGCGCGTGCTCGGCAAAGCGGGCGCGGAGCAGGTCGTCTGCGCCACGGTCGCGCGCGCGGCCGACTAAAACAGCCGCGAGACGGCTACGATCAACTATAACATCCGCTGCGCGGATGATACAGGAGTTTTGCTTTATGATGATTTTTGAACGTGACATTGCCATCGACCTCGGCACGACCAACATCCGCGTGTTTGTGCGCGGCAAGGGCATCATGCTGCGCGAGCCGTCCATCGTGGCGGTCGACAAGTATACGGGCCGGATGCTCAAGGTCGGTCAGGATGCGCAGAAAATGCTCGGCCGTACCCCGGCAAACATCGTGGCCATCCATCCGATCAGCGCGGGCGTCATCTCGGACTATGACATGACGGCACTCATGCTCAAGGAGCTGCTCTCGCGCGTGACGTCGTTCAGCCTCTTCAAGCCGCGCGTGCTCGTCACGGTGCCGAGCAGCGTGACCGGTGTGGAGGAGCGCAACGTCATTGATGCTGTTATCGAGGCTGGCGCGCGCAAGGTGTATCTTGTGGAGTCCGCCGTGGCCACGGCGGCCGGCGCGGGGGCGGACATCTCCAAGCCGGACGGCCATCTGGTCATCGACATCGGCGGCGGCACGACGGAGGTCGCGGTCGTCTCGCTCGGCGGCGTGGTCGAGAGCGAATCCATCAAGACCGCCGGCGACGCCTTTGACGAGGCAATCGTGCGCTACGTGCGCCGCAAGCACAATATCCTCATCGGCAAGCGCACGGCCGAGGAGCTCAAGATCGGCATCGCGTGCCTCGTGCCGCGCGCGGAGGTGGGGATTCAGGAGGTCAAGGGCCGCTGCCTGACGACCGGCCTGCCGAAATCCGTGAAGATCAGCTCCGTCGAGCTCGTGGAGGCCATCGCCGAGCCCGCGCGCGACATTCTCGAGACCATCCACATGGTGCTCGAGCGCACGCCGCCAGAGCTCGTGGCGGATCTGGCGCAAAACGGCATCATCATGGCCGGCGGCGGCAGCCTGATCTACGGCTTTGACCAGCTCGTGGAGAAAGACACCGGCATCCGCACGACGGTCGTGGACGACGCGCTCTCGTGCGCGGCGTTCGGCAGCGGCAAGATGCTCATGAATCTCAACGACATGCCCGACGGCATGGTCAATCTCGCGCGCAAGCGCCAGATGAAGGCATAAACAGCAAAGGCCGGGCATCCCCGGCCTTTTTCTGCCATGTATTATCACACTTTGAATGAGGAGCTGCGCCGCCGCTTCGGCTGCAAGGTCTACAAGCTCGCGCTCGACGGCGGCTTTACCTGTCCGAACCGGGATGGGACTATCGGTGCGCGCGGCTGCATTTTCTGCGCCGGGGACGGTTCCGGTGCCTTCGCTGCTGACCGCGCGCTGGATATTCCGGAGCAGATCGAGGCGGCCAAGGCGCGCGTGGCCGGTAAAAATGGCAGCGGCAAATATATCGCTTATTTTCAGAACTTCACGAACACTTATGGCAGCCTCACGCGCATGGAGCGCCTGTTCACACAGGCGCTTGCGCCGGAGAACGTGGTAGCGCTGTCGGTTGCCACGCGGCCGGACTGCCTGCCGGATGCGGTGATCGCGCTGCTGCAGCGGCTGAACACCGAAAAGCCCGTCTGGGTCGAGCTCGGCCTGCAGACCATCCATCCGCAGAGCGCGGCCTACATCCGCCGCGGCTACGACCTGCCGGTGTTTGACGATGCGGTCCGCCGCCTCCGCGCGGCCGGTCTGGAGGTCATTGTGCACCAGATCCTTGGTCTGCCGGGGGAGACGGATGCGCAGATAGTGCAGACCGCACGCTACATCGGTCAGAGCGGGGCGCAGGGCATCAAGCTGCACCTGCTGCATGTGCTGCGCGGCACGGATCTGGCGGCGGACTACGCTGCCGGGAAGTTCGAGGTGCTCACGCTGGAGCGCTATATTGACCTGCTCGAGCAGTGCCTGCGCGTCCTCCCGCCGAAGATGGTCATCCATCGCCTGACCGGCGACGGTGCCAAGCGCGACCTCATTGCACCGCTCTGGAGCGCGGACAAAAAGCGCGTGCTCAATGCGATCCACGCCGCTTTCGCGCGCGACGATCTGGTACAGGGCTCGGAACTGTAACGTTATTTCAGGTGCTGACTATGAGAAGAGAAGTAGATTTCATTCATGGAATATGCGAATTCTGCAGGCGCATGGATTCGGCATATCCAGGCGCTCCAAAAGATGATATTGAAGTTAAACTCGTGGAGCATATTTCGTGCCGGGAGTTTCTTGCCTTGCAGGGTTTTGCGCGAGATTTGTGTACTGGCATTTCGAGATTTTTGGCATATTCACGCGAAAACGAAACTGTCTCCATCGCCATGCGTATCAAAGACCACGGACTCTATTTGTGCAATGATTACGACCGGCAAAAGTCCTGCGGAATGATTGCTGCGGCTGATAGAGAAAAAGCTTTCTCAAACGTGCGCTGGCTTTTCAGAAGGAAGCTGGGCGCATCACATTCGACCGGTATCACAGGCTTGTTCCGGACACTCTCGCAGCTTTTGCATTATCATGTGCTGACGGACGCCGCCGGGAATGAACTGCTTTGTTTATGCGATGACCACAGAAAGACCATACCGCTTTCCGTAGAGGACAAAACGGCATATGAGGCTGTAAACAACCACGAGCATTTGTTGGACGATATTTCAGACGAAGCGTTTTCTGAACTGGTTGCAGATGCGCCTGTTCTTTGCCGGCTCATCTATTGCAATATCAAGATGAAGTATCCACACAGAAAGCTTGCAGTCTATGTTGCAGTAAGCCGCCATGATTCCCTTACGGTTCGTTTCCATCAGGTGTGGATGGGGGAACTTCCGTACTATAATCCAGAAGATTTTTCATCCGGGGATGAACGCGTTTTTTCTCTCATCGACTAAGCGCTTTATAAAATACTGCGGGCGGTGCATCAGCACCGCCCGCAGCTTATATAACTTGCCGTGATGAACTGTGGTAATGTATCGACCGAGGAATCAGATCTTGCTGTTGAGCCAGTCGAGGATGTCCGCATAGACCTCGTCCCGGTTGAGCTCGTTGAGCATCTCGTGGCGGCCGTCTTTGTAGAGCTTGAGCTTCACGTCCTTGCAGCCGACCTTCAGGAAGCGGTTATAGACCTTCTTGACGCCCTCGCCGTAGTTGCCGACCGGGTCGCCGTCGCCGGACATGAAGTAGACCGGGGTGGCCTTGTTCATCTTATTGAGATTTTCCGTCTTCCAGATATACTGCAGGCCGCCCATCATATCATGGAACATGCCGGCCGTCGCCATCGCGCCGCAGAGCGGGTCGGCGATGTACTGATCCACGATCGCCTCATCACGGGTGAGCCAGTCGAGCTTTGTGCGCACGTGGTCATATTTCTTGTTATAGCTGCCGAAGGCAAGCTTGTCGAGTGTGGGGCTGTGATACATCGGGCCATTGTCGATCATCTCGAGCTTTGCCATGAGCTTGCCGGCGGCGACGACGGCGGCAGGATTCTGGCCGGTGCCGCTGATGATAACGCCCTTGAGCCCCTCCGGGTGATCCATGATGTAGGTGCGGGTCAGGAAACTGCCCATGCTGTGGCCGAACAGGAAGTAGGGGACATCGGGATACTTGGCGGCGGTCAGTTTGTGGAGCTGATCCATGTCGCTCACGACATCGTTCCAGCCGTCCTTTTCCGCAAAGAAGCACAGCTCCTGTTCGTTTTCGGCGGTCTTGCCGTGGCCGAGGTGGTCGTTCGCCACGACCAGGAAGCCGTGCGCGTTCAGAAAGCGCGCGAACGGCTCGTAGCGCAGCGCGTACTCCGCCACGCCGTGTGCGATCTGCAAAATGCCGGCCGGCTCCCCTGTGGGGTGCCATTCGACCGCGTGGATGGCCGTCCTTCCGTCGGCGGAGGGAAAGGTAAATTCTTTTCGATTCTCCATAGCGCAAGGCTCCTTTGTATGATATAATCCGAAAAATGGGTGATCCCAAGGCAGCGCCGCTTTCACTGTGCTGTCTTAGTATACCACGTCGCTTTTGGAAATAACAGGGGGTAATTATGGGCAGTTTCATTCTTGCGCTCGACCAGGGCACGACCAGCTCCCGCGCCATTCTCTTTGACCGCAGCGGCCGCGTCGCCGCGATGGCGCAGCAGACCTTTCCGCAGCACTACCCGCAGCCCGGCTGGGTCGAGCACGACCCGCTGGAGCTCTGGGAGAGCCAGCGCAGCGTGGCCGCGCAGGCGCTCCGCAAGCTCGGGCCGGACGCGCGCATCGCGGGCATCGGCATCACGAACCAGCGCGAGACGACGATCCTGTGGGACAAGGCGACCGGTGAGCCGGTGTACAACGCCATCGTCTGGCAGTGCCGCCGCACGGCGGGCATCTGCGATAAGCTCAAGGAAACGCCGGGCATGGCGGAGACGATCGCGGAGAAGACGGGTCTGGTCATCGACGCCTACTTCTCCGGCAGCAAGATCCGCTGGATACTGGACAATGTGCCCGGCGTCCGCCGCCGGGCCGAACGGGGCGAGGTGCTGTTCGGTACCGTGGAGAGTTGGTTGATCTGGAAGCTCACCGGCCGGCATGTCACCGACTACGCCAATGCCAGCCGCACCATGCTTTTTGATATCCACCGCCTGGCCTGGGATGAGGAGCTGTGCGGCATTCTGGGGGTCCCTACGGCCATGCTGCCGCAGCCCGTGCCCAACAGCGCCGTCTACGGCACGGTGCAGCCCAGTATCCCGGGGCTGGAGTCCCTGGCGGGCGTCCCGGTCTGCGGCGCGGCGGGCGATCAGCAGTCCGCCCTGTTCGGCCAGACCTGCTTCGCTCCCGGCGAAGCCAAGAACACCTACGGCACCGGCTGCTTCACCCTGATGAACGTGGGCGAAAAGCCTGTGCGCTCCCGCGCCGGATTGCTGACCTCTGTGGCTTGGCAGGTGGACGGAAAGACCACCTATGCCCTGGAAGGCAGTGTGTTCAACGCCGGCAGCACCATCCAGTGGCTGCGGGATGAGCTGGGTATCATTTCCTCGGCGCCGGAGATCGACGTGCTGGCCGCCACAGTGCCGGACAGCGGCGGCGTGGTGGTGGTACCGGCCTTCACGGGCCTGGGTGCGCCTTACTGGGATATGTACGCCCGGGGCGCTATTCTGGGCGTCACCCGGGGCACAGGACGGGCGCACATCGCCCGGGCGGTGCTCAGCTGTATCGCTGCCCAGGTCACAGACCTGATGCTGGCCATGCGCCAGGATGCCGGCTGCGATATTGCCCTTCTGCGGGCGGACGGCGGGGCCAGCGTTTCTGATGTGCTGCTGCAAATGCAGGCAGATCTGCTGCGTATCCCTGTGGATCGGCCGGAGATGGTGGAGACCACCGCCTTCGGCGCGGCGGCGCTGGCGGGGCTGAGCTGCGGATTCTGGCGGGATATGGACGAGATCGCCGACCTGCGCCGCAGCCAGAGGATGTTCCTGCCGGAGCGCCCGCAGGCGGACTGCGACGCCTATTACCGTCTGTGGAAACGGGCTGTTTCCCGGGCCGCTGACTGGATAGAGCATTAAGTAAACAGTGTGTAAATTTCGCCATATAGCGCTTGCAACCGCTGAAAAAACGCGCTATACTGGCGTCAACAGGAATATATGCCGTGCACTGTCCCGCGTGTGTACGCGGGGGGAGAGCCGGGAGATATGGAAAGGAGCTATTATCTATGGGTATTCTCAATGACATCAGCAAGAAGGCGCAGGAGTACGCCGGCATCGCTGTGGACAAGGCCAAGGACCTGGCCGAAGTGGCCGCGGACAAGGCCCAGACCCTCAGTGACACCGCCAAGACCAATATGGCTATTATGAACGAGCAGCGCGAGCTGGAGAAGAACTACCGCGCCATCGGCGAGTGGTTCGTGGCGGAGCACCAGAGCGACGTCCCCGACGCCGTCAAGGACGTGGTGGCTGCCGTCAACGCCAGCAAGGAGCGTATCGCCCAGCTGGAGGCCAGCAAGCCCCGGAAGGACGAGCCGGCGGTGGACGAGTCTGAGGTGACCTTCAAGGTCTGCCCCGTCTGCGGCGCCGCCAGCGACAGCAAGTTCTGCCCCCACTGCGGCGCGCCCATGGGCGAGTAAAATACAGAAAAAAGAAGACCGCCGCCGGCGGTCCTCTTTTGCAAGCGCTTCATAAAAAGGAAGGCCCGCGAGGGCCTTCCTTTTACTTTTCGTTGGGCATCTTCCAGCCGTTGTGGTCGGTGTGCAGCAGATGGTGAGACTTTTCGCTCAGCGGAGCTTTCAGGAATTCCCGGTACAGCGCCTGCACGTCCTTGTTCCGGTGGGAGAACCGCACCTTGGCACTCTTGTCGATGCTCCACAGGATATCGCCGCGATATGCCGCCAGCTCCTGCCCGTCGTGTATGGGCTGCCCGCCGCCGCCGGCGCACCCGCCGGGACAAGCCATCACCTCAACGAAGTCGTAATCCACATCGCCCTCGTCGATGGCGTGCATCAGCTTACGGGTGTTGCCCAGTCCGCTGACCACTGCCACGCGGACGTTGCCCGCGCCGGGGATGGTGAATACGGCCTCCTTCCAGCTGTCCATACCGCGCACGGCGGAGAAGGCGTCCGGCTTCGGTTCCTTGCCGGTAATGAGATAGTACGCGCTCCGCAGAGCCGCGTCCATCACGCCGCCGGTGGCGCCGAAGACCACCGCCGCGCCGGTGCCGGTGCCCAGCGGACTGTCAAAGGGTGTTTCTGGCAGCACCGCGGGATTGATCTGTTCGCCCCGCAGCATCCGCACGATCTCGCGGGTGGTCAGCACCACATCCACGTCCTGGTCGCCCTGCTCGTCCTTCATGGTGGGCAGCGCACACTCCGCCTTCTTGGCGGTGCAGGGCATGATGGACACCACGAAGATGTCCTGGGGATCCATGCCCGCCTGCTCGGCGTAGTAGGTCTTGACCAGG
>ERZ827488.1642-NODE-1642-length-25621-cov-16.103888_pt1 | contig 25621 bp, 19 predicted proteins | sample MGYA00519771_ERZ827488 | MGnify/ENA primary metagenome ERZ827488 (study PRJEB31778, sample SAMEA3449323) | human gut metagenome | biome: human gut; feature: human-associated habitat; material: faeces | place: United Kingdom | collected 2010/2012 ... | reverse complement strand
ACAGCTTATTGGCAAAGTTGCGGGCAGCCTCCACCTTCTTTTCGATATAGCGCATATCGTTGCCCGGGGTGGAGCCGTCCACCAGCATAAAGCGCAGGGCGTCTGCGCCGTACTGGGCAATAACTTCCAACGGGTCGATGCCGTTGCCAAGGCTCTTGGACATCTTGCGGCCCTGACTGTCACGGACGATGCCGTGGATGCAGACCGTGTCAAAGGGAGCCTTGCCGGTGTAAGCCAGACCGGAGAAGATCATGCGGCTGACCCAGAAGCCGATGATGTCGTAGCCGGTGACCAGCGTATTGGTGGGGTAGAAATACTTGAGGTCGGCACTGTCCTCGTTGGGCCAGCCCAGCGTGCTGAACGGCCACAGGGCAGAGGAGAACCAGGTATCCAGCGTGTCGGGATCCTGGGTCAGCTTTGCGCTGCCGCACTTGGGGCAGGTGCAGGGAGCGGACTTTGCCACCACGGTCTCGCCGCAGTCGTCGCAGTACCAAGCCGGGATCTGATGACCCCACCACAGCTGGCGGCTGATGCACCAGTCACGGGTGTTCTTCATCCAGTTCATATAGTTCTTGGTAAAGCGCTCGGGCACAAACTTGATCTCGCCCTTCTCCACGCTCTCGATGGCGGGCTTTGCCAGCGGCTCCATCTTGACGAACCACTGCTTGGAGATCATCGGCTCAATGGTGGAGTGGCAGCGGTAGCAGGTGCCGACCTCATGCTTGAGGGGCTCGGTCTCCTTCAGGAAGCCGCCCTCCTTCAGGTCGGCCAGAATGGCCTTGCGTGCTTCCAGTGCGGTCATGCCGGCGTACTTGCCGCAGTCCAGCACATGGGGTTCGTTGACGGTGTTCTTGCCGGCGGCAAACAGGGCATCGGCTGCAGCCTTGTCGGCAGCGCCGGTCATGTGGCCGTCGTAGGTGAACACGCGCACGATGGGCAGGTCATGACGCAGACCGACTTCAAAGTCGTTGGGGTCGTGGGCGGGGGTGATCTTCACGACACCGGTGCCCTTGGTCATGTCGGCGTGCTCGTCGCAGACGATGGGGATCTCCTTGTTCAGCAGGGGCAGCACCACATGGCAGCCGTGCAGATGGGCGTAGCGGGGATCCTCGCCGTTGATAGCCACGGCGGTATCGCCCAGCATGGTCTCGGGGCGGGTGGTAGCCAGCTCCAGCATCTCGCCGGTCTCCTTGACCGGGTACAGCAGGTGCCAGAAGCTGCCGTCCTTCTCCTCGTACTCCACCTCGGCGTCGGAAATGGAGGTGTTGCAGTGGGGGCACCAGTTGACCATGCGGTTGCCGCGGTAGATCAGCCCCTTGTCGTACAAACGCACGAATACTTCCTTGACAGCTTCAGAGCAGCCCTCGTCCATGGTAAAGCGCTCGCGCTCCCAGTCGCAGCTGCTGCCCAGCTTTTTCAGCTGGCTGACGATGCGGTTGCCGTACTTGGTTTTCCATGCCCATGCGCGCTCCAGAAAACCATCGCGGCCGACCATCTCCTTGGTCAGGCCCTCGGCGCGCATAGCTTCCACCACCTTGGCTTCGGTAGCAATGGAGGCGTGGTCGGTGCCGGGCACCCACAGGGCGGCATAGCCCTGCATCCGCTTGGTGCGGATGAGGATATCCTGCATGGTGTTATCCACCGCATGCCCCATGTGCAGCTGACCGGTAACATTCGGCGGCGGCATCACGATGGTGTAGGGTTTCTTGTCCGGATCGGCCTTCGTGTGGAAGTAGCCGCCGTCCAGCCAGAACTGGTAGATACGATCTTCCACCTGACTGGGATCGTACTGCTTTGCAAGCTCTTTCATAGTGTCCTCCCAAAAATTTGATGAAGTGGGACGCAAAAAGCCGCCCCACGGAGCGTTCCATGGGACGGCTGTAAATACATGACCGCGGTACCACCCAAATTGCGCGGAAAGCTCCGCGCCCCTTGATGCCCCTGTAACGTAGGGCAGACCCGAAAGCGGCTTACCGGCTCAGCTCACCGCTTCTGCTCCAAAGTGACAGTGCCCCGCCGGTATCCCGCCGGGTTTTCAGCTGCCCCCGGCTCTCTGTGCGGTCCCAGACGATGCACACTCTTTTTCAACGCATTTATAAAAAGAATATAGCGTTTTTTGTGGGATTTGTCAATCAGTTTTTCAAACCTTTCACCCAACGCACCAGCTTCCATACCTTTGCGCCCAAATGCGGGCAGTAGCTCACCATCAGCGCCTGCAGCTTCTGGCTTTTGTGCTCTAATGGGATCTTCCACGCAGCGCGGCGGTGCGTCTTTGCCAGTTCCAGCAGTGTTTTTTCCTTTTCCGGGTCCCGCTCCGGCTGGTTGACCAGCCGGAAATATACCTCGGCGCAGGACATGATGCAGCGCTGATCCGTAGTACTGCGGAAGGGATCCGGCTGCTCCTTTGCCAGCTGCCAGACCCGTTCCCATGCCAGTGCCGCCGTATAAAAGCGCAGGCTCGGCTTCTGCCGCACGGCAGAATCTGGTCGTTCAAGATAGGCATACAGCGGGCAGTTCAAAAACGCCAGACTGCCAGCCTCGAGAAATTCCATCACAAAAAACAGAGTATCCTCCCCATAAAGCAATGCCGGATCAAAACGGATATCCCGCAGCAGCTCCCGGTGGGTCAGCATCCGCCAGCAGTGCCCGCCGCTCCATTCCCGCATCCACGAGTAGTTTTCCGCCGTGATCCTCTGCGGTACCGGGCATTCCGTCACTGTCCACAGGGGCTCGTTTTCCCGTATGCTGCGGTAGCGGCACATAGCCATGCGAGTGCCGCAACTGCACAAGGCATCGTACAGCCATTCCAGATACTGCGGCAGCACAAAGTCGTCGGAATCCACAAAGCCGATGTATTCGCCCCTTGCCACATCCAGCCCAAAATTGCGCGCCGAGGACACCCCACCGTTTTCTTTGTTGAAAATGCGCACCCGGGCATCCTGCGCCGCATAACGCTGCATGATCTGCCAGCAGCTGTCCGGCGAACCATCGTTCACAACGATCAGCTCAAAATTCCGGTAGGTCTGCGCCAGCAGGCTGTCCAGACACGCGGGCAGATACTTTTCCACCTTATAGACCGGTACGATCACCGAGATCAGGGGGCTTTTTTCTGTATTCATCCGGCTCTCCTTTTCAAGATCTCCCTTACACGCCGCTTCAGCTCCGCGTACTCCGCGCTGCGCCGGTAGAGCAATACGATCACCCCTGCGAATACGGCTGTATAAAGCACACCGTCCAGAATAAAAACGCCGAAGTTGTTTACCGGGAAGCGCCGCACCCAGAGCACCGCTGCCGCCGAGACCGCTGCCGTGAGCAGCAGCCGCTTTAGATACTGCGCAAAATAAGCCCGCAGCTTTTTCTGCCATGCGTCCTGAACGCCGTATTTCAAAAAGATATAAGGCTCTATCCAAGTACAGGTGCACAGCGTGCTGATGATAGTGCCCCCGATAATACCGGTCACGCCGTAACGCTGCACCAGCACAAGGGAGACTACCAGATTGATAGCGGACTCTGCCACAGCCTTATAGCGGTCGTTCCAGAACAGTCCCATGACCTCCCGGAACAACAGGTTCGTCTGCCGCATCCGCGTGATGTAAAATTCCGCCACGATGATCGTCACGGTCGTCATCGGGAAACAGTATTCCCTGCCAAACAGCAGGGCGATCAAGGGGTTGAACAGCATCATCAGCCCGCCGGTCAGGTAGCCGGACAGCACAAAAAAGAGAAAATCCATTTCTTTATATACCTGATACAGCCGGTCAGAGTTTTCCAGTGCTGCAAAGTTGCCCACGCTGCCGGAAAAGGCTGTGACGACCTTGGTCATCAGGTTGTTCAGCGCGTTGAGCACCAGCCGGTAATTGGAGTAAATTCCTACCGTTGCCAGCCCGATGAAGGAGGACATCAGCAGGCTGTCCGTGTTGCGCACAATGACGATCGCCAGCTTGTGCATACTCATGGCGCCGATGTTTTTCAGGATGCCGTTCCGTTCCTCCCTGTCCGGCAGTTCGCGGTATTTCTTTAAGTAGGGAAATTCCTTATCCACCATGCGGGAGATCATGATGTTGGGTATAAACTGTATCACCAGCTGGATGGCAAGGTACAGGATAAAGTTGCCCGTCAGCAGCAACGCCACGATCTGCACGACGGTGCGGATGCACTCGCACACCAGAGTCCATCCGGTACAGAGATAGCTCTTCTGATAGGCCTGATAGATAGAGCTTTTGTAGTTCAGCAGATAGGAGCTGGCCGAGGCTGCCACATACATCATGTAGATCAGTGTGATATGCTCAATGCCCTCGCCGCCCTTGATGAGGTGTGGCAGAAACGGCAGCAACACCAGCCCGAACAGCAGCACCGTGGCCGCCACCGCCCGGTACATCCACTTGTACAGGTTCATCAGCTGCGCCAGCTTCCGCTCGTCATCCCGAGCGGCCGGCTCGTACATACTGAACACCATAGCCGTACCAATGCCCAGCTCCGCAAAATTAAGGATACTGAGCACATCAGTAAACAGGCCGTTGACGCCCAGATAGGCAGCCGAAAGGCAGTGGATAAACACCATCCGGTTGATAAAGGAGAGCAGCATCGTCAGAAACTGCCCGCCGATGTTGACCATCATGTTGATGATAGAATAGCGTGTTCTCATGCGTTTTTCTCTTTCTCCTCAGCCCTTGAGCTCCCGCAGACGACTGTATGTCTGCGGAAAGTGCCACAGCAGCCAGCTTTGCAGCCAAAGCCCGCCCGGGACGGCGCAGTACCGCCGGGTGCGGCTGACCACCTTAAACTGCATCCGCAGCATTTCCCGGCTGCGGGGTGCTTTGCGCAGCGCCGGGGACAGCTGCCGGTACACCCGGCTCACGCTGCCCATCGTAAATTTTGCCGCATTTGCCAGTGCATCGTATGCAGCGTTTTCCACAAGACAGTCCCAATACCGTTGTGCCGCCTCGGCAGCGTCGAAATGGCGCAGCGTTTTATTGCCGCTCATAATGCTGCCGCCGCGCTGCACATAATAATACAAAGCCTTTGGCACCACCACGGCCTTTTGGATCTGCAAACAAACCTCCGGGATCAGGAACAGATCCTCGTTCAGCTTTCCCTCCGGGTAGCGCAGCTGCGCAAAGACGGCGCGGCGGTACAGCTTGTTCCACGCAGGCTGGATCATCGAATCCGTAGCATTTTTCAGTAAATCCTGCCCGGCAAAGACCTTTTTTTCAAGACGGACGTGCATCGACTGACATGGCACTCCCGCCTCGTCCACCTCGGCGTAATCGCACAGGGCAAGGTCTGCCCCGGTGCTTTGCACGGCTTGGTACAGCACTTCATACATTTCCGGTGCAATGTAGTCGTCTGAATCCACAAAGCCGATCCATGCGCCCCTTGCTGCGTCCAGCCCGGCGTTGCGGGCGGCAGATAATCCTCCGTTTTTCTGGTGGATCACCCGGACGCGGGCATCTTTTTCGGCGACGGCATCGCACAGCGCAGGGCAATCGTCCGGTGAGCCATCCTCCACAAGGATCAGCTCAAAGTCCGTAAAGGTCTGTGCCAGAATGGAATCGATGCATTTTTGCAGATAGTTTTCCACCTTGTACACCGGCACAATGATGCTGAGCAATGGTTTTTCGCAGGGCACAGCGTGTTCCTCCCGTTTTATCTTTTCAGCCCGTCACCTCGGTGCGCAGGCGGGCAATGAGCCGTTCCATCAGCGCCACCCGGTTGAAGGGGGTCATCAGGTAAAAGCCGTCTGCATAGGGCGCAGCCGCTTTGGCAGCCTGCACTGAGACTTCCAATCCCAGCTCCTCGCCTGCGGCGCGGTCCAGCCCTTCAAACTTCTGGATGATGGCATCATCCACATGGATGCCGTTGACCTCGTTTTCCATAAAGATGGCATTGCGCTGGCTGACCACCGGCAGGATGCCCGCCAGAATTTTTGCGCGCTCACCCAGCGTCTCCCGGGCTTTTTTCAGGTTTTCCACCGCCTGTGCCGACAGCACCGGCTGGGTAAGGAAGCCGCTCATGCCGTTTTCCAGCTTTTCTGCGGCGCGGCGCAGCTCTACCTCAAAATTGCGGGCGTTCAGGTTCAGCGCACCAAAAACCGTGATGGGTGCGGGCATCTCCCGCCCCTCTCCGGCCAGCGACACGATATACTGTGCCAGCTTGCGGGAGTTGAACTGGTACACATTTTTCACCTCGTCCCGCTCGGCGGTGGGAATGGGGTCGCCGGTAATAGCCAGTACCTCCCGCACACCCTCGGCGTACAGTCCCAGCAGCAGCGCCTTGGTGGCATTCAGGTTGCGGTCCCTGCAGGTCATGTGGGGCAGCACGTTCATGCCCAGCTCCCGGTGCACCCGGCAGGCCACCAGCGAGGAATCCATCCGCGCCCGGGCAATGGGGCAGTCTGCAATGGTCAGCAGGTCGGCACCGGCGGCCTGCAGGCGGCGGGCACCCTCGAGATAGGCGGTCAGGTCGGCGTCCTTGGGGGAGTCCAGCTCCACCGCGATGACCCGCTGTCCGGTGCGCAGCTTGCGCAAGAAGGCATCGTCCGTTTCCACTGCAGGCTTTGCCGCTGCAGCGGGCTTTGCCGCCGGGGCGGCGGGCAGCGCTTCCGGCAGAGCATCCAGCGCGGCGCGCAGGGCAGCAATGTGCTGCGGCGTTGTACCGCAGCAGCCGCCCAGAATGCGCACGCCCTCGGCGGCAAGGCGGCTCAGCTCCCGGGCAAAATACTCCGGCTTGCCCTGATAGCGCACCTGTGCCCGCGCCACCACCGGGTAGCCTGCATTGGGCATGACCGAAAGGGGCAGTCCCGCATCCCCCAGCTGCTGCACCAGTGCCCGCATCGCACCCGGGGCAGATACGCAGTTCAGGCCTACGGCATCCACCACGCCGCTCTGCGCCACGCGGCGCACAAGTTCGGCGCAGTAACGGCCCTCGCGGGTGTAGCCGTCCGGCAGCACCGCAAAGGATACCAGTACAAAGGCCTCCGGCACGGTCTGCTTCAGCGCACGAATCGCTTCCAGCACACCGTCCTCGGCGCTCAGGGTCTCGAACAGAAAATTCCGTGCTCCCAGCAGGGCAAAGCGCTTTGCCACAGCAAGATACACCTGCTCCGCCGGGAGATTTTCGGTGTCCGGCGCAGGGCCAAGGTCGGCAAACACTGCCGCGCCGGTCTCCCCGGCGGCCTTTGCTGCCAACTGCCAGCCTGCATCCGCCAGCTGCTCCCAGCCCGGCTGCTGTGCCGCTACCAGACGCGGCAGGCTGAAGGTATTGGTCTTGATGGCGTCCGCTCCGGCGGCAAGATACGCCCGGTGCACCGCCAGAATGCCCTCGGGGTCAGTCAGGTTTGCCTGCTCGCACTCCTGCCCCGGCTTTGCTTTATAATAGGTACCCATACCGCCATCGAACAGCAGCGGCCGCTGGGCTAACAGTTTGCGCACATCTAACATCGATACTTTCCCTTTCCTATAAAAAGACTTCATCTTTCAGTTTATCGTAGTTCACCCATCCGGTCAAGCGGTTTTCTTGATTTCGCTTGCAGCGTGGCCGTTTTTGTGCTATCTTAGGGATAACTTTTGAGAAAAGGGAGAGGATGGATCATGCGCCACACCGGCACACCTGAACTGGAGACCGACCGTCTGCTGCTGCGCCGTCTGCTGCCGCAGGACGCCCCGCAGATGTACGAAAACTGGGCAAATGACCCGGCTGTGACCCGGTTTTTGCGCTGGGAACCGCACAAAAGCCCCGCCGAGACCCGGGAACTGCTTTCGGCGTGGGCAGAGTTATATCCGAACCCGGATTATTACCAGTGGGCCATGGTAGAAAAGGCCACCGGACAGGTGTTTGGCTCCATCTCCGTATACAACGCCCTGCTGGGTGAGCCGCAGCAAAAGGCCAAGTGGGCGGAGTTGGATCTCTCCGGCGGCATCTGGGAGCCGGGCTACTGCATCGGGCAGAAGTGGTGGGGCAAGGGCCTTACCACCGAAGCACTGCAAGCTGTGGTGGATTTCTGGTTCAATCAGGTGGGCGGTGCCTTCCTCACCTGCTGCCATGCGGTGCAGAACCCCGCCAGCGGCCGGGTGATGGAAAAGGCCGGCTTTGTGTACCATCACAACGACGTTTACCACAAATTTGACGGCACCCCGGTGGAATGCCGGTGCTATCTGCTGACAAAAGAACGCTACGATAACAGAAAGGACTTACTTTGAGCGAGCTTTATGATATTCTGACCGAGACCCCTCCCACAAAGGTAGTGCTGCTGGCACTAGATCAGGGGCTGTGGGACTGCGAGCGCAGTCTGGCAGAACTTTCTGCCCTGTGCGAAGCCAACCACATGGAGGCCGTGGCGCAGATCACCCAGAAGCGCCAGACCCCGGAGACCGGCATCGTGCTGGGCAGCGGCAAGCTGGAAGAGGCTTCCCTTGCCGCCCAGACACTGGGCGCGGAATGCGCCGTGTTTGACGGTGAACTGACCGGCAGCCAGATCCGCAACATCTCCAACGCGCTAGGTGGGCTGGAAGTCATCGACCGCACCATGCTGATCTTGGAAATTTTCCGCAGCCGCGCCGTGACCAACGAGGGCAAGCTGCAGACCGAACTGGCGCTGCTGCGCTACCGTCTGCCCCGCCTGCAGGGCATGGGCGAGGCGTTGAGCCGTCAGGGCGGCGGCGGTGGCGGCGGCGGCGGTGCCCGCCGCGGTGCCGGTGAGACCAAGCTGGAACTGGATCGCCGCCATGTGCACGCCCGCATTGATGCGCTGGCCGAGAAGCTGGCCGAGATGGAAAAGCGCCGGGGCGAGAGCCGCAAGGCCCGCGCTAAGACTGGGATGCCGGTAGTAAGCCTTGTTGGTTACACCAACGTGGGCAAATCCAGCCTGATGAACGCCCTGTGCGGCCCCAGTGTAGCCGAAGCCGATATGTTGTTTGCCACACTGGATCCCACCAGCCGCAAGCTGGTGCTGCCCAGCGGCATGGCGGTGCTGCTGGTGGACACGGTAGGTTTTGTGTCCCGCCTGCCCCACAATCTGGTGGAGGCGTTCAAATCCACCTTGGAGGAGGCCGCATGGTCTGATGTGATCATCCGGGTGGCAGACGCCGGGGATGAACAGCGCGAGGAACAGCTTTCCGTCACCGACGAGGTACTGGACGGGCTGGACTGTACCGACATTCCCCGCCTGACCGTCTACAACAAGTGCGATAAGCCCAACACCCTGAGCTTTGACCCCGACATCCTGCTGACCAGCGCCAAAACCGGCTACGGGCTGGACAAGCTGCTGCAAAAGCTGGACGAGGTGCTCAGCGACCGTGTGCACACCATCCGGGTGCTACTGCCCTACGACAAGCTGGGGCTTGCCGCCCCCATGCGGGAGCGCGGCAGCGTACAGGTGGAGGAATACCGGGAGGATGGGCTGTATCTGGAAGGCATCGTCAAAACCGAGGATCTGCACTGCTTTGAGGGCTATCTGGTCTGATAGGCGCATCCAATTTAAATAGCCTCCGCTGCGCTCTGGCTATCATCAGCGGAATAATATTTTGATATAGAGCAAACCCGGAAAGTCTGCGGACTTTCCGGGTTTGCATTTTCACGGGTGGGGTCGTGACCGGAAACAACTGCTCTATGGGTCAAGTACGTTGTCTACCACTGCTTTTTTCATAAATAAAAAGCCCCAACAAACACAAAAACCCGCCTGGCAGCGGGTTTTTGTGTATAGAGGGGTGGGAAAGTATATAAAGTGGTGAATCTCAATATCATTGGCAGACTTTTATTCGTCGCGCTGCCTTGCATGATGTATTATACCCGTTTTTCTTTTCTTGTCAAACAGGATTTTCGGATTTTGCTTTAAAATAATACTTTACTTTTTTGCAAAAACTTTATATAATTAACATAGAACTTCAGAAACGAAATTTTATTCCATTTCCGTGGGTTTGCACAACATAAAAACTTTACTTTCAGAAAATTTTATACAATCCAACATATTTTTGAAGGAGGCTCTTCTCATGGACGATCTTGACCGCAAAATCCTCACTCTTCTGGCAAAAAACGCACGGATGCCCGTCAAAGAAATTGCGGAGCAGGTGTCGCTTACCAGCCCGGCAGTCTCCAGCCGTATCCATAAGCTGGAAACGGACGGCATCATCAGCGGCTACACCGTCACGCTGAACCGTCCGGCAGACCGGATGTATGTGGATGCGCTCATCAGCCTTTCGGTGGCCCCCTCCAAGCAGGATGCTTTTCTGGAACTGCTGCAAAACAGCCGCGAGGTGCTGCAGTGCTACCACGTTACCGGTGCGTACACCTTTCTGGTCAAGGTCAGCTGCGGCAGCATGGCACAGCTGGAGCACCTGATTTTGCAGTTCCAGAAGCTGGGCACCACCAGCACCCAGATCATCCTGTCCACCCCAGTGAACCATGGCGATCTGGACGCTTTGATGCTATAACCGAGTGCTGTTCATAAAACTGTTACTTTTTCCCTGCAATTTTGCGGTGCGGTGGTTCGTATCCAGAATAGCAGCCCAAAACCGGCACACACTACCTGTAACGTGTGCGCCCGGCTGCGCCTTCCACACACAGCACTATGAAAGGAAATGCAATACTATGAAAAAATTCATCGCTGCCCTGCTGGCAGGGCTGACTCTGTTTACTTTGGTGGGCTGCTCCGGCGGAAGCAAGGCCAACAGCTCCACCCCCAAGGACTACTCCCAGATCATCCACGACGCCCGCAGCGACGAGGACAACGAGTACGATATGATCTTTACCAAGGGCGAGGACGGCAAGTTTACCGCCATTGACGGTTACAGCGCCGAGTACAAGGCCGACCAGCTGAACGAGGAGATCCGGGACATCCTGATGCCCCTGCTGAATCTGGAGGACGGCCAGTACACCGCCTTTGCCGCCAGCATTTCCAGCATGATGGTGCGCAGCTACGCCGTTGCCATCGTGAAGCCTGCCGAGGGCAAGACCGATGAGGTAAAGGCCGCACTGGAGGCCTATGTTGCCAGCGAGCAGCAGTCCATGGAGCATTATCTGGAGGACCAATACCTTGTTGCCAAGGCCGCTACCGTCACCGTAGCTCCCACCGGCGAGGTGGTTCTGGTTTGCGCCGAGGATCACGACACTATTCTGGCCAACATTGAAAAGGCTTTGGCCGCGTAAAAAGTTTTTTGAAACCGCACTCTGTACAGGGTGCGGTTTCTTTTTGCGGCGGGTTATGCTATAATACCCCTTGGATCCATACATCCGCAGGAGAAAAACTATGAGCAAAGCAACCATCGTCATCCCAAATATCAACGGCAAGGGCTGGCTGAAGGACTCCATCGAGTCCATCTACGCCCAGACTGAGCAGGATTTTGACCTGATCGTGGTGGACAACGGTTCCACCGATGAAAGTCTGGAACAAGCCCGCAGCTACTGTACCCGCCCCAACTTCACCCTGATCGAAAACGGACGCAACACCGGCTTTTCCTACGCAGTGAATCAGGGCATTGCTCGGGCGCAGAGCAAGTATGTGGTGCTGTTCAACAACGACGCCTTTGCCGAGCCGCAGTGGCTGGCCGAGCTTTTGCGCACCGCCGATGCGGACCCCAAGATCTTTGCGGTGCAGAGTTTGATGATCCGGCACTTTGAGCGGGAACTGGCCGATGACGCCGGGGACTATGTGACATGGATGGGCTTTGCCTGCAAAACCGGCGATGGCCGCCGCGTCAGCCGCTACACCAAGCAAAAGCGAATCTTCTCGGCCTGCGGCGGCGCAGCGCTGTACCGCAAAAGCATTCTGGACGAGATCGGCGGTTTTGACGAGAATTTTTTTGCCTACTTTGAGGACGTAGACCTGAGCTGGCGCGCCAACAATGCCGGTTACAAAAACGTGCTCTGCCCCACTGCCAAGTGCTACCACATCTGCGGTGCCAGCACCGGCGCAGTGCGCTACAACGCCTTTAAAAGCCAGCAGAGCGGCCGCAACAGCATTCTGCTGCCGCTCAAAAACGAGCCGCTGCTGATGCTGGTGCTCAACTTTATTCCGCTGGCGCTGGGCTATCTGCTCAAGTGCTACAAGTTCCACAAGCAGGGCTTTGGCGAGGCTTGGGATAAGGGCATGCACGAGGCCTTTGCTCTGCTCAAAGCGGGCAAGCTGGGCAAGCGCCCCTTCCGCCTGAAAGACCTGCCCAACTACATCCTGATGGAACTGTGGATGATCTGGAACATGGTGCCATACCTGTGGTATCGGCTGGTGGTGGTCAGGTTTGATTTAAAATAAAACGTACAAAAAACACCCGACTGTGAAAGCAAACGCACAGTCGGGTGTTTTCATTTACATTTTACGCTGCGGTACTGGCGGCATCCTCAGCGGCGGGGGCTTCTGCCACGGCGCTGTCAGCGCCCGTTTCTGCCTGCGCTTCCGGCTGCACAGCCGAGGCAGCAGCCGAATCTGCCGCAGCAGAGTCTCCGGCAGTGGCCAGAATGGCGTCCTGCACATCGCTTTCCGCCATGGGCTCCGGCTGCGCGGCCGCAGAGCTTGCGGCGCTTTCGGGCTTGGTCTCACTCTCGGTCAGGCCGGTCAGATACCAGCTGCCGCTCTGGCGCTCGAACAGGTAATCCATATATTTGGTGGGGGTGTCCGAGGAGGGATTGATGATGCTGTCATCTGCGCTGGCGGTGGGGATATAACCAACGGTAACATGCAGCTTGCCGCTGCGCTTGAACAGCTTGACCACGGTGGCGCGGTAGTAGCCCACCGTACCGGTGATGGGGATTTTGTAGCACTGGGTGGTCTCGTCAAACTCGACGGTCATATCCTCCATATCAAAGCTGCGGTGGGTCAGCTTGAAGCCGGGGCCCAGCAGCTTTGCCAGATAGGCGTCCACCTCCACCGAGGGCAGCAGCAGCTGCTCGGTCTCGGGGTCGGTATTGTAATTCTCAAAGCCGCCCTGCGTCTCCTGAATACTGTACACGCAGCCCCACACGGCTGCTTCCCGCAGGGTCAGGTCATCGATGTTCTCAATGCCGTCAAAGGGCATGGGGTCGAACAGTACAAGACCCTCCAGCTTGTCCTCGTATTCCTGCTTTTGTGCGGTATCGTCAAACAGGTTTGCCACAAGGCCCACACCGGCCCGCAGCACCGTGATAAACCCGATGAGCACCAGCACCGTGATCAGCAGACCCAAGGTCTGCCGCCAGCGGCGGCGCTTGATCCGGGCGTGTTCTTCCGGGGTGATCGTATTTTTCATTGGTCTGAGTCTCCCAAAGTTTTTTGTCTACCCAACAGTATACCACATCCGGCCGCAGAGTGCAAAACCTGTACCGGTGGTTTTTTTGTGAAAGCAGGTTTTTTATTCCCAGTCCTTCCATATTTCGGGCTGATAGCCCACAGTGGCCTTGCGGCCGTTACGCACGATGGGGGTCTTGAACAGCTGCTGATTTTCAAACAGCTTATCTTCTTTCTGCCAGTCCACCAGTGCATCCAGCAGCGCAAGGGTCTGCTTGTCCTTTGCTGCCGGATTTACCAGCGCTTCCCAGCCGCCCAAAGCGCGCGCCACGTTATCAAACTCGCCCCGGCTCATGCCCTTTTCCTTCAGGTCGATCATCTGGAATTTTATGCCGCGCTCCTTGAAATAGCGCTGCGCCTTTTTGGTATCAAAGCACTTGCTCGTGCCAAAGATCTGGATATTCATCTTATCTCCTCCTGCCGGTTCCCGGCGGTCTTATTGTACCACACCGCAAACCGCTTGCATAGGCATAATTTGCGGCAAAACGGGCAATGCTCTTTCCGCAAGGAGGTGTTTGCATGAACGCATTCGTAGACCCTGAGTTGTGCATCGGCTGTACCCAGTGCGCCGGGCTGTGCCCCGCAGTGTTCCGCATGGAGGGAGTTCTGGCTGTGGCAGAGCCCGGCCCCATCCCGCCGGAGGAGGTGCCGCAGGCCGTCACCGCAGCCCAGAGCTGCCCGGTAAGCGCCATCCGCATTGAGGAATAAGCCCGGCATCGGTAAGGCTGCTGCACAGCTTGTGCGGCAGCTTTTTTGCGGCAGGACGATTTGAAATGCCCTCCGCTTTGCTCTGGGCATAGGCAGCGGAAAAACATTATAAATGATGCGATTGTCACGGCTTACGAGCCGTGACAATCGCATTTTTACGAGAGACGGCATCACGAAAAACAACCACTTCTCTTTTTTACGCAAAAAGTTCCCGCGCGGTACAGTTTTGTGCTATACTATAAGATGTGAGATTACGCAATGGAGGAACTGCATTATGCGTTTACTGGTCATTGACGGCAACAGCATTGCCAACCGCGCTTTTTATGGCATCAAGCTGCTGACCACCAAGGACGGACGTTATACCAACGCCATCTATGGCTTTTTGAACATTCTGCTCTCCCTGCTTAAGGAGTGCCAGCCGGACGAGGTGGCTGTGGCTTTTGACCTGAAAGCCCCCACCTTCCGGCATAAAATGTACGATGGCTACAAGGCCACCCGCCACGCCATGCCCGAGGAGCTGGCACAGCAGATGCCGGTGCTCAAGCAGCTGCTGGCAGACCTTGGCTACCGCACCGTTACCGCCGAGGGCTGGGAGGCGGACGATATTCTGGGTACACTGGCTGCTGCCTGCGCTGCCCGGAAGGACGACTGCTTCCTTGCCACCGGAGACCGGGACAGCCTGCAGCTGGTGAGCGAGAGCACCACCGTGCTGCTTGCTGCCACCGTAATGGGGCGCAGCAAGACCGTGGTGATGGACGAGGACGCCATTCAGGAAAAATACGGCCTTGCGCCCAAGCAACTCATTGAGGTGAAGAGCCTGATGGGCGACACCTCGGATAACATCCCCGGCGTGAAGGGCATCGGCGAAAAGACCGCGCTTTCTCTGGTGCAGACCTTCGGCTCGCTGGAGGGCGTGTACCAGAACATTGACGACAAGCGCATCAAACCCAAGCAGCGGGAGCACTTGTTGGAAGACAAGCCCATGGCCGAGTTGAGCCACACGCTGGGCACCATCCGCACCGATGCCCCCATCGACACCACCGAGGGTTCCTACACCGTGGGCGAGGGCAACAAACCCGCCGCCGTGCGGCTTTTGCAGGAGCTGGAGATTCACTCCCTGATCCCCCGGTTCGGGCTGGACGGCGTAGCGCCGGAAGCCGCTGCTGAGGAAGAGGCTGTGGAGCTGCCGGAAGCAGAGCTCACTCCCCTGCCCCTGACCCCCGCCGGGCATTATCTGGTGGCTGCCCGCCCCGCCGTTACCGGCAAGCAGGGCACCCGCAACGTGGTATTGCAGCCGGAAAGCTGGTACGCCGTGCAGGATACTACCGTCTACCCGCTGGAGGACGCCGACCTAGTGCGGCTGCTGGACAACGCCGATGTGACGCTGGATGTGTTCAACTCCGCGCCCCTCTACGCCAAAGCCATGGCCGCCGGCGGCTGGGGCAGCAGCATCGTCTGGGACGGCAAACTGGCTGCCTATCTGCTGGACGCCTCTGCCTCCAAATATCAGATCAGCGAGCTGATCCCCGCCTACAAGGCTGCTGCCGCCTTTACCTGCACCGATTACCCGGACGCCGGGCGGCTGGCCGATCTGTTTGCCCGGATGAAGGCCGAGATCACCGCCTGCGGAGAGGATGCACTGTACAACGAGATCGAGTTCCCGCTGGCACAGGTGCTGGCTGATATGACCCGCACCGGCGTGCTGGTGGACAAGGACGGCATTGAGCAGTTCGGCGTAAAGCTGCGGGAGGAACTGGAGCAGGTGCTGACCCGCATCCACATGGAGACCGGCAGCGCTACCTTCAACCCCAACAGCCCCAAGCAGCTGGGCGAGATGCTGTTCGACACCATGGGTCTGCCCCACGGCAAAAAGACCCAGCGCGGCTGGTCTACCGACGCTGAAACGCTGGAAAGCCTGCGCGAGTACCCGCTGGTGGAGGACGTTTTACAGTACCGCGCCTACCAGAAGCTGAACTCCACCTATGTGGAGGGTCTGCTCAAGGTCATTGGCGAGGACGGGCGCATCCACTCCACCTTTAACCAGACCGAAGCCCGCACCGGACGGCTCTCCTCCGATAATCCCAACCTGCAGAATATCCCCATCCGCACCGAGCTGGGCAGTCAGCTGCGCGCCTACTTTGTTGCAAAGCCGGGCTGTGTGCTGGTAGACGCGGATTACAGCCAGATCGAGCTGCGCATCTTGGCGCACATCACCGGGGACGAGCACATGCAGCAGGCCTTTTTGAACGGTGAGGATATCCACCGCAGCACCGCCGCCAAGATCTACGGCATTCCGCAGAGCGAGGTGACGCCCCGGCTGCGCTCCTCGGCCAAGGCCATCAACTTTGGCATCATGTACGGCAAGGGCGCGTACAGCCTTTCCAAGGATATCGGTGTGACCGTGAAGGAGGCAGACGCCTTCCTTAAAAACTATCTGGCGGCTTTTCCCAGCGTGAGCGGCTATATGGACAAGACCATCGCGGACGCCAAGGCAAACGGCTATGTGTCCACCCTGTTCGGCCGCCGCCGCACCCTGCCGGAGCTGGCCAGCACCAACTTCAACGTGCGCGCCAGCGGCGAGCGTATGGCCCGCAACACCCCCATTCAGGGCACCGCTGCGGACGTGATCAAGCTGGCCATGGTGCGGGTGTGGAAGCGCCTGCGGGACGAAAAAATGGCCAGCCGCCTGATTCTGACCGTCCACGACGAACTGATCGTAGAGGCCCCGGAGGCGGAGGCCGAGCAGGCTGCTCGCATCCTGCGGGAGGAAATGGAAGGCTGCGTGCAGTACGCGGTGCCCCTGAGCACCGATGTGCACGCAGGCAAAAACTGGCTGGAGGCACACTAAAATGATCATTCTCGGAATCGAGTCTACCTGTGACGAAACTGCCGCTGCACTGGTGGAGGACGGACGGCACCTGCTGAGCAACGTCATCTCCACCAGCGTCAAGGAGCAGGCGCTGTACGGCGGCGTTGTGCCGGAGATCGCCAGCCGCCGCCACTGCGAGTTTATCAGTGCTACGGTCAAAAAAGCCCTGCTGGACGCAGGCAAGACCATAGACGATGTGGACGCCGTGGCTGTCACCTTTGCGCCGGGGCTCATCGGTGCGGTGCTGGTGGGCGTAAACTTTGCCAAGGGTCTGGCCTACTCGGCGGGCAAGCCGCTGGTGCCGGTGCACCATCTGCGGGGACACATCGCTGCGCTCTACCTGACCCACCCGGAGCTCAAGCCGCCCTTTTTGTGTCTGGTGGCCTCCGGCGGGCACAGTCACATCGTGGAGGTGCAGGACTACACCCACTACCACATTCTGGGTCATACCGTAGACGATGCTGCGGGCGAAGCCTTTGACAAGGTGGCCCGTACACTGGGTCTGCCCTACCCCGGCGGCCCCAGCGTAGCCGCTGCCGCTAAGACCGGCGACCCCAAGGCCTACCGCCTGCCGGTGCCCCATGTGGAGGGCAAGTACAACGTGAGCTTTTCCGGTTTAAAGACCGCTGTGCTCAACGAGGTGAACAAGGCGCAGATGAAGGGCGAGGAAGTGAACGTACCCGACCTTGCTGCCAGCTTTCAGGAGCGCATCGCGGGCATTCTGGCCGAAAAGCTGCTGCTGGCTGCTGCCGATACCGGGGCAAAGCAGGTGTGCCTTGCCGGCGGCGTAGCCGCCAACGGCCGTCTGCGTCAGCTGGTGAATGACGGTGCCCAGAAGCTGGGCGCAAAGGTCTACCTGCCGGAGCTGAAGTTCTGCGGCGACAACGGTGCCATGATTGCGGCACAAGGCTACTACCAGTACATTGCCGGACACACCGCCGGGCTGGAACTGAACGGCCTGCCCACCCTGCCCATCGACTATGAATAAACACAACACCGGAGGTGTTCCCATGACCGAGCGCAACCCCATCCTGCAAAGCCTGTTCGACCGCAAGTCGGTGCGGGTGTATGAAGAAAAGCCCATCCCTGCCGAGATGAAGCAGGCCATTTTAGAAGCTGCCGCACAGGCGCCATCTGCGGGCTGTCAGCAGCTGTATACCATTTTAGACATCACCGACCCGGCGCTGAAGGAAGCGCTGGCCGAAAGCTGCGACCACCAGCCCTTTATTGCCAAAGCACCGCTGGTGCTGGTGTTCTGCGCCGACTGCAAAAAGTGGTACGACGCCTACTTGGAAGCCGGCTGCACGCCCCGCACTCCGGGTGTGGGCGATTTGATGCTGGCAGTCACCGATGCCGCCATTGCCGCCCAGAACGCCGTAGTCGCCGCCGAAAGCTTTGGCATCGGCTCGTGCTACATTGGGGATATCATGGAGAACTGCGACACCCAGCGCAGTCTGCTGCACCTGCCGGACTATGTGTTCCCAGCGGTGATGCTGGTGTTCGGCTGGCCCACCCAGCAGCAGAAGGACCGCCCGAAGCCCCAGCGCTGCGCCATGGAGCATATCGTGCACGAAAACGGCTACCGCACCATGGACGGCGCAGAGCTGCGGGATACCTTCGGCTACAAAGCCGGAAACGCCCCCTTTGACCAGTGGTGCACCGCCTTTTGCAACCGCAAGTATAACTCCGATTTTTCCAAGGAGATGACCCGCTCGGTGGAGGAATATCTCGGCCAGTTCCGGTAATCTGAACCGCCAATTACAGCAACAAAAAGCGGCAGCTGCACGGTATTTTGTGCAGCTGCCGCTTTTCGTTTATCTCTGGTTTTCCGCAAACAGTGCGCCCAGTTCCGGCAGGATATCGTGGGGCAGCATCCCGTACTCGCCGCGCTTTGCGGCGGCGCGGTCGGCGGCGGCACCGTGCAGATATACCGCACAGGCAGCAGCTTGGTAGGCGGGCAGACCGCAGGCCAGCAGCGCCGCAAGCATCCCAGCCAGTACATCCCCGCTGCCGCCCCGGGCAAGCCCCGGGTTGCCGGTGGGGTTCACGCACACCCGCCCGTCCGGGCTTGCCACCACAGTGCGTGCCCCCTTCAGCACCACCACGGCATTCCACGCTTTGGCATACCGCAGGGCAATACCCTCCCGGTCGGCGGCAAGTTCTGCCGCCGAAAACCCGGTCAGCCGCGCCATCTCGCCGGGGTGCGGGGTGACTACCAGTTCTCCCGCCGGGTGCGGAAAGGGCTTACCCTCTGCCAGCAGCTGGGCGGCGGCGTTCAGGCCGTCTGCGTCCAACACCGCAGCCCCCGCAAAGCCGGGCAGAAGCTGCTGCACCAGCGTACGGGTCTCGGTGGCCCGGGCGGCACTTTGCGCCGTGCCGCCAAGGCCGGGGCCCAGCAGCAGCACGGTGGCCTTCTGCCGCCGGAGCAGCGGCACATTCTCCGGTGCAATGCCGCCCTGTGCACCCTCCTTACAGGGGCACAGGCAGCACTCCGGCAGGCGGGTGACGGCGGCGCCGACCACCGGCTCTACGCTTGCAAGGGTGACGATGCCCGCCCCGGTGCGCAGTGCACCCTCGGCTGCCAGCAGGGCCGCGCCCCGGTAAAAGGCACTGCCCGCCACCGCCAGCACACTGCCAAAGGTGCCCTTATGGCTATCCCGGGCGCGGGGCGGGATATTCTGCCAGACAAATTCTTCGGTAATTTCCACAGCCATGGGTACACCTCCAATGGAATGATTTGAATGCCCTCCGCGTTGCTGTGGGCATTTTTAGCGGAATAATTATTTTAGATTTAGCATTTGCAGCGGCCAATAGGCCGCTGCAAATGCATTCTCTTAAAATCAGGGGCGGCATTACGCCTGCCCCTGCACAAGGGCACGGATCTGTTTTTCCACGTTCTGTACTTCCTCGTGGAACATCCGGGCAGACACGCGCAGTGCGCCGTGCCCAAGGATGATGACCTGCTCCATACCGTCCGAGGTCGCCACGCGGACGCGGCGGCTCTTGCCGATCTCATGGGTAACCCGCTCGATGAACATATCGGCGGTCTCGGCCTCCTTGGTGTAGACCACATGGATGTTGTGGTACTGCTCGATGGCGCCGGGGCTGCCGGGCACGCGGTAGGCATCGAACACCAGAATGAGCACGCATTTCTGGTAGCCCTGATAGTTGCACAGGATGTCCATCAGCTTGCGGCGGGCGGCGTCCAAGCTTTCCTTTGCCAGTGCGTTCAACTCGTCCCACGCAAAGATGATGTTGTAGCCGTCCACCAGCAGATACTCCGGGGCAATTTCCCACTGCTCTGCGGCAAAATCCGGGCGTTCGGTCTTTTGCACCGGACGGAACGCCGCCAGCGGGTCACGCTTGATGGGGCCGTAGGTGCGCTCAAAAATTTTGAGCAGTTCGGCGTCCTCCTCCAGCGTAGCGCGGCAGGCCATGGCGCGGCGCTGGGGCGCAGCCTGCGTCTCCGGGCGGGCGGGCTTTGCCTTGCCCCAGCCGCTTTCCACGTGCATATGGCTGCGCACCTCGCTCCACGGCACCACAAAGCCAGCACCATGGGCGCAGAATACGGAATCTGCGGGGTTGTCCAGATCATGCTCCGGCTGGTAGCCGCTCTCTGCAATGACCTCCTGTGCATTGTGACAGGGGCGGTAGCCGTCCAGTGTCAGGCTCAAATGTCCCCTGCCCCGGGTGTAGCTGACCACCTCCATGGGGTAGCTGCGCATGGTGGATACCGGCGCAAAACCGGTCAGGGTGGCAGTCTCCGCGCCGCTTTCCGGCGGGTCAAAGCTGCCCTCCATGCGCTGGATATCGCTCATGGCGCGGCCGATGTTCTCCACCGGCACTTCCAGCCGGAAGGCGTACCACGGCTCTAACAGCTGGCTTTTGGCCAGCATCAGCCCCTGCCGCACGGCGCGGTAGGTGGCCTGCCGGAAATCGCCGCCCTCAGTGTGCTTGAGGTGCGCTTTGCCGGTGAGCAGGGTAATTTTTACATCGGTCAGCGGTGCGCCGGTCAAAACGCCAAGGTGCTGCTTTTCTTCCAGATGGGTCAGCACCAGACGCTGCCAGTTTTTATCCAGCACCTCTTCCCGGCAGTCGGCGGCAAACTGCATCCCGCTGCCCCGGGGCAGCGGTTCCAGCAGCAGATGCACCTCGGCATAGTGGCGCAGCGGCTCGTAATGTCCCACACCTTCCATCGGCTCGGTGATGGTCTCCTTATACAAAATGCCGCCCGGACCAAAGGATACTTCCAGCCCGAACCGCTCTGCCAACAGGCTGCGCAGTACTTCCAGCTGTACCTCGCCCATCAGCTGCACATGAATTTCGCCCAGCGTCTCGTTCCACACCACATGGAGCTGCGGTTCTTCCTCCTCCAGCCGGTGCAGCTTGCCCAGTGCGGCGTGCACATCTGCGCCCTCTGGCAGCAGCACCTGATAGCTGAGCACCGGTTCCAGCACCGGCACATCGCTGTCCCGCTCTGCCCCAAGCCCGGTGCCGGGCTTTGCATGGGTCAGGCCGGTCACGGCGCATACCTGTCCCGGGCCGATGGCCTCGGTCAGGGTATATTTTGCGCCGGAATACAGCCGCAGCTGGTTCGCCTTTTCTGCCCACGGCTCGCCGTCCGCTTCGCCGGAGAGCAGAGCCTTTACCTTCAGCTCCCCGCCGGTGACCCGCAGCCATGTCAGGCGGGTGCCCTGCTCGTCCTGTGATACCTTGAACACCCTTGCACCAAAGGCGTGCAGCGCCGGGGCGGGGCGGGTGTAGCGGTCAAGCCCCTCCAGAAGTGCATCCACCCCGTCCAGCCGCAGCGCCGCCCCGAACCAGCACGGAAAAACGTGCCGCCGGGCAACTGCGGGGATAATGTCTGCATCGGTCAGGGTGCCTGCATCCAGCATTTTTTCCATCAGCTGCTCATCGCACAGCGCCAGTGCTTCGTTGCGAGCGGCAGGTTCTGCGCCAAAATCCACAAAACCCTCGCCAAGGCGGTGGTTCAGCTGGCTGAGTAACTGTTCCCGGGTCATGCCGGGCAGGTCCATCTTGTTCACGAATACAAAGGTGGGCACATGGTAGCGCCGCAACAGCCGCCACAGCGTTTCGGTATGGCTTTGCACGCCGTCCGTTCCGCTGACCACCAGCACGGCGTAATCCAGCACCTGCAAGGTGCGCTCAGTCTCGGTGGAAAAATCCACATGGCCGGGGGTGTCCAGCAGGGTGATGGCGGTATTGCCCGCCGTAAGCAGCGCCTGCTTGGAAAAGATGGTGATGCCGCGCGCTTTTTCCAGGCTGTCGGTGTCCAGAAAGGCATCTCCGTGGTCTACCCGCCCCAGCTTGCGGATAGCACCGGCGCGGTAGAGCATGGCCTCGGAGAGGGTGGTCTTGCCGGAGTCCACATGGGCCAGAATGCCCAGTACGATCTGTTTTTGCGTTGTTTCCATGCACTGCTCCTATAAAAAAGTTTCTCATTTATTGTAGCACGCTTTGCCGGGAAAAGAAAGTTTTCATGTGCAAATCCCACAGGCAAAAAACAGCACCGGACAGAAAATGGTCTGCCCGGTGCAATTTTCTTAAAAAAGATCCAGCATATTGTCCAGATAGATTTCCTCCCGCACTTGCAGCTGGTATTCCGGCTTTGTCATGTAGTAGAGCAGAAATTCCAGCACCAGTGCGCTGCCAAGCCCTCTGCCCTCTATCTTGAACTGGGAAAAACCTGCGGGCAGATACCGCTGCCGGATGTCCTCCACCCCAATAAACCCGGGGCTGCGCATCGCCTTGGAAAAGCGGTAGCCCTCGGCGGCATCCGGGGCGGCGCAACGGTGGTCCGGGCAGTCCTCGCCCAGATTCTGACGGCTGACTGTCTCATAGCAGCGCTTGCGCTCGGTGCAGCCGAACCAGCAGCACTCGTTGCACAAAAATTCCACCTTCGCCTTTTGCTCCGGCGGCAGGGTGCGCAGCTGCTCCAATGCCGGGTTCAGCCGGAAATCCGGCACCACATACCGGAACTGCGGCTTTGCCAATTCCTGCCGCAGCTCCGCAAACTCCGTGAGCACCTTGGTGGTGGAGGACACCAGATACAACTCCGGCCAGCGCTGCCGCAGATAGCCCGCCAGCAAATCAGAATGGACGATGACGCCGTTTGGCACACTGCCGCTTTTTGCAAACTGGTCACACAGGGCGTTGCACTGCGGGTCGGCAAGGTGCTCAGCCCGCAGCAGGGAGTTGCTGAAGGTCAGCCGCCCGGAGATGCCGTATTCCCGCAGCAGCGCCAGCACCTCGTGCGCAGCTGCCCCGCCGCAGGAAATGCGTCCCCCGCCCCAGATGCAGCCCGCCGGGGCGCCGTAGATAGAGCCAATGGTGCACCACTCGTAAAAATATTCCCGGTGCTCCCGGTACAGCGGCAAAAAACGGCGGTACAGCTCGTAAAACTCGAACAGGCCGGGCAGATGATAACAGGCAGCTGCGGGCTTTTCCATAGCGGTTCCTTTCCTGCAAAAAGGGAGCTGCTGCGTAAAAATGCCGTGCAGCGGCTCCCCTGTTTTATCGTATTTGCTTTTGTTACACGGTAGCGCCGACCTGAGGGGCACCCCCGGCAAGCTGCTCCGCCGTAAGCGGCTGGGCTTCTGCGGGGGCGTTCAGGCGCTCCTTGGCCACCGCCAGCATCAGCTTGATGCGGTTTTCCTGATTGACCCGGGTAGCACTGGGGTCGTAGTCGATGGGGGTGATGTTAGCGCTGGGGTACAGCGCACGGATCTTGTTCACCATGCCCTTGCCCACGATATGGTTGGGCAGGCAGCCAAAGGGCTGCGCACACACGATGTTGCCGTAGCCGCCCTGCACCAGCTCGATCATCTCGGCGGTCAGCAGCCAGCCCTCGCCCATTTTTGCGCCCAGCGAGATAACCCCCTTGGGCTTTTCCACCAGCTCCTTGAAGGGGCCCGGCGCATAGAACCCGGCGTCCGTCTCTGCCTTGAGCATGACGCGTTCCACGCTGTCCAGCCAGTTGAGGAACTGGTCGGTGCCTACCTTTACAGCCAGCTTGCCGCCGTACAGCACATGATCCTCGCCCATATTGAAGGCGCAGTACTGCACAAAGCCCATCAGACCGGGGAAGTTCACCTCGCAGTCCTGACTTTCCAGGAATTTTTGCAGGTCATTGTTGCCCAGCGGGCTGTACTTGACGTAGATCTCGCCCACAACACCCACCTTGACCTTGGGCACCCGGGTGACCGGGATAGTGGCAAACTCCTTTGCGATGAGCGGGAAGGTGTGCTTCATTTCCCGGGAAGTAAAGCCTTTACCGGCCAGCAAGGCACGGCCCAGACGGGCGATCCAGCGATCCACCATGCGGTCAGCAGCCCCCTTTTCGTTCTCGTAGGGGGCCACCTGATTGCGCAGCGCACACAGCATATCGCCGTAGAAGATGCAGGCGATACACTTGCGCGCCAGCGGGAGGGTCATCTGGAAGCCGCTGTCCTTTTCCAGACCGGAAAAGTTCAGGCTTGCCACCGGGATCTGCGGGTAACCGGCCTTGACCAGCGCCTTGCGCAGCAGATGGATGTAGTTGGAGGCACGGCAGCCGCCGCCGGTCTGGGTGATCAGCAAGGCAGTGTGCTCCAGATCATACTTGCCGCTGTTCAGCGCATCCAGAAACTGGCCGATGACCAGCAGCGCCGGGTAGCAGGTATCGTTGTGGACATACTTCAGCCCCAGCTGTGCCACGGCACTGCCGCAGTTGCCCAGCAGCTCACACTTATAGCCTTCGCAGCGCAGTGCGTACTCCATAAGCCGGAACTGGGTAACGGCCATGTTGGGGATGAGGATGGTGTGGGTCTTTTTCATCTCCGGGGTAAATTTGGGATAATGATATTCCATAGGTTCCTCCTATGTTGCTCTAAACAAGATAGTCCCCGCAAAGACTTCCCCCCGCTGGGGGAAGCCCTTCAGCCTATCTCAGGGTTTCTTTTATTCTGACTTTTCTGCGGCGGCCTCGTCCCGCTCGTCCAGTGCGGCGAACAGGCTGCGCAGACGGATGTTCACGGCACCGAGGTTTGTGATCTCGTCGATCTTCAGCTGGGTATACAGCTTGTTGCCCCGCTGCAAAATCTCGCGGGTCTCGTCGGTGGTAATGGCATCCACGCCGCAGCCGAAGGACACCAGCTGCACCAGATCCATATCCTTCTGGGTGGTGCAGTACTTAGCGGCAGCGTACAGGCGGCTGTGGTAGGTCCATTGGTTCAGCACGCTGGTGGGGAACTTCTGCACCCGGTTGGAGATGCTGTCCTCGGTGACCACCGCAGCCCCGTGGCGGGTGATCAGATGGTCGATGCCGTGGTTGACCTCCGGGTCTACATGATAGGGACGGCCTGCCAGCACAATGATGCGCTTACCCTGACGGCGCGCCTCGTCAATGATCTCACTGCCCTTTACCCGGATCTTTGCCATGTGCGCTTCGTACTCCGCGTAGGCGGCATCGGCTGCGGCCTGCACCTCCCGCTCGGAGATGCCGCCAAAGTACTTGGGCAGCACCTCCTTTGCCATCTTGTGCACAAAATCCTTGGGACGGTGGATGCCCACATAATCATAGATGAACTTTTTGCCTTCCAGCTCCGGGCAGTTGCCTGCCAGAACCTCCGGGTAGTAGGCCACCACCGGGCAGTTATAATGGTTGTCGCCCAAGCCCTCGTCCACATTGTAGGTCAGGCAGGGGTAGAAGATGGCGTCCAGCTGCATCTGGCTCAGCGCCTTGATGTGGCCGTGGCTCAGCTTTGCCGGGAAGCAGGCGGTATCGCTGGGGA
>ERZ827488.1641-NODE-1641-length-25668-cov-6.381017_pt1 | contig 25668 bp, 24 predicted proteins | sample MGYA00519771_ERZ827488 | MGnify/ENA primary metagenome ERZ827488 (study PRJEB31778, sample SAMEA3449323) | human gut metagenome | biome: human gut; feature: human-associated habitat; material: faeces | place: United Kingdom | collected 2010/2012 ... | reverse complement strand
AATAAAAATTCAACCACGTGTAGAAGAACTACCATTTGATTCTGGAAGAAAGATGATGACAACTATTCATAAATATAATGATAGATATATTCAATATACTAAAGGTGCCCCAGATATATTATTAAAGCGATGTAATAAAATATTAATAAATAATAAAATAGAAGACTTAACTGAAGATATTAAAAAAGAAATTATAAAAGAAAATAAAAATATGGCTAATAAAGCTCTTCGTGTCTTATGTTGTGCTTTTAGATATTACGATGAAATTCCCAAAATAATAAATAGTGATACTTTAGAAAATAACTTAATATTTTTAGGTTTAACAGGTATGATTGACCCTGTTAGAGAAGAAGCTGTCTCTTCCATAAGAGAATGCAAGGATGCTGGTATAAGACCGATTATGATTACTGGAGATCATAAGGATACAGCTATAGCAATAGCTTTGGAATTGGGAATAATTAAAAATGAAAAAGAAGCTATAACAGGGTCAATGTTAAATGAAATGAATAACAATGAATTTGAAAATAATATTGAAAAATATTCTGTATACGCTAGAGTTCAACCAGAACATAAGGTTAGAATAGTAAATACATGGAAGAAAAAAGGTAAAATATCAGCTATGACAGGTGATGGTGTAAACGATGCTCCAGCTATAAAAAATGCTGATATAGGTGTTGGAATGGGCATAACAGGAACAGATGTAACTAAAAATGTATCAGATATGGTTTTGGCAGATGATAATTTTGCGACTATAGTTTATGCGGTAAAGGAAGGTAGACGAATTTATGATAATATAAGAAAATCTATCCAATTTTTATTATCATCAAATTTAAGCGAAGTTATAGCTATATTCTTTACCACATTAATCGGATTTGTCATATTGAAACCGGTTCATTTGTTGTGGATAAACTTAATAACAGATTGTTTTCCTGCCTTAGCTTTAGGAACTGAAAAAGCTGAAGAAGATATAATGAAAAGAAAACCTAGAAGCTCTAAAGAAAGTATATTTGCAGGTGGTGTTAGTGTAGATATTATTTGGCAGGGATTTATGATAGCCATAATTACAATAATAGCTTATGTAGTTGGACATTATATGGAAAGTGGTATTTGGGAGTTTGTAAATAGTCCTGATGGAATGACAATGGCATTTTTAACAATGTCTATGGCAGAAATATTTCATTCTTTTAATCTTAGATCTAGAAAGCATTCTATATTTACCATTAAAAATCAAAATAAATGACAAAACGGCAATGGGAAGAATTGATATTTTCCAATGCTTTGCAAGATACGAGGCGCAAAGAGAACCGAAAAGTGCAGGAGTAACTTGTTGAAATGCAGGAGCAAAAACGGAATCCGGATCGGTTATATTATGCAAAATAGGGAAAAACGCAAGCACGCAAACGGCATTACCATCCGCTGGGAAGGCACCGGTCTGGAAGAAAAAGGCTACGATGCAGAAACCGGCAAAATGCTGGTATGTGTCAATCCGGAATGGTTCCGTCCGACCGACGTTGATAACCTCTGGGGCGATCCGACCAAGGCCAAAACCGTTCTTGGATGGAATCCGCAGAAAACAACTTATGCTGAATTAGTAGAAATTATGGCAAAGCATGACCGTCAGCTTGCAAAACAGGAAAAAGCCATGAAAGTCGCACTTTAATTTAGGAGATGCAAATATCATGATGGAAAAAAATGCAAAAATTTATGTAGCCGGACACCGTGGAATGGTTGGTTCCGCGATTGTAAGAGAACTGAAACGCCAGGGTTATGAAAATATCATTACCCGTACCCACAAAGAACTGGATCTCTGCCGTCAGGATGCTGTCGAGGCATTTTTCGCAGAGGAAAAACCGGAATATGTCTTCCTCGCTGCTGCAAAAGTAGGCGGCATCGTTGCAAACCAGGAAGCACTGGCAGATTTCATGTACGATAACATGACACTGGAAATGAATGTCATCCACTCTGCGTGGAAAAACGGCTGTAAAAAACTGGAATTTCTTGGATCCTCCTGCATTTACCCGCGTATGGCACCGCAGCCGATGAAGGAAAGCTGTCTGCTGACTTCTGAACTGGAAAAAACAAACGAGGCTTATGCACTTGCAAAAATCTCCGGCTTAAAATACTGTGAGTTTCTGAACCGTCAGTACGGAACTGATTATATTTCCGTTATGCCGACCAATCTTTACGGACCAAACGATAACTATCATCCAACCCACAGCCACGTACTTCCTGCGCTGATCCGCCGCTTCCATGAAGCAAAGATCAACCATCTGCCGGAAGTTACCTGCTGGGGCGACGGCTCTCCGCTGCGTGAGTTCCTGTATGTCGATGACCTTGCAAATCTCTGTGTCTTCCTGATGAACAACTATTCCGGAAATGAGACCGTAAACGCCGGAACCGGAAAAGAACTGACCATCAAAGAGCTGACAGAGCTTGTTGCAAAAGTAATCGGTTATAATGGAAAAATCAATTGGGACAGCACAAAGCCAAATGGTACTCCAAGAAAACTGCTCGACGTATCCAAAGCAACCGCTCTTGGCTGGACCTACAAAACCGAGCTGGAAGACGGCATCCGTCTCTCCTACGAGGATTTCCTGAACAACCCGATGCGTGCAGAAAGATAACGGAGAAACTTTATGAATATCGTTTTATTATCCGGCGGCTCCGGCCAGCGCCTGTGGCCGCTTTCCAATGATATCCGTTCCAAGCAGTTTATCAAAATTTTCCATACGGCAGATGGTGAACTGGAATCCATGGTACAGCGCGTTTACCGTCAGATCCGTACGATAGACAAGGATGCAACGGTAACCATCGCGACCTCAAAATCACAGGTTTCCGCCATCCACAATCAGTTAGGGGAAGATGTCGGCATCAGCGTTGAGCCTTGCCGCCGTGATACATTCCCGGCCATTGCGCTTGCCGCAGCCTATCTGAAGGATGTAAAGGGAATTTCCGAGGACGAACCTGTCGTTGTCTGCCCGGTTGACCCTTATGTGGAAATTGATTATTTTGATGCCTTAAAAGATCTCGGTGCCCTGGCTGCTTCCAGCAATGCCAACCTGGTTCTGATGGGTATTGAACCGACCTATCCAAGTGAAAAATACGGATACATTATTCCAGACACCCCGGCTCCTGTCAGCACGGTGTCGATGTTCAAAGAGAAACCGACCAAAGAAATTGCAGAACAGTATATTTCCCAGGGTGCTCTTTGGAACGGCGGTGTTTTTGCTTTCCGTCTTGGTTATGTTCTGGATCGCGCTCATGCATTAATTGATTTTGAAAACTACGAAGATCTTTTCAGCAAATATGAAACGTTAGACAAAATCAGTTTTGATTACGCAGTGGTAGAACACGAGGACCGTATCGAAGTGATGCGTTTCTCCGGCATGTGGAAAGACCTTGGAACCTGGAATACTCTGACTGAGGCCATGGACAGCCACAACGTCGGCGAAGCACTGTTTAACGAAACCTGCAGAAATGTGCACGTAGTCAACGAGCTGAATCTTCCCGTACTCTGTATGGGTCTGAAAGATATTGTAGTTTCTGCAAGCCCGGACGGCATTCTGGTTTCCGACAAAGAGCAGTCCAGTTACATCAAGCCCTTTGTCAATACCCTGGATCACCGCGTTATGTTTGCAGAAAAATCCTGGGGCAGTTTCCGCATTCTGGATATCGAAAAAGAAAGTCTTACGATTAAAGTAAATTTAAATCCGGGTCATCAGATGAACTACCACAGTCATGATTTCCGGAACGAAGTCTGGAACGTTATTTCCGGCACAGGACGTGCCGTGATCGACGGCGTTGTTTACAATGTTCACGCCGGTGACACCCTGCAGATGAATGCAGGCAGCAAACACACCATTTTTGCTGATACGGAACTGCAGATCATTGAAGTCCAATTCGGAAAAGACATCAATGTACACGATAAACATAAATACGAGCTGCCGTCCCTTTTCTAAATTGTAATGAAAAACCGCAAACCATTTTCTGCCCGATCTGCTGAAAATGATTTGCGGTTTTCTGTTTTACCATTTTTTCCGGTATTCTCCCGGACTCATTCCTTCTATTTTTCGAAAACGGCGCGCCAGATAATTTGCATCATTCATTCCGATTGCGGCACTGATTTCATCCACCGTCATATCAGTAAATCGAAGCAGATTTTTCGCCTGCGTAATCCGTCTCGTTTCCAGATAAGAAATGATTGTCACACCATATGTTTCTTTAAATATCTTCGTCAGATAATATTTATTAATATAAAACTTCTGTGACAGCAGTTCCAGTGTAATATGTTCCTTATAATTTTCATCCAGATAACTTTTCACCTTTTCCATGCTCATCCGTTTTCTGGCATGCGCAGCGCGTCCCTGTTCCGGATGCCAGGAATTCTTCATCAGAATCCAAAGCAGGCGGTTTAAAATCTCATTGATTTTCATATCCCGCACATAACTGTCCGATCCTGCCGCAGAATACAGGTCTGTCATAACTTCTACCAATTCTTCCATTTCCTTGGGATGAAAAACCGGCTGTCCGCCGCGCTCCTGATACTTTTTGTAAATATCAGGCATGGTATGACCGTAAAAATGACACCACTGCAAGGTCCACAGATCTGCCGATGTCGCATGGGAATACGGTTTTCTGCAGTCGATGAAAACACAGTCTCCGGAATGCAGTGCATACGTTTTCCCATTGTAATTCAGCTCTCCTGACCCCGATGTTACCGAAAAGAACAGATACGAAGCCAGATGCTCTCGATGAGACGTATGCGCCGCCAGTGCATGGAGCGAACCTGTTTCCTGTAAATACAGAAGTGAAGTTCTGGCAAATTCCGACGGTGTATATAAAATACGCTGCGACGACACCGAATGGGACGACGAAGCAAAATATTCCATTCCTATCTTACCACACCTTTTTTCAGAATCATATTGGCATACTGTGCCGTCTCACCCGTTGCCACAACACAATAGGCTTCTTTTGCACGCTCATAGTAGGCAAAGCGTTCCATCGTATGTACTTTTGCTTCCGGTTCGTATCGATTCAGAACCGCTTTATACTCATCCCAGATCGGCGTCTGAACCGGATCTCCCGGCACCACTTCCATCAGTACAAAATGATCCTCATCGTACTGATCCAGCGGGAACAGCTGCAAAACAGCATCCAGCAGCTCCACTGCACCGATTCCGTCTGCACGTACAATTCGTTTTCCTGTACTGACCGTTGGAAAATTCGCATCGGCAAATACAATCTCATCTCCATGTCCCATTTCATCCAGTACTTTTAACAGTTCCGGTGATAATAACGGTGATATTCCTTTTAACATTCTTTTCCTCCTTCTACGCCAGTGAACAGCTCCATACATCTACACCGCTGTCCTGGAAAACTTCACGCAGCCGTTTCCGCACATCTTCCTGTGTTACGCCCTTTTTCAGCACAACCTGAAGGAAACCGCCTCCGCCGGCACCGCAAATCATCTTTCCGTCAATCAGGTCTTCTACGGAATGGAAGATCATATCAATACACGTATTCGTGCAACTCGCATCCAGTTTCTTGGATAATTCCCAGTGCTGATTCAAAAGCTCTGCAAATCCATCGATATTGCCTTTTTCCAGTTCAAACCGCATCAGAACCGCCGTCTGCTGAATCGCATATAAGACATCCACCGCATCCTCGATTCCTCCGACATATCGTCCAACGACATCCCGCAGCAGATTTCTTGCCAGTCTGCGCTGTCCGGAATAGATCAGGCAGAAACGCTCGTCGAGTTCTTTTCTTGTCTTTTCACTGATTTTGCACGGCACACACGTAATTCTCTGTCGAATTGCCGGTTCACTCGAAACCATCTTGATTCCCGGTGCCAGACCTCCGACCTGATCCTGCCATCCGCCGCCGGTAGACATAATCTGTTCCATGCAAAGAACACGGTCATACAGCTCTTCGTCTGTTACCTCTTTTCCCAGCATCTCATACAGCGCTTTTACACAGGCACCCGCCAGAATCGAAGATGTTCCAAGGCCGGAACCGCGCGGGATATTGATGACCTGCGTGGAAAGATACAGGCCGCTTCCCAGATTTTCCGTGATTTCCTGCACGGAAATCGGATCCTTATATGGAATCACGCCGCAGGCAATCAGTGCCGCTTTGTGCAGGGCAAACGGATCGTATGGATTGCTGGAATCCTGTAAACTGGAAATATCGGTAAAGGTCTGCTCGGCACCACTGTCCGCACTTGCGAGAACAATCACCGGTTCGTCGACTTTCTTAACCACAACTTCGATCGGGCAGTTTCCGTCCAGCATCACAGCCGCATTCAGTACGGTTCCGCCATGTTCCATGCAGTACGGCGGTGTATCACTCCAGCCGCCTCCCCAGTTCACACGGACCGGAAGATTTACGGTAACCTGATCTTTTCCCATTTTCGCATCGGCATCATAGCAAAGACCTTTTACAGCTCCGGCAAGAATACCGCTGCTGATGGTCGCAAAGCAGGAGTCCATATACTTTTCATCAAAACAGGACAGAACATAATAAATTCTGATCTTTCTGCTGAACTGATCAAGCTCTGTCTCGCTTAATCTCTGTGCTTCTTTCAGCAGTTCACCTTTCACCCGCTCTGAGATACCATCCCGCATCTGCTCAACCAGTCTGGTTAAATTTTCCTTTCGATCAATTGCCTCCAGAATTTCTTCCAGTTCTACTTTATCCGATACCTTCTCCTGCCACGGCAGCAGTGCAGAAAGATCTGCTTGGTTAAAGCTGTCTTTCAGTGAAATCGCATCTTCCCGAATCGGAAAACCTTCTCTCCAGGCTTCCAGTGTCTGATGCACTGCCTCTTCCATTGAATCGCATACTGGATAAATCGCAGCTTCCCAGAGCGGCATCGGCAATGTTTTTCCAAACAGCAATGCTTCCTTCGGATTGTCAGAAACACCGTACATGCGGACAACAAATTTTCCATTCTGCTGTTTCAGTCCATGCAGAACAGTATGCGCAGGAATCGTCTGACCATCTAATGTCACGCCGGAAATCACACACTCTTCACCTATCTGTGACTTATTGCGAATCATACAGTCTTCCAGGTAGCTTCCCTTTCCAATCTCTGCATTCGGGCTGACGTAACTGTTCGAAGCTGCAAAATCCGCTTCCTCCCGATTCGTGTTGATGTTCGATGTCCATCCCAGATAATAGAATTCATCCATCCGCTCTGTCATAAGCTCACGCAGTTCTTTTGTCGTACCAAAGTGGATAAATGCAGCCGGTGACATTCGAATCAGTTTCATCTGATACGGATGCAATACACTCCACAACTCCGTTCTGCACTGTTCCAGTTCCGGCGTAAAATCACCTTCCGGTGTTTCTTTATAATACTGCTCCAGCGTAGAGTCTGATGCCAGAGGGTAGAGAAAATCAGCATAAAAGGAAAGCCGGGTACTCTCATTCACATAAGCTGCAAATTTTTCTTTCGTATCCACCAGCTGGTACAGCGCCTGCAGCATCTCACTGTTGAAGATTACCGCTCCTGTATCGATATCTACATTTCCCTGATCATCCGAAGCTCCCAGTTTCTGCAGCTGCTCCACTGTTTTTTTGTGCAGGAAACCACCTACATTTCCTTCGCTGTCAACCCGGTAAACACCGTGATTTTTTCCGATCTCCGCCGGCTCTTTAATCGAAAGTGCCGCTGCACCTTTGCCATAAAAATCAATCTGCAGCGGATTGAACAGCAGCAGCACATCGCCGGAACACACCAACATACCAGCATTCATCCGTGCGGCCACACCACTCATGGAAATCATAAATTCATCAAACAGAGTAGAACGTTTTCCATTCGGCAGAACACGTGGCACCGGTGAAAATAACTTTCCGCAGGCAGAATACTGCGGCACCCGCTTGCTGTCGCCGCCGGAATGGATTACCAGAATCCGCTGATTCTCGAATGAGCCTGCATTTTCATGAACGTAGCGCAGAACATTCAATGTGGCGCCGCCGCTGCCTACTCGTTTTCCGTCTGGATCCGGAAGAACTGCATAGTGTGTCGACTCTGGAATCATATGGTGCTCCAGACGATACTGAATCTGTGTACGGTACGATGCAGCCTGCTCCTCATTGGATGCTGTGAGAATTACATAATCCCATAACGGCAGATTCGGCGCTTCCAGAAGCGCGGTGTACTGGTTTGTGCAGTCGATGTAGGACTGCTGTAAAAATAGAGTTTTGTGTGACATGTCTTTTCTTTGTTCCTTACTTTATCATTGTAGTATTAATTTCTGTCCCTCTCCAGGGAACATCGTTTTTCAATCATAGATTGAAACACCTGTATTTTAGTATATCACAGATTTTGTCAAAAATCTTCCTTTTTTCATTACATTTATTGACTTATTGATTCGTAAATTTCGCAGATTTCACTTTTCATTCTTTGAACAATAGCTTCTATTTCTTCATAATCCTCCATCAGCACTTGATTCATTCTGACATATTGTCCATTATTGCTCGGTTGTACTTTAAGCCCTATATAGCCATTATATTTATTCCATTTTCCACAGAATGCGATTATTTTCTGATATAATTCAGTTTCTTGCAAAAACACAGTCCGCTGAAGCAGATCTTTTAAAGCTATATCAAATTTGTCTGACAATATAAGATATTCTGTTTTTATACCTACAAAAGGATCTTCCAACAAAAAATCCAGAATTTTATACCTCAATATCAACTCTACAAAATCATGCCGAATTATGTCTAAACTGCTATAAGCAATATCAAATTGATCTTGGATTCCATCCGTATTGATAAACGGATAATAACGTTGCAGTATTCGTGCATCAGACTTCAAAAATGCACTGATCTCCTCCCAGTAGACTACTTCAACAGAAAACAAATTATGGCTTTGCCGATATTGATTTTTTTCGAGCACATACTTTTGAATCTCTCCATCCGTCTTAGCGCCAATCGCAATTATGAAATGAGAAATCTCCGGTTTAAACTCCTCTGCGCCCTGAATCCACTGATCTATCATCGAAATTGAAACAGACATATCTTGATAATTCTTACACTGAATTGCCACCACCCCATTGGAGCCTGTACTAACAACATCAACGCCATACTGTTTCTGCCCAGGTCGTGCAAATAAGCATGCCATTCCTGGATATATGCAATTACAGTAATCCCTCATCAATTGTTCAAACTCTCTCGCATCCTGAGGCGGTGTTAATTGAAATGAAGCTAATGACGGCACAATATCAACTCCTTTGTTTTACATTCGTCTATTGCTCAGCCTGTTTTTAAGTAAACGATGAAAAACTATCCATTGAAATTTTACACATTTTAGGCTGCCAGAATTAATACAGCAATTCCCACCAATCCTATAAAATCCACATACCATGCATTCTTAAAACACTTATATTTTTGAACAATAATTTTAGCATTGTATGTTATTTCATCCGCATAATCTATTTCTCTTTTTAAAAGTTCATCTTCCGTTTTCACTGTATCTTGATACTTTTTGTATAGAGCTATTAAATAACTTTCTTTCGAATACTTTGCAATGTCTTCATAAAAAAGCAAATTATCATTTTCTTTTATAACGCCTGTTCCTTCTTTACATTTTCCCTTATCAGGCTTAAACGATTTTAAAGCTATGATTGTTGATATTACTATTGCAAGATTCACACCATAAAATAATATGTTCTTACCAGCATTCTCTGTACTCCCCCATGTTACTGCTAACATTGCTATATTAAACGCCATCAATGCAGCGTTTTTTGCTTCTGCAAAATTTAACCAACTATTAACATTCGAAAATATTGTTTCCAACATCTCTACTATAGAATTATCATTCATCTGTATTTCCATACATCTCCTCCATTTTTGCAAATGCCAGCTTTAATGTGTTTTTAAAATCTTTAACAGTGTCTTCCTTAAAGGTATCAACTTCTTCTCTCGAAATCCAGCGCACTTCGGAATGTTTTTCATTTTCTTTAAAATCGCTTTTCTTATACGTTTCGACTACTTCAGCTAATGAAATGACTCCCTTATCTTTTCCTTGTTCACTTTCCACTTCATACAATGCCAACGGTATCGGCTGCTTATCTTCTCTTTCTTCATCACAAACAACTTTTATCTTAACCCCGAAATCATTATAATATTCCTGCTCAATCTGTTCATTTAAGGATCTTTCTAAAACCGCTTTTGCACACCCAAATTCCCACTTATCTGGGTATTTTTCTCTTTTACTTGATCGTTTCATTATTAATATTTTCTTCGTAGATTTATCATAGCATACTGCCACACAATGAAGTCTCAAGAAAAATTTGGGTTCTAACAAATTTCCTTTTGCCGTTTGTGTTGTCGGTGAATCTTCTATAATTTTATCCATTTTTACAAATTTATGTATCAAATTCTGATCAGACAAAATTTTATTTAATGCATTATAAACATTATAATACATCTCTTTTTTTAATACTGAATTTTCTCTGTTAGAAAAATACTCTTTTGTTAATTCATTTTCTTCTGTCTCATCATAAAAAAAACTGTCCTCAAACTGTATGTTTTCAGCATATTTGGGATCGTGATACCAAATAATAGGATATAATCTATTCTGCCAAATTCCTCTCAAAGTTTTGTATGTAATGATATGTATATTTTTCAAATAGTCTGTATCCTTTGCTAAGATGTACGCAAGTTCAAAACTTATAACCATTCTTCTATCTTCAGTCTCTTTTTTTATTCTGAATCCAGCATCAATGTCATTTCCCAGAAATTCAATAAGCCCATACCCTTCTCTTAATTTGTATCTTTCCAGCAAATTATCATATCGTTCTATTTGTTGTACATTTTCACCCACAATTGCAATCCATGCAGCTGCTTTTAGCGAAATAACATTTTGCATTTTCATTAAAAGCTTCTTATCATCATCGATTTCCAATTCATCAAAAAATTGACCATTTTTTAACTTAAGTACAAAAATATTAAGGATCTCAAATATTTTATCTGTATATACGAAAAAATCCTTGTTTTCTTTTATCGGGATTATGAAAACTATTTCATCCCCTAAAACTCTCCACATCTCTGCACCTGGCATAAGTTTCATTACGCTTGCTTGTATTTCTTTAAATAAAGAAATAATCACATTATACCATCCTGTGTAGTTGATTGTTTTATACAACGATGAATTTACGATATCAAACGAAAAGAATAGCTCAACTGTTCGTCGAGCTATTTCCATTTTTTTCGTTTCATTCAGTTCCTGTATTAATTCTCTATATCTGCTTAATCTCTGAGTTTGATCTACCATCTTAAATACCCCAAAAATTTTCCTCTATTCGCTGCCGCTTCTATCGATACGTTAAAATATTCTGCTATTTTAGATGTATCAACCATATTTCCCTCTGCCACTTTGTTTAATACAGCAAGATATTCTGTCGCCGGCATTAAAAAAGCTGCCGCAAACTCATTTGCTTGATATTCCTTTTCTGAATTTCCAATTCGATGATAAATATTATTCTCCTGTTTTTCCCACAATTCATTATTGGTTCGATAACCCATGTGAAGAAAAAGATGGCCTAATTCATGTGCTATTGTAAAACGTTCTCTTTTTTCATCTTGAAAAGGAGATACAATAATTTTAAATCCATTTCCTTCTTTCTCAACGGCACCATCAGAAAAAAAAGCTTCCTTCTGGATAGTACCACCTAGCTTTTCAACAATTTCATCAATATTTCCAATTGGTACAGATATATTGTACGCACTCAATACATCTTCCGCTAATGAATTAATCATCCTTCTAGTAGAATTATCCATTGTCACTTTTCCTTTCCTCTATAATGTCAATATATTATAACACAGTTTCTTTTATATATTCAATACCCCTTATTTTCATATACAAATTTCTTTCAGCGTAAAGCTTATATCCCCCCTATAACTTGAAGCCATCATAACGACCAGATATTGCATTATCATAGATACGATAATCATTATTTCAACTCACGCCTTCACGGAAGGCGACCGCGGATGCCAAGAACGATGCCACAACCAAGGCATTTCAACTCACGCCTTCACGGAAGGCGACAGCAAATTCAAACAACAATTGTTTCTATATAATTCTTACTTTTATTGATTCTTTCCAAAACTCTCCTTCTAATGTTCTTTTTTCCCTTTCTCTCCTCCTCTTTTTCTCTTCATCCCATCATTTTTCTGGTGCAAATCTCCCTGTATTTTTCTGTTTACTTACCTTTCGCACTCTGCCACGTAAACTCTATCGTGGCCTCCTCAATCGTTTTATTTTAGTTTGTTATATTGTACCAAGCCGCTAGCGCGGCGGCTAGCCCTAAGTGCGTGAAATCACTACTTTTTTCATAAAAAAATAGCAGTTTTTGAATTTATGTTGTATCGTTGAGTTACCACACACACCAATCAACTTATACCAAAAACTGCTATGATTAGTTTACCATGGATTTTTAAACTCAACAACTATATTTCTGAAAATTTTTATCGTCCACCTCCCAGACTGTGTTTGTTCAAAATCCTTACTTTTTACAAACAGCTGTATACATAAGTGATCTCTTCTTCAACCTCAAACCTTGCAGGTATAAAACGCAGGCGTTTTACGGTCTCCTTTGTTACTACGCTGTATTTTTTCCGCATTCCGGACAGTAACGGGCTTCCCCTTCCAGTTTATAGGTCCTGGTCTCAACGGTCTCAAAATTGGAAAGATCTTCTTCCTTCTTTCCTTTTCTTTTTTTACGTTTATAAGAGGATGGCCGGATCTCTTCAAAAAGTTCATCTGTTTCCGCATCCGCATTGGCTTCTGCCTCATTGAACAGGTTCATCTGTTCATAGCCTTCGGCATACTTTTCACTGGATGCCCCAAACTGTTTTCTCTGCGCAAGGGTAAGACGGTCAGAGAGCATGGCATTTAAGAATTCGAGTTCTTTCTGTTTATCCTTCAGCAGCTGGATCTCTGTATCCTTCTTCTTTGTCTGTTCCTGTACGATCTTCATCAATGAGATCAGATCTTCACGGCTCATGTTATTCAGCTGTTTATCTGTAAAGATCGGTTCCATGTCCTGTCCTCCCTGCTTTATCATTATCAAAAGTATACCATGATCCCAGCTGTTTTCCTATGGAAAACTACGATTCCGGATATAGGAAATATGCAGGAAGATGTCGTATTTTTCATGATTTTTACGGGATTGACAGCTCCGCTGTCTTATGCTTACAGGATGATCTTTGGATGGTGTTCCTCAAATGCACCCCTGGGATTTAAGGAGAGTTGAGTAATCCGCACCCGATTGAGCCACCTGTCCGGACGAGTTGAGCCAGTATTCTGTTTTAAACTGAGCCACCATTCCGGTGAAAATTAAGCCGCTTTCTGCTGTGACCTTTATAATGAATACAGACGCAATTATGCGCCAAGTTTATTCAAAGGAGGTCACAACCGTGACAAATTACAGAGAAATCCTCCGGCTCAAAAACCAGGGGTACAGCGAGAGAAATATTGCCCTTGCTGTTCCGTGTTCCAGAAATACCGTTTCTGATGTTCTGAAACGGGCTGCTTCTCATCAGATCAGCTGGCCATTAAAAGCCAACACTACGAACGCAGATCTGAAAAAAATTTTGTATCCGCAGATCTCTGACAGCCACAAACGCCTGCCGGATTACCAGTACATCAGAAAAGAACTGATGCGCAATGGTGTAACAAAAAAAGCTTCTTTGGACGGAATACGTCAATGAGTGCCAGATGGCAGGGGATAATCCGCTGATGTATTCCCAGTTCTGTTATTACATTCAGCTGGATGAGGAAAAACGCCGGGCAACCATGCATATTAACCGTAAGCCCGGAGAGCAGGTCGAAGTCGACTGGGCCGGTGATCCTGCCCATATTACCGATCCTGTAACAGGCGAAATAAAGAATGCCTATGTCTTTGTTGGTGTCATGTCCTACAGCCAGTATACCTATGCGGAAGCGTTTCTGGACGAAAAGCAGGATTCCTGGACCAGAGCTCATGTCCATATGCTGCAGTTTCTCGGCGGCGTTCCCAAAATCCTTGTACCGGATAATACAAAGACGGCAGTCGTACATAATCACAACTGGAACGATCAGGAACTGAACCGCTTATACCATGAACTCGCTGAGTATTACGGCACTGCTGTTATCCCGGCAAGAGTGCGTCATCCCAAGGATAAGCCCAATGCAGAAGGCAATGTAGGGCATGTATCCACATGGATCATTGAGCCCTGCGTGACGGACAGTTTTTTTCGCTTGAGGAGCTAAACCAGTCCATTCAATTGAAATTGAAAGCTTATAATGACCGGAGCTTTCAGAAAAAGACCGGCAGCCGGTCGAGTCTGTTTCAGGAAGAAGAACTGCCTTATCTGGCAAAGCTTCCCGCTGTTCCGTATGAAACTGCGGAATGGAAACAGGCAACCGTACAGTATAATTATCACATAAGTGTAGATCAGATGCTGTATTCCGTGCCATATTCCTATATTGGAAAAAAGGTTGATGTACGGGTGACGGATTCGATGATCGAAGTTTACTATAAACAGGATCGTATTGCTTCCCACCAGCGCCTGAAAGGCCGGTCCGGGCAATACAGCACCGTAACGGAACATATGCCCCCGGATCATCAGAAATATCTGGAATGGGATGGGGAGCGCTTTCGCAAATGGGCTGCATCGATTGGAACCAATACTGCAAAAACGGTAGATGCTATTCTTACATCCAAACCAGTGGAACAACAGAGTTACCGTGCCTGTATGGCTTTATTAAAACTGAAAGACAAATATTCTGCAGAAGCATTGGAACTGGCCTGCGCGGAAGCATTGAGTTTTAGTACAAGCCCGAGCTACAAATCCGTAAAAAACATCCTTGCCGCCGCAAGTACACGGGATGAAGCCAAGAAGGCCCGTCCGCAGGACCAGGCGCCTCAGAACCCTTATGGAATTACCAGAGGAGCAAAGTATTACGGAGGTGGCAGCCATGTCGAATGAATCCACGATAAATAAACTTGTTGAGATGCATATGACTCCAATGGCGAATGCTTTCCGGGTACAGCTTTCCGATCCTAACATTGGACGGCTTTCGTTTGAAGAACGTTTTACGTTAATGGTTGATGCCGAATATAACAGCCGGAAAACCAATCGTCTGAAACGCCTTATCCATAATGCAGGATTTGATCAGCCGGAAGCCTATATTGGTGACATGAATTATACTTCCGGCAGAAAACTCGACAGAGATCTGATCGGACGTCTGGCAGGCTGTGAATACATTGCAGATACACGAAATATTTTTATTACTGGTGCCACGGGGTGTGGAAAAACGTATCTGGCATGTGCTCTGGGGATGGAGGCATGTAAGCAGTATTACCAGACTTTATACGTACGCCTCCCGGATCTTCTGATCGAATTATCGGACGCCAGAAGAAATGACAGCTATGACAAAGTATTAAAAAAATATACCAAACCTGCCCTGCTGATCATTGATGAATGGCTCCTGCTTCCCCTGAACCGCGAACAGCAGCCTGATATTTTTGAGATTCTGACAAGGAGATAACATAAAAGGTCCATCATCTTCTGTTCCCAATACAGGGAAGAAGGCTGGTACCAGCAGTTAGGCGGAAACGACGCCCCTCTCACCGATGGAATCCTTGACCGGATTGTTCACGATGCATATCGGATCGAGATTGAACCAATTGATCCGTCAAAAGATATTTCCATGAGAGAAATCTACGGTCTTCCAAGATAAGTAAAGCGGTGGCTCAGCTCATTCCGGACAGGTGGCTCACGCCACACCGGAATGGCGGCTCCGCCGCACCAGAATATTCAATATCTTCATACAGCATGTCTGCATCATATTTATTTTTACCTAAGCTTATGCAGCATTGCCATATTCCGACCACCGTGAGAAAAACAGCTGCTATGCACACAAAAATCTGCATCCCTATATGCAAATCCGTTGTGTATCCTGTAATTGCAAGTGAAACAGCCGCTGCAATATTAAACGCTCCGCTAATCCACGACTGACCTATCTGCTCTCTTTTTTCTTGCAGTAAAGCATAAAGACTGTTGTCATCTATATCTAGTTTCATCTTTTTCCCCCTCGACCATGCCGGCTCTTTTCCGCAGCACAGACCTTTTTTCACCTGCCATCCCCTCAAGACTGCACAAAACTGCCTCTTCTGATACATCACACTGCAACACATACAGCGGCACTTCGCACATTACTCTGTCCAGTAATTCCAGCGTTTTCCCCGCTGTTTCTGCATCCATTGGATGATATATCTGGCGCATCAGCAACGGCAAGGCTTCACCTGCTGTTACTTTTTGGATTTGATTTATTTGTCCGCGATACAAAAAGCAGATCCCTTTCAGCTTCACACAGGTGTTCTCTTCCCAGCATTCTTTTCCTGCCCAGGGAGTTCCATAAGCCAGAATTCCATTCTCTGCTACTTTCAGAATCGGTTTATCGCCATTAATGATTCTGACATCCTCCCCCAGATATTTTTTCCATAATGACGCATGTGTCGATTTTCCAGTTCCGCTGGGCGCTGTAAAGAGAAATCCCTGTTCTTTCCACGCCACCACAGTTCCGTGCATCAGAAAACGATTTCGATGCGGCATCGCCTCTGCAATTTTCCGAAGTGCTGCCAGCGTTTCCAGGTACGGCAGATTCTGGCATGTTTCATTTGCTTCTGCCTGTATTTCTTTCCGCGTGATTTCAATTTTCAGATCGGCATCCGGCTCTTCTGTGATATAGTTTCGGCAATATTCCTCAAGATAAGGATACTGTCCGCGAATATCTATTATGATATCTGCTGCTTTTATTTTGAATTCCATCGTTTTCCTCTGTTTTTTATTCTCCCGGCGATCATTTTTACGCGCTTTGCCGCATAGCGCAGCGGATAAATGCCAACCCAGATTCTGCAGTACCATCGATACTTCCATCCCTGCAGATCAATCCCCTTTTCTCCCCGTACAATGCCGCTGAGAACACCAACAATCTGTGCATCCGTAATTCCATATTCCCGATGCAGGCAATTATCCCCGCAGATCACGTATCCCGTTTTCGTCACCTTTACAATCCGATGCAGCACGTAATCACTGCCCCGGCGATAAAGCGGTACATCATATTTATTCAGCCTTCCCGTCACCGGCCGGATCACAATCGTATCGCAGCGGCTTCTTAGCAGTGGATACATGCTTGTTCCTACAGTTGTACTCACATAGATCCCCTGCTGCTCCAGCACTTCTTCGATCTTCATCGACTGTTTCACTATTCCAATACTCCCGCTTCTGCCATTTTCTGCAGCATCTTTTCCACATCCCGTTCTGCTGTTTCCGCATCCACCTGATACTGTTCCGTCAGACTTTTTACAATCTCCTCTTTTTCCAGTCCTTTTGCCGCTCCTTCCCAGATGCATTTTCCCGTACTGTTCAGATGAATCATTCCATGAAATTCACGGCTCGCATCTCCAACTGCAATCACAACCGTTTTACCGGCAACTTCTCTCATTACGTATCCTTCTTTTACTTTCATCCTGCTTTTCCTCCCTTCGATATCCGTTGACCTCTTTCCACTCCGCTATCAGCATGCCTGGATGGATACACATACCTTTCACCAGCCTGTAAAGCGGCAGCCCAATCCGGCTCCATTTATGCCGATAAAAAAATGAATAATACTCTTTCATCCTCGCTTCATCTGTCCATACCCTCTGCCAGATATATTTCATTCGTATTTTCCAGTTCCTGTCCGAATCCTCCTGCAGACATTTCATCTGTCCATGAATTCGATTTTGAAGCGTCCCATACGTTCCACTTCCCATCATACAAAAAATAAGCTCCCATTCATCCTGTGTCAAGATACCATCTGCTGAAAATGCATGCTGTGCTGTTTCCCGTAGTTTCTGTTCAAACTCTGTGATATGCATCTTTCCCAATTCATTTTGGATATAGTTCCAATCCATATCCTGCTTTTTCTGTAAAAACACATACTCATCCACCAAGGTTCGAATTCCGCATCCGCTGATATGAAAATGCTTGTATGCATGTGCTGTCATGAAAAGGTATTCATCTTCATCTGAAAAATGATATTGAAACGCCTTTCCCGCCACCGGGACTGCTCGTTTCCATGGATTTTGATAGTATTCTGCCAGTTCGCTCTCTGATGACACCAGTCTTTGATGCATTTCAAAATTGAAGAACGGTTTCTTCTGATATACATCATGGTTCCCGCCCAGGTATTCCGCTGTATATCCGAGGCTTTTCATGATTTCATATAGCTTTTCTCTCACCGGCTGTTCTGCCTCTTTTGGCATATAAAGCGTTCCATCTTCCTTTTTCGCCAGTCTTCCATACAGAATATCATTATCACACATCCATCTCATTCCAGGCTCCGGATAATATTCCGCCAGGAGAATACCTTTCAATGGAAGATACGAAATTCCCTGCCGATCCATTTCTTTCAGAATGGTCTCTCTCTCCACTTCAAACTGCAGCAGGCGATGCAAGATCTGACTCTGTGAAAGTTTCCACTTCTTCGCCATTGTCTCCGATATTTCCCCTGTAGACCTGGAAATCGCAGGACTCACTGTATTTTCCACGTTATTTCTCTTTGCAAGCCGCCATACGACATCCCAGGAACACTCCTCCGGCTTTCTTTCCGCAGGTACTCTGTGCAATGAACTTTTCAGCAATGAAATCAAAAATCTCCCCGCTGCCCGTTGTTCTTCTTGCGTTATCACCTGCTGTTTCTTCTCACTCATTCCGTTTCTCCTTACCACTTCCCTGCTGCATGGTTATCCCATTTTCAGAAAAACACAGTTCCAAATCACAAAATTCCAATACTGCTTTTCGGTGTGTCACAATAAAAACAGTCTTTTTTGTCATACCACGCAGATTCTGCAGCACCTTCTGCTCCGTCTGCTCATCCAGTGCACTCGTTGCCTCATCCAGCATCAGCACCGGATTTCCCGCATAAACTGCCCGTGCAATCGCCAGACGCTGCATCTGTCCTTCGGAAAGACCCGCGCCACGTTCACCAAGTCTTGTATCCAGTCTGCCTGGCAGATTTCGCACAAACTGCTCCGCATCGGCGATTCGCAATGCCTGCCAGATCACTTCTTCATTCTCTGATTCCATCCTCTCATCAAAGGTCACAATCTCCCGAATCGTCCCGCTCATCAACTGATTTCCCTGCGGAACATAGGCAAACAGACGTCTCCATTTCTGGGTAAGCGGTATCTTTTGTCCATCCACAGTTATCCATCTTACTCCGCTTTCCAGCGGATACAGACACATCAGAATCTTCAGCATGGTACTCTTTCCACATCCTGATGGACCCGTCAAGGCAAGAAATGAGCCTTTGGGAATCAAAATTTCTCCAGCTATCCGCAGTACCGGATCCAATTTTCTTTGTCCGTCTGCATCTGGATAAGAGAAAACAGCTTTTTCTAACGCAAAGCTCTCCAGCTTCTTTTCATAAAAAGATTGAATCTCCTCCAGCGGCACCTCTTCCATTTTTTCTCTCTCCCGCGAATATTCTTCCGCCTCCATCAGCCGCTCTGCACTTGCCGTCATTGCATAATATTGAGGGAGAAATCCTGTAATATTGGCCAATGGTGACTGCAGCTGCCCAATCAACTGTACCAATGCGATCAACGTTCCATATGACAATGTCCCATTTAAAATTCCATATCCTCCCACCACTGTTCCTACAACGTAGGCACTATTCATAGCAATGACAAAACCACTGCTGCAGAAATTTGAGAAATGATTTCGCTGCATCCGTTTTTTCTTATGTTCCTGCATTCTTGCTCCGGCCTGCTCTGCCATCCGTTCTTCTTTTCCAAAGCTTCGGACCACCAGCATGTTTTCCAGACTTTCCTGCAGAAAAACCCTCAGGTTTCCATCGGCTTCCTGCACCTGGCGATGAAGTTTTTTCATTTTTCCCCGGAGCAGCGCTGACGCACACAGAAACAGAATGCCGCCAGCCAGAACAGCAATCCCAAAGAGCGGATACAATAAAATCAATAGAATCAACGCTCCCACCAATCGGATCACCATTCCGGCAATGCCGGGCAGAATCTGTGTCAGACCTTCTGCAACCACAACGGTATCTGATGTTAACCGATTCATCCATTCACCAGAATGAACCGCAGAAACCTTTTCATATGAACGATCCATCAGAGCCTGAAACATTCTTTTCTTTAATTCATTTTCCAGCGTTGCCTGTGCATATTCCCGCAAAAAACGACCGAAAGCACCAAGTGCAGCCATCAGAATTGTCAAAGCTGCAAAATACAGAATCCAACTCTGTACCTTCTGCCGCTCACCCGCAGCAGCCGCATCGATGACACCTCGAAAAAACAGCGCATACGAAACACTTCCGATGCTGATTGCTGTCTGCTGCAGCGTCAAAAGAATAATATATCTTTTTCGTTTTTCCGTTGTTTTTCTCAGCCAGGAGGATACTGCCCGTGTTTGTTTTTTCTTCTGTTTCATCATTTTCTTATTCCATTGGCACCATCGGGAGTTCTGCTTCCGAATCAGACAGCACTTGGTCCGGCTCTTCTTTTGCATCTTCTTTTGATTTTTCCTTCACTGGCTGTTTTTTATTATCAGAAACAGTCTCTGTCGGCTGTACTGTTTCCGGAACCAGGACCGTCTCTCCATTTTGTTCTATTACCGTATAAAATTCCTGTCCGTTTTTCTGCTGTTCTGTCTTTTCTTCGACGCCAGCATCTTCATTTTCTGTTTCTTCTTTCTCCGGAATCTCTGCCACGGTTGGACTTGGCATGACTGTAGTTTCTTCTTCATCTCTGCTGCTCTCTTGCAAGGTATCTTCTTGCGTATCGGAAGATTTTTCCTTACTCGTCTGCTCTGATGTGACCTCCTGAGAGGAACGGGAACTCTGCTTTGCCATAAAACTTGCAACTGCGGCACCAATTATAACTACCAAAGCAATGGCAGATATAACGACTTTTATGATTTTTCTTCTCTTTTTTTCCATTTCGTATTCTCCACATACAACAAAAGGTGGACATGCTCTGTCCACCTTCTATTTTTACTTTTCAATTTTATTCTAAGAAAGTGGTGCTGGAGGCAACTCATTATCCCCAAGCCCTCCACTCGTCGTAATTACATCTTCCTCTTCAAATGTAATAACTTCCATTTCCGGACTTTCATATAACTGTTTTTCGTTCATTTTTACTCCTTTATTATTTTGTATTTCCAGCTACATATTTTTTTGCCAGCTGCCAGTATGTATACATCGCATTTGTCACATTGGTCACATTTTGATCGGAAGACTCCATATTTGCCATAAGATACGCATAACTAAATGCATTAAAATTCAATTCTATGACATTCTTATCAGGAGTATCTTTTCTCCGGACAGTAACTACAACCTTCTGATCCAGATTCTGTGCCTTAATATTTTTAACTTCTACCGCATAACACTCTTTTCCATTTAGTGATGTTTTCTGTGGTTCAAGTTCTACCGGCGTACTATCACCTATTATAGCATAAAACTTATATGTGTCAATATCCGCGCCATCATTCAAGATAAAGTAATCTTTAATGCTGGTATCAGATTCCAGACACAGAGATCCACTATAACAACTGATTCCGGTTTCGTTCGAATCTTTTGTAAGTGCATACTGATATTCTGAAAAGTTAGCTGTACTCACCTGCTTTTCTTTGTCACTTAATTTTTCATTTGCCATTTGATCCGTATGATAGTTAAACATTGTCTGTGCAGATGTACCGTAATTCAGCATTGCTTTCACCAGATTTACGACCGTTGTGCTATAAGCATCCTTATGTTCCAAAACATAATCTGCATATTGTTTTACACTGACCGTGTATTCCTTTCCACGCTGACCGTTCGCAACCATTCTTGCCTTTACATCTACTGCCATTTCTTTCGCTGCAACCCGGCAGGTAAAGACATAATATCCACTTTTTTGAACTGCATCTGCCACTTTTACCTGTGATGTACTTCCGTTTGGAAGTGAAAATTCCATATAGGCTTCCTGATCTGATGCCAGGCTCTCTGGAAGTTCCATATACAGATTAATTGCAATCGTTCCATCCAGGCTCAGGGTATAAGAATATGGTTTCTCCCCTGTAACAGAACCATTCTTCGTTGCCTCAAAAGTAAAGTTTTTTTCTCCGCCAACAATCTGTAAAGTTATATCTTCACCATCTACAGACCACTTCATCTGTTCTAATGCATAGGCAATGATTCCATTCTGAATGCCTGAAATACTTGGTGGATATGATGCATTATCCGCATCAATAGAAAATTTTGTTGCTCCATCTTCCAGATTTTTCTGAATTCTTGCAACATATGCCTCCGCCCATGTTTGAGCATCTCCACTTCTTACAAAGTAATTGTTTTTCAGACTGGTAGAACGTGTAGCATAATTTTCAGCCGTATACATCTCCGCGTATTTCGGATGTGCAATTGCCATAAGTTCATCCGTCAATCCAAAATACAAACGTGTCTGATCAAAATTATACCAATGATCTTCGTTGTCATCCCAGGTACAGTCAACCTGATACCATTCTCCATCCAGTTTTACAGCATTCCATGTATGACCATCCTTAGTATCTCTGGTCTCTGCATTTTCAATACCTGCAGCAGTAAGCAGTTTCGAATAAGCACTTTCATATGCTTGACAAGTTCCCAATCTCCTTGTTAATGCACTCTCAGACGAAGACCATTTTAAAGACTTGTCATAATCCAGCTGCTTCAGCAACCAATCATGCAGCCATAACGCTTTTTCATACTCTGATCCATCTGTTTCTTCGTTGCACTTTGCAATTGCTGATGCAACAATCGAATTCACACTTGGATAACTTTCATCTGATACCTGAATGTCAATAGATACCCGTAAATAATGAACATTGGACTTCATATCCATAAGATAAAATCGAAAATTATACGTTCCCGATGCGGTCATCGTAAATTTATAATCATATCCTTCGCAGTCATCCGTATATTTTGTCCACTCTCCGCGACTGGGATCTGCTACTGATTCATAAGCATATTCATTCGGGTTCGAATAGCTTGGCGCATCCATTCTAAATTTATATTCACCACTGCCATCGCTTCCTGAAACATGAAATGTCATCGGCTGTCCTACTACCGGATCATCCCATTCAACCTTTAATGTAACTCCATTTGCAGATGATGACTCACTATGTGCATATGAAGCATTTTGAACGCTCAATACTTCATCTACATCCACTGGCAGATTTGACTCCTCTTGATCCTGCGCATAACTTGTAGCTGCACTATGGAAAATAACAGTTAACATTAGTGTTACTGCGAGCCAATACATTGAAAATATTCTCTTCATATTTTCTTTCCCCCTTTTTTTGATAACTTCATCTTACTGCCAAGATAAAAACACTTCTTTCATTGCATCATAGAAGAACCTTGTAATCTCATTCGAAAACAAAGTTTTTCACAAATTTCTGTTCAAAAAATTGTTCTGTATAAGCATATGCATCTTTAAAGAAAAAGTCTTTAAACTTGTATAAGCACTCTGGTGTATAGCGTTCCTTCAATATATCACAGCTTCGAACATGCTCATATGTATACGGATCTTTCTCACTATTGCATACAACTATATAGGTTATATGGTCTCTGGCAAATTGCATAAGATTATTTACATCTACAATATCCGAGCAGCGATCAGCCTCCATATGCTCAAATATGTCCATAAGCATCAACCAATTTGCCATTCCCTTTTTCTCAATATTGTCTTTTTTACTGCTTATTTTACAATCCTTGAATTCTATAAAATACCATTCTTTATCGGCATCAATTAAAAAGGCATCTGCAGTATTTACATTATGGCTACTGCCATTAGGCGCTTCTTTTGATTTTTTATAACCAATCTGTGCAACCGCATCCATAGATATAACAGGGAGATTTTTTTCTCCTGTGTATAAATATACAGGCAACTCATTTTTGTCATGATCATTCTCAGACGAATCCCGTAATGTGGTTTCTATTGGAAAACTAATTCCTTTATCCTCGAAATATTGTTGCAGCATATTTTTAAATTCTTCGTAGTTGCTCATATTATTCATCTTCCAATTCAAATCTAAGTTCGTCCAATAATCTATTTGGCGCAATAAGTTGGCGGTATATTGGAGTCGGATCATCTGTGACGTCTTCAAAAGCTGCTGTTCCATCTGATTGATTCGCTAAATAATAACTACATTTATCTGAAATCGAATACTTTTTCGAATACAAATTTATAGCTTCAAAAAAATCACGGCTATGCGTAGTAACAACAATATTCAGATCAAACATTTTTTGAAGCAATACAATGATTTCTGCATATTTTAACTGCCATTCCGGATGTAAATGGATTTCGGGTTCATCTAAAATAAGCATATCTTTTTCTTTCAAAATACCTTTTTCTAAAAGCATTTTAATGACAACAAACGATTTCACACCCGCTGATAAGTTATAAAAATCTACTGACTGATCCAAATATTTAGAAGACAGAGTCCATCTTCCTCCTTTTGAAGATACTTCGCCTGGAACCACATCATTGACAATTTTCATTATTTCACTAATTTTTTCTTTTGCAGATATTGTATCAAATACATTTCCAATATTTTCTTCGCTGATTCTCAATTTATCTATCAAAAAATCTCTTGGTCGCAATGCCTCTACTATTCCATCTAAATACAAATAATTACGTCGTAAATCATCGACCACAAATGGATCATCTAAGAAATACGCTTCATGTAAAATATCAATATTTCCCTCCAATTCGATCGAATTTGCATTAAAAACAATGCTAATTGTATTTCCTTTTAGCGTCAGTGTGATTTTAGCTTCTTCGTTTAAAAATTTTAAAGATTGAATCTGTGACGCAAAATTTCTATCAAAAAACTGGAAAACCAGTTCATTTCCTACTTTGGAACGATCCAAATCCACAACATTAGCAAGCTTATTGTATAATTCATTTACCGTTTGTTCTAATTGCTTATTTGGAATTAAATCATTCATCTTAAAAGCATCTAATATAATATCCATTAAATTTTCAAGTGAAAAATCCTCAGAATGCATATTACAAATTTGCTCAGCTATAGAGCCACAAATTTCATTGTATGCATACACAGATGTTTTGATCCCTCGCTTTTTTGCACTTGCTGCTTTTGTACTCATAGCCATCTGACGTTGTAAATACCTTACGCACAAATTATGGATTTGATAATTTCTTCGTGTGTCAATTTGGTTTTCCAAATCATATAATGAGTTAAATATACAATATAAAATCTTTCCTATTGTCGTTTTTCCTGTGTTATTCATACCTGCTATTACAGTAATACCATCAAATTTTAAATCAGCATTACCGATTTTTGCAAAGTTAGATACTTCCAGCCGCATATTGATACCCCCATTTGAGTCAAGTCACATGTTTTATACTAAGTAGTATAACATAAACTTCAAAACAATAACACAATAATGTTGGGCAAATTTCTCGTTATATTCTTGAACAAAGATCATTTCTTCCGCATTAATATTCCCCAGTGCAAGCAGTACCGAGCTCCACGTCAGGCTCTTACTGCTTTCTCGACGATCGATCCACAGTTCCTTGGTCAGTTCCCCATTCCGCCCGGTCTTGATCTTATAGGAAAACGGCAATC